>Ga0247831_1008952_pt1 | contig 10261 bp, 10 predicted proteins | sample LaCruzMarch2015__9_FD_192406 | JGI IMG/M metagenome (GOLD analysis project Ga0247831, IMG submission 192406) | Freshwater microbial communities from meromictic Lake La Cruz, Castile-La Mancha, Spain - LaCruzMarch2015_1m | ecosystem: Environmental > Aquatic > Freshwater > Lake | place: Spain...
TGATTGAAACTCCAATGGGCGTAGAGCGTTTGAAGTTAATTCTAAAAAACCAAGTAAATAAAAGCCCCTGAAAAAGTTGGATCTAGGCTATTTTTGATTATCTTAATCCTTCGTACACTCCTGATTCGGAATGCGGAATTTGCACATTCCCTCTTTTTTTTTGCTGCATTATTGGGAATGATGCATAAAATCCGAAACGATGAGAAAATTCCGTATTCCGTATTCGCAAGAATTTGTAGCGTTGAACCGGCCGGTCAACCATTGAGCGCCCGGTAGGAGCGATCCGATGGCTGCGAGCCATCGGATCGCTTTACATCACAGCTTCGTCAATAGGCAAAAAGCAGCACACCAGCCCGCTGGCCGACCTTACATCAGCATGTATATGCATACCCAAGATTAAGTTTATGTGAATTAACGCGGGGGGGGTGCTAACGGGCTTGTATAGACTACATTAATCGCTTGTTTTTGCATTGGCTATGTTGCCCATTACCGATTTTTCTACTTAATCCCTCCCCCCGAAAATGAAAGACGTCATCCAGTACCACGTAAATGGCCGATATGTAGAGGTTCCAAAAGAGTATGCACATCTGGTGTGCATGAAAAGACGCGATGACCTCGCCAAAGAATATGACATCAGTGAGCGCGACCTGCGCACCTTGCTGCGTGAACACAACATAAAAGTTTCTAAAAAACACCTCCTTAGAATTGAAGAGGTGATAGAAGTGTATCTTGAATTGGGTTGGCCCATTAAAATGCACAAAGACATTGTACACAACAAGATGGACACACACCCCAAACGTTAATCTTAAAAGTCCTGAAAAATGAAACGGGTCATCTTTACAACAATAGCCACAGCGATATTGCTGCCCATGGCACTGTATCTTTTATGGCCGGCACAGGCAGCACAACAAGCCAACATGAACGGGCCGATTTTATACGGCATAACATCAGGCGGCGCGCTGTACAAGGTAGATGTGATGAATTGTACGGCCTGCCTGATTGCGAATTTGGGCGGAAATGGCGGCACAACCGATGTACTGGTATTGCCTAATGGAGATATATTAGTACAGTCGGGCGGATTATATAGATATACCCTGCCCGATATCACGCCGATTTGGACAGAATTAAATTCTGGTTATGCTGGATCGGTTCTTGCCCCCAATGGAACCATTTATTTGGCCAGGTCATTTCCTACTTACGGACTGGCTACCTACGATCCTGCTACTAATACCATTACCTACATTGGCGACTGGCCGCCGGGTATGCAAATTGATGAGTTTTTTTACCAGAACGGAGTCTTGTACGGGTTTGGCGTTCAGTCCGGCTCCGATGTGCTGGTGGAGATCAACACAACCAATCCGGGGCTGTCAACGGTTGTATATTCCTCAGGATTGAATATTAACAGTGGCGGTACTACCAATAATGGCTACACGACCGCTAATGGGGCTCCTGGTTTGAGTGGTGACGAGTTATACCAATATAATGTAAATACCAATACCTTCGAATTTCTTTGTGATCTGGATAATTTTATTTTGGGTAGTAATGGTTTTTCAGGTCTGAGCGAACTCCCGGCTGGCGTGTCCGAAGCGCCCTGCCTTTGCAGTACTTTCGCCGGTACCGTTACCGGCCAGACCTTCAACGTGTGTGTGCCGGGCAGCGTCACGATACCGTACAACAACAACGCAACATTAGACGGCAACGACATCCTGCGCTACATCCTCTTTTCCGACCCCGCCGATACCCTCGGCAGCATTATTGTACAAAGCAGCAGCGCTACCATCGCATTTAACCCGGCTACGATGCAGACGGGCGTCCCGTATTATTTAGCTACCCTTGCCGGCGATGACCTGGGCGGTAATGTGGATTTGAATGATCCCTGTCTGGATATATCCAACACCGCCGCGCAGGTCATCTGGCGCGAGCGGCCCGCAGTGATTTTTTCAGTGGCCAACCCGAATGTATGCGCGGGGGATTGTCGTACCGTAACGGCCACTTTTACGGGGGAGCCGCCGTTTACGCTCACATACACTACACCTGCGGGGATGTTTATGGAAAGTTTTCCGGGTAATACGGGCGTTATACTGGTATGTGTGCCAGCGGGTGCGCTAGCGGGGCCGCTGCAGGTGCAGGCTACTGCGCTGACGGATGAGTGGTGTGCTTGTCAGTAAACACATGGGATGTAAAAGTGCGCCCTTTGTCAGCTTTAGTCGCTTTTGGTCACATTTGGTTACTTTCGGTCACATTTGGTCACATTTTGCCGAACTCTGTCATTTTTTGTCGCTTTTGCACGGTGTTGTTACCCCCACCTTTGAGGTGTCTGGCGCCAAACACCATTCATTCACTTTTTAAAAAACAATTGCCATGCAAAAGCAATTTTATTTGGTCGCACTGGCTTTATTAAGCCTGATTACGCCTTCATTTGCACAGTTTGATAATACCAGTGATGTAGATATACCAGCGGGTGACATTACTCAAGGCGGTTACCGTACAGGTCTTTTAGGGGTTGGCTTTCCAAATGCAGCGGCGTTGAGAGCTGCTATTGGAAGTCCTATCGATCTCAATCCGGCCAACCCCAGAGCCCGTTTCACTGTTCGCAACGGCATCATCGCCCACCACGTGTCCGATACCATCGGCAACTTTGCTGGCAAATGGCTCGGCCTCGGCATTGGCAACCCTGGCGGCCCTGCTGGCTCCCCCAAGCCTTACGGCTTAGCCATAGCCGACACCGGCAGCGTGGCCTTTTACAACGTCCTGCGCGAAAACTTCAACGGGGTCATCCGCAAAAACACCGTAGCGGGCTTCGGAGCAGAGGGTATCAATGCCAACCGCTTCATTATCCGGGGGTACAGCGGGACCAATGCCGCTACGGGTAGGGACATCCTGGTGGCCAACGCCAACGGCGCAGTGGGCATCAACGCCGAGCCGCTCACGAGTTTCTGGGTGGATTCCAAGCTGACCAACACCGACAGCGTGCGCTTCCGCGACATCGCCATTGTAGGCCTTCAGGCGGCTGGAGGGGACGATCTTTCTACCGCCTCGGCCATCGGCAACCAGCAAAACACCAGCTTGGCCAGCAACAGGATCGCTGTAGAGGGATTCCGAGCCCAGTTTCCGGATTTTGAAGATGCGTTGGATAGTCTTTTGGCTGGCACGCAGTCTGGTGGTGCCGTGAACGTCCAGGTGGTCAACAATCCGCTGGGCGCAGCGGATGTCATCGCCTCGGTTAGCACCATCGCCGGAAACAAGGAATACGCCGAAATCACGTGGCAAGACCTGGATTTTGGCGATGATGCCGTAGTAGACTGTGACGACTTCCAGATAGTCGACGCTGAAGCAGTTGACAAGTTTTTCATCAGCTTCCGCAACAACCAAAATGCCAACCCTTTCGCCGCAGGCAACAAGCTGCCGGTCATGACCTTCCAGGCCAACGGCCGCGTGGGCATCGGTAAGCTGCAACCTACCTCAGGCAGCTGTACACCTTTGGACAAGCGGCCCGTCCTGCTCGATGTCAATGGCCTGATCAACGCCAACGGCACGCTGGTCGGCTCCGACCGCCGCTTCAAAAAAGACATTGAGACCATACCGAACAGCATGGAATTGATCCGCAAAATGCGCGGTACAACTTATACGCTGAATACGAAAGACTTCCCCGACCGCAACTTCTCCAGCGGCAAGCAATACGGCTTCATCGCCCAGGAAGTGGCCGAGGTGATTCCGGAACTCGCTTTGCTCAACTCCGATGGCTACTACGCGGTGAACTACACGATGCTCATTCCGGTGCTCACCGAGGCCATCAAGGAGCAGGACAGCACAATGATTGCTCAGGCAGAAGTCATCAGCGCCCTCCAAACGGAACTAACCGAACTTCGTAGCACGGTAGCCGACCTCAAAGCCGACCGCGAAAGCCAAAACACGGAGGGCTTCATCCTCGAACAAAACGCGCCCAATCCGTTCAGCAACAGCACGGTGATCGGCTACGCCCTGCCATCAGGAACCAATGGAGCGGTCATCTCGGTGTACGACCTCACTGGCCGCACCCTGCGCAGCTTCAACCTCTCTGACGGCGAGGGCCAAATCACCCTCAACGCGGGTGATTTACCCGAAGGGCTGTATATTTATGATCTTCAAGTGAACGGCCGCCAGGTGCTGGAGCGGAAGATGAGCGTGGCGCGGAAGTAATGCGGAATGCGGAATGCGGAATGTGGAATGCGGAATACGGAATGCGGAATAATGCGCAGATCCATTTTTGGAGCTGCGCATTATTTTAAGCCTAAGATGCGTTACCTTTGTACTAAATATATTCCTTATCGCATGATAAATAGCGTTAACGACTGGCAAGAATTACTGTTGTCCCCTGCTTTGTTTTGGGATACAAATTCCTCAAAAATAAATTTGGACACACACGCAAGAACGATTGTGGAACGTGTTGTTATGTATGGTACCTGGGCCGAATTCAGGGCTATTTTAGAATATTACGGCAAGCACCGCATAAAGGAAATACTCATTGACCTGCGCTACTTGGACAACCGTACCTTGAGTTTTTGTAGTGTTTATTTTCAAGTTCCTCAAACAGCGTTCAGATGCTATATACTAAGGCAGTCGAACCCGACACACTGGCACTATTAATCGGGCTGATGGACAAGCCTTACCTACAAGTCAAAAAAAAGATAATAGAGGCTGTTTCTTTGTTATAGCGCATGGTGCCCTTAACCAATACGTGCCTGAAAGCAGGTTTGGGGATTGCCGCAGTACCTGGACCCCGGGCAAGCCGGTGGTGGGCATCGGGGTGAATTTTTCGAGCGAGACGAAAAATATTGAGGGTTGGGTGGCGCAGGAGATGGGGAATGCGGAATAGGCGGAATACGGAATGCGGAATTTGCGCTGCTTTTGGTTGAAGGAGTTTATTTTGGACAGGATGAACAGGATTTTCAGGATTAACAGGATTTTGGTGAGGATGTATGTTTTCATCTCGCAGATCTTGTAAATCCTGTAAATCCTGTCTATTTTTTGCCGGTAGGAGCGATCCGATGGCTGCGAGCCATCGGATCGCTTTACATCACAGCTTCGTCAATAGGCAAAAAGCAGCACACCAGCCCGCTGGCCAGCCTTACACCAGCATGTATATGCGTACCCAAGATTAAGTTTATGTGAATTAACGTGGGGGGGGGGTGCTAACGGGCTTGTATAGACTACATTAAGCGCTTATTTTTGCATTGGCTATGTTGCCCTTCACCGATTTTTCTACACAATCCCTCCCCCGGAAATGAACCAGTACATTCATTACTTTGTAAACGGCAGGCAGGTGACCATACCTGCTGAGTATGCCCACCTGATTCAGATGAAATCGCGCAAAGAGTTAGCGGCGGAATACAACATCCCTGTAGCCCTGTTAAAGGAAAGAATTAAACAAATGCCCAATAGACCATCTTCAAAAAAAGTGCTGCCGATCGCTGATGTGATTGAGGTATACCTTGAATTGGGATGGCCCCTGAACGGTCGATAAAATGAGCGCATACGTGTTCCCCTAAATCTGAAAAAAATGAAACTTCTTGTTTACGCCTTGCTTGCCCTCTTCGTGCCAATATGCCTGATAAACGGCGCACAAAAACCAATTCAAAGCGGCCCCATCCTTTATGGGTTGAACTTCGCTGGCGCGGTGTATAAGATTGATCCGATGACCTGCGAGGTATGCCCTGTTTTTTACCCAGAGGGAAATGAAGGCAGTTTTGATTTGGTTGTGCTACCCAATGGAGATATCCTCATACAGGCACAAAATGGCCTGTTTCGGTTTACGCCACCCGATCCGAATGCAACCTGGACGGATTCAGGTCAATACTTGGGTTCTATTTTGGCCCCAAATGGTTTGGTGTACCTCAGTTCGGTTAATGAACAACTATGGCAGTTTGATCCATCAACCAACACCCTGACCTTGATTGGGAGTTGGCCACCGAACATTGAGGTGGATGAATTTTTTTACCAAAACGGGGTGCTTTATGGACAAGGTACGCAGCTTCCCAATACGTCTGTTTTTATTGAGGTTGATCTAAACAATCCAGACCAATCGTCAATTGTTGTAACCAATCATCCCTTTACTGCTAATGGAGGGTTTACTAACTATGGTTACACAACATCTCTAAGTTCAGGGAGGATTGTTCGTCAATATAACATAGTTACCAATACATACGAAACGATATGCGATTTCACCAATGTCATCCCATCCGGATTTGGTGGCTTAGCTGAGGTTCCGGCGGGTGCTCCGGTTTTGTCATGTCTGTGCTTGACCGACGCCGGCACGGTGAATGAAGGATTGATCAGCCTTTGTGTGCCTGTAAACGCTACCGTACCTTATAACGGCGATGCTGAATTAGACGCCGACGACCTGCTGCAATACATCCTGTTCAGCGACCCGAACGATACCTTGGGCAGTATTTTGGCGACATCCAATACGCCCACCATTGCATACAATCCGGCGGTGATGCAACCGGGTGTGGTGTACTACCTGGCCACCATTGCCGGTGATGGTGTAAACGGTAACGTGGACTTAGGCGACCCCTGTCTGGACATCTCCAACGCCGCTGAAGTAATCTGGCGTTCCTCGCCCACCGTGCAGCTTACGGTAACCAACTCCGATGTATGCGCAGGCAGATGTCTGTTGGTGGAAGCTGTTTTCACGGGCACTCCGCCGTTTGAGTTGACATACACCAATGGATTATCGGGCGGTACCACCACGCAAACGTTCAGTGACCTCAGCGGCACTTTTGAGGTATGTGCTCCTGCGGGTGTACCGTTAGGAACTTACTCAGTGACCGCTACGGCACTGAACGATGCGTATTGCACCTGCGAATAGCGCATTGTGTAATATATTAAACCGCTTCATTCCACCTCATTCATGATCATTCATGATCATTCCACCTTATTTCGTATCATTTCGCATCGAACGGCATATTGGAAGCTGTGCAATTTTGTGCTGTGCCCACGAAGGGCACAAAAACCGATTCACTCACTTTTTAAATGCTGTTGCTATGAAACATTTGTTTCAATTTTTGCCAGTATTTCTGGCTATGTTTTTTACTGTTCCTTCGTTTGGGCAATTCCAGAACAGGTCCGCGACTTCTCAAGTTCTGAATGACGACTACACCACCGACATGACCCGCACGGCACGCGTAGGCATCGGCTTTGCCACCAACACCGCCTTTAATGCGGCCCTCGGTACCGCCAACCGTGCCCGCCTCGCCGTGCGCGACGGCATCATCGCCCACCACGTGTCCGATACCATCGGCAACTTCGCTGGCAAATGGCTCGGTCTCGGCATTGGCAACCCCGGCGGGCCGGTGCAGCCCTACGGCCTCGCCATAGCCGACACGGGCAGCGTGGCCTTTTTCAACGTCCTGCGCGAAAACTTCAACGGGGTCATCCGCAAAAACACCGTAGCGGGCTTCGGGGCCGAGTCAATTCGGAATACGGAATGCGGAATTTGCACATTCCCTCTGCTTTTTTGCTAAATTATTGTCAATGATGCATAAAATCCGAAACGATGAGAAAATTCCGCATTCCGCATTCCGTATTCCGTATTCCGTATTCCGTATTCCGTATTCCGTATTCCGCATTCGCAAGAATCCGCTAAAAACAACAAAAGACAAATTTATACAAAACTCCATTTTCTATTTTTATATCATGTTAAGTTAGACGAATGAGGTTTGGTAAGGCTTGTATCTTGCTTGGTATTGCTTTAATTTTGTGTTGGCTATAGTGCCCCTTACAATCAACAATCAACCCCCTCAAAAATGAAGAAACCGCCCTGCTCTTCAAACGCCAAACGAGTAGAACGTTTGCCTGAAATTTCAAACCAACAACGTATTTGTTCCTGATGGCTAGGGCAAGGAGACGTATTTGTTTTAATCCTACCGACCAACTGTACAAATGCGTGCAGAAACATCTTCAACCAAAACACTCCCATTAAAAAATGAAACCGACAATGACCCTTCAAGAGTTAGCCGAACTTTATAAAGTATCTGCTAAAACCTTGAGTAGAAAAATCGAGGAAGAAAAACTCGATATTAATACTTCATCGCTGCTTTATCCCAAAGACATTCAAATACTCTTCGACACTTTAGGTAGACCTGGAGACCAAGATAAACCCCTGCGAAAGAAAAAACCCAAAAAAACAGACAACAATAAAAATATAAACCCGATGATATGTCTGTTAGGGTTTATTTCAATGCTCTTTTTTCCGGCTAATGTGCATGGTCAAGTGATTTATGCCTGCGGGGAGATACCGTTTGATCCGATTGGGTCGCTGATCAGAATTGACCTGGCTACCTGCACCTTTTGCCGGGTGGCGTATCAGTTCGATCCAAGTGAATTCGATATGGTATTATTGTCTAATGGAAATGTAGTGAATGCCTCTGATATATTTATTAGAGTATATACTCCGCCAAATCAGGATCCGATTTTTACTGTAAATATCCTTCCTCAGGCGGCAAGGGGCAGTATTCTGAATCCTGCCGGTACGATATATATTTCGACGACACAAGGGCTTGGTGTATTCAATCCCACCACCAACCAGTTTACCTATATTGGCGATTGGCCAGCATCCTTTTTGCCGATCAGTCAAATGGAACTTTGGTACGATGGTGGCCAGTTGTACGGTTTTTTCGGACCACCACCCACACATCAGGTAGCACTTATAGACGTCAACAACCCTGGCAACTCATCTATTGTCGGGGTGATCAACAACATATATCTTGGTGGAGATAACGGAGCATGTAATGTGGGCGATTCCATCATCATGTGCAGTTACAATGTAGTTTATCAATATGACCATGTTACCGGAGATTTGAGTACGATTTGTGATTTTTCGAACACAACAGTAATTTTTACTGGATTGAGCAACATCCCTGCCGGTTTTCCCAATTTGCCCTGCCTGTGTACTACGAGTGCGGGAACCATTGTGCCTCAAAGCCTGATGAATTACTGCACCGACGAGACAGTTGCTTTTGTACACAACAACAACGAAAGTTTAGACAACAACGATCTGCTTCAGTTCGTGCTATTCAGCAACCCTAGCGACACGGCGGGCAGCATAGTGGCGGTAAGCAATACGCCATCTTTTTCGTTTGATCCCAACACCATGCAGACTGGTGTGACATACTACATTGCTGCCATGGCGGGCGATAACCTGAATGGCAATGTGGACTTAGATGATCCATGTCTGGATTTTTCAAACGCCAACCCGGTGGTATGGCGGCCTTTGCCCACTATTGTTCTGTCGGTAGCCAACCCAAATGTGTGCAACACCGGAGGGTGCACCACGGTGACTGCTGCCCTGAGTGGCACGCCACCCTTTTCGTTCGTGTACGACCTGCTGGTAAACGGCAACCAGATTGGCAACAGCGTCACGGTGAATACTAATGATACTTCGCACAATTTCCTGGTGTGCCTGCCGCCCGGTACACCATTGGGGCAGGTGCAAATTGTTGCATGTTCACTGACGGATTTGTACTGCACCAGCGAATGAGCGCACGGAGGAGCGATCCGATGGCTGCGAGCCATCGGATCGCTTCGTGACGGATGTACAAATATGTCCGAATTTGTTCGAGTTTGTCCACATCTGTCCGAATTTGGCATTTGCAGCTACACATCCTGCACCGGCAATTTTGTGACGGGAATAATTTCATTCCCATCACATCCTAAATGCACGATGCATGAAAAACGTATTGTTTATTTTCACAGCGCTTATTGCGCTCCCAATGATCGGTTTTGGTCAGTGGACCAACGACGGTTTTGTGACAAGCACTTCTTTTACCAATCCCCAAGTGCGCAGCGGAAACACCGGTGTCGGGTTCACGGATGCCACGGATTACAATTCCGCAGCAGGTGCTTCTGGTGCAAAGTTTCTTGTAAAAGGGGGTATTCTGAGCCATTACGTCTCCGGCAGCGTAGACAACTTTTCCGGTAAATGGTGCGGCCTCGGCATTGGCAACCCTGGCGGCCCTGCCGGCTCCCCCAAGCCTTACGGCTTGGCCATAGCCGACACCGGCAGCGTGGCATTTTACAACGTCCTGCGCGAAAACTTCAACGGGGTCATCCGCAAAAACACCGTAGCGGGCTTCGGGGCCGAGTCAATTCGGAATACGGAATCAGGAGTGTACGAAGGATTAAGATAGCAAAAAAAACGGAGACTGTACTTTAAAAGTATGTAATTAGCGATTTTGCGACATTTTTAAGATGAAGAAGACAAAAATCATCACACCAAATGGGG
>Ga0247831_1008954_pt1 | contig 10260 bp, 7 predicted proteins | sample LaCruzMarch2015__9_FD_192406 | JGI IMG/M metagenome (GOLD analysis project Ga0247831, IMG submission 192406) | Freshwater microbial communities from meromictic Lake La Cruz, Castile-La Mancha, Spain - LaCruzMarch2015_1m | ecosystem: Environmental > Aquatic > Freshwater > Lake | place: Spain...
GAGGGACTATCACTTGGAGTGGAAGTCGTAGGAGTGGACGTCGTTGGCGTGGATGTTGTGGGCGATACAGACGGACTTGCAGAGGGACTATCACTTGGAGTGGCAGTCGTAGGAGCGGATGTCGTTGGCGTGGATGTTGTGGGCGATACAGACGGACTTGCAGAGGGACTATCACTTGGAGTGGCAGTCGTAGGAGTAGTTGTTGTTGGCATCATTGTCGTCGGAATGGATGTCGTCGGATTGGATGTCGTTGGATTAGATGTCGTCGGATTGGATGTCGTCGGATTGGATGTCGTCAGATTTGATGTCGTTGGATTGGATGTCGTCGGATTAGATGTTGTCGGATTGGATGTTGTCGGCATCATTGTCGTGGGATAAGATGTCGTCGGATTCGGATTGGAGCTTGGATTATCCGATGGATTGGATGTAGTTGGAACAGGAGTCAGAGACTTGGTTGACTTGCCTTTGGCAGGTTGATTAGGAGACATGGTGGACTTGGCTTTGGCAGCTTTCGCAACAGTTGGCCCCTTGCTGGTCTTCGTTGATTTCAGAGTCCTCGCTTGTGCCGAATCGAACAAAGTATTTGCAAGAATGCCAATGGCAAGTAGTGGTAGTTTGGTAAAATTCATCATCGTGCCTGTGTGGGATGGAGAGAGGGATAGAGAAGGAGGAGTTAGAACAGTCAAAAAGAGAATCACAATTTTTGTCAAGAGAGTTGCTCCAACGAGGTCCCATTCAAGCCCTTAGCCAGGGTTATTCAACTGCCGTTTGAGCTGAAGTAGCAAAGTGTAACATGTGTAACATATGTACGGGGGGGATTTCCATTGAGATAACGAATTGATTCTTCCAACTCTCATGGGAATTATAAGAATCATCCAAACTTGATGAATCTATTAGAATCTTCTAACCTCGGGCAAGATAATATATATCATGAGGAGAAGTACGTAGTAGATAGTAGTAATACGCTCGGCAGCTGGCGACTGCTTCAGCTTCAGCGCCGTGACAGTTATTAGTGGTTCAAGGCGCCTTGTTGTCCGTAGTAGTTGGGGGGAGAGACAGCCTTGATTCATAGCTACGCTCTTCGCCGACCCTCGCTGTAATAGTCTTCGATACTGCAATATTGGTGTTGTCTTCTTGTGCACTGCGCAGACCACACGATATTCCTCTAGCGCGTTATGTGGACTTGATGGGAGCAGTTGTGTGTGGAGGGTGGAAAGGACACAGTCACACATGGGAAGTTGTCGGCATCGTAGCGTCTTGGGGTATCGTAGAAGGTGAAGCTGCATTCCTCGTTCGCGTCTTGTCTCGTTCGTTATATATCAGTCACACAAGCACACCATCCAAAACAACCACTACGACTCGCTGGATGAACACTTACCGTTAATCTCCGAAGTAAATCAAATATATTGAGCGTGCTCTTGCGGTGTCGACGAATAATGATGACGGTGAAAGTGATGGCGTTTTTTGGAGCATCTTCGGACTACAGACTTAAAATCAATTGTCATTTTTCAGGGGTCTCATAACAGTTGTACTCCAACTAAAGTCTCCCTTGAAACACATCCATAACAAAGACAAATGTTCCGAAATATGTAAAGAAAGCCCCGCGCACGTGGTTGAAATTTTTTGAGATACTTACGTACATACCTAGGACTTAGGTCGATGAAGTCCGATTCTAACGCTTTCGACGGCGGCGTCGTCCATTCTATCGCAGGAGATGACATCGATGAGGACGATTCGAACGATGGTGAGAGGAACGATCCTCCTTCCTCTCACGATGAGATGCCCGAACAATCAGGACCACAAGAGGATGTAGTGAAAGAATCGCTGGATGAAGGACCAGTTATTGGTAATAGTGAGAAGAAGATGGGCGAACAACCCCAGCAGAGTCCTCTCCCTACTAAAATCGGAAACATCGACTCTACGAAGTTGACTCCTCCCTTGTCTACTGGAGACCGAATATTAACATCTCCACTGTCATCGGGGAACAGAAACTTCTCTGGTGACGACAACAAAAACAACGACGACGATGACGATGAGGAAGAATCGACGTTTGGGCCATTCAGCGATCCGGTAATCAATCCGGAATGGAATCCATTCGAGGAGGAGGACGTGAATTCGTCGACAGAGGGGAGGACTACTAGTGCATTGTTCCGCATAGATGATGATGATGATGACAACGACAAACTCGACAAGCGGACGAAACGACGAGGCAAAAGTAATAACAAAATATCATCATCAACAACAACAAAGCAATCGGTCGAGGAAGAGCAACTTGAGAATTTGCGTAAAATTCTTGATTCGGAATATGCTCGTGCACTTGAAGATCAAGAGATATCATGGCGTGCACGATATGGTGCCACACGATTATCCTTTGCTGGGTCAGTAATACTCATGTTCCTTTACCTTTGGTTGGGATGTATATTCTACCGTTCTGAGGCTAATTGGACCATCCCCGAGGCATTATTATTTACTATTTATACAGTAACAACTGTGGGGTATGGTGGACCGATGGAATTGCCAAATACGGCAAGTTTTCATGCATTTACGAGTGTTTATGTCCTTGCTGGGATATCATTAGTTACGGTATTGGCTGCGCATACATGGCAGGTGATACAGTTGGAGGCCACGCGAATACGGAGTTCGCCATGGAGCGGTAGTGCTAATCGACGTCGATCATCATTACAGCAGCAAGATGAGCAGCAGCAGCAGCAGCAGCAGCAGCAGTCATCGGAAGGGATTGTTATGGGGGAGATTGACAGGTATAGGAATCAATTTATGAATGAGCTCGAGGATTTGGTAGGTCGTCGACCAATATTGGAAGCAACACTTGCAAAGATTAAGGAATGTCGAATCTTTCTACGATCGACCAAAACAGGACGGATTCTTTCGGTCGCATTTCCATTTGCTGGGATGATACTACTTGGTGCCATTGTTGTTGGCACGATTGAGGAATGGACACCACTTGCATCAATATACTGGAGCATTGTAACTCTCACGACTGTGGGCTATGGAGATATGACACCAACGAAGAGATCATCTATGTGGTTCTGCATCTTGTTCTTCATCCCATCATCTCTATTTTTCTTGTCGTTCCTGCTGGCACATGTAGCAAAGTCGTATATACGATTACATGCCATACACGTTTCTAGATTAGAACGATGGACGAGACAAGATAACGAGCGACGGCGAGAAAAGACGAAGCGATCAGTTACAGATTCCCCTCGATCAGATCGTTCGTCAGAGAAGACGTTGTCTCCTGATATGGAAACAGGCTTTAAAACGGTCTTCAGTTACAATGATGACGAAGAGTCGACGAAGAGTAGTGGTCTATTTGGTGATCAAGCTGGTGCTGTTGAGGACGCTAACGACCTATTGATGAATAGATCACCAGCATTACGATACAGACACAATGTGATACGAACGAGAGAATCGAATCGACGGGTAACGTTTGCAGAGGCATATCTATTGCTGTGCCGCCGACATCCTGTTCAGTCCCTGGGTAGCGAAGACAGTACCGCTGATCCCTCGAAACCATCTCTGAAATTACGAATGCGTGTCCAATCAAGACTAGCGCGCATAATTGCTGATGATGTTGCTGGATTTCAAACCTGTGTTGTTATTAAGGGCTTCAATGTTAACCTAACAATTGGCTCACTTCGTGATACGGCTGAAAAGTGGAAAATTCCTGTTAAGGCATGGAAGGCATTTAGGGCCACGGCATTCCGTTCATTGCTCTTCGTTGGTGAACGCGAATTAATATATGAAGGCGGGGAGGCTCTTCTGCGCTTAAATGTTGCTGAGTTCCATCAAATATTCTCACCGTTACTCGCCGCGTTTGGAGATGGTAACATTATGGAAGCTTGGTTGGCAGCAACAGATGTCCTTGCTGACGTGGAGTTGAGAGGTGGATCAAAATATGGTCAAGTGAAGCCCGTCTTTAATGGGACATTGACTTGAGAATTCATAATACATATATTTAGCATTGCTCTTTAATTAAGGAAATAAGGAGACAATAATAGTTCCAGGATTATTATATAAATCATCAATTACAATCCCTGAAGAGTGTGAGTGTATAGGAGAACAAAATCCAATCGTTTGCTCCATATCTAAACATCTATCATCTAAAGGAACACACTGGGTCTACTAAACAGCCCTTAGTCCTCAGTTGACATAGCCAGTACGGTAATTTATTCTTGTGCGGAGATGAGAAGTGAAGAGAGAGTCATGTACATACTAATGTAACATAAGTCCCAAATCATATCATACGCTCGAGTGCAACAGAGTTTGGTTTCAGAAAGGTGCATTATCATTACCTCCTAGTACTATAAGTAAGTATCAACTGGGAAGATCATATTACTTTATGGTTTTGTTCCACTTTTGATATCATCGTAGTGGCACCTCTTGGAATTCAGTTACTACCTAGGCAAGTATGCCTGATCTACTAACGAAAACGAAGAGACTTTCAACAAGTATGGCATAAGGTGGATAACAATATTATCAACGTTTATCCTTATTACTGTTTCTGAAACCTGTGACATGTTCCTTACACATTCCAAGAATCCCTCTTGATGACATTTATCCAACTTCTGACGTAAGCTGTAAAAGGAATGTCATCCTTCATGTCACTCGGGAGATCAATTCACAAGGCATAGACTGCCAGCTCATCAGACAATGGATTGGGCAGAAAAGTCGTTTCTGGGCCTGCAACATGGTATGCCATATCCACCCTCTAAAACACTCATTATCCTACCACTGCACGCACAAGTTGCCATTTGACATATGCAACCTTGGTTACACGAAAGTCGGCAGCCAATAAGCCCCACCCATGCCCAACGGATCGTTGACGTGTGCATCAAATCCAGCAGAAAGGATGATCAAATCCGGAGAGAAAGATTCAACTTTTGGTGATACCTGAGTTACGAGTGCTGCACCTATGATGCCGCTGTTACTCTTTGGCCTAACGGTATATTGAGCACGCCTGCATGTGGACTGGTATCACCACATCTACCAGGGTATATTGCATCCTGCTTTTGCCACCTGCATATACAACACCTTGGTAAGCACCCATCTTCCATAGAATGAAAGATTAAGAGTGTGTCTGTCCATCCATCCGATTTTTGATGGGTAACATTATAGTTCCAACCCCTTGCAACGATAGCTTCTTGCGCAATGCTTGTATATTCTCTCACATGCCTTTCTCCATTCTCCATTCGTTAATGATAGCTTCCTTGGAGACGACCTTTAATCACAGACAGTTGCATAGCAGGTTCCTTCCGTCACTACTTTGTTCCTTCGTCATGTGTTTGATGGAGTATGTCCTAAGAGCTACCGCAAGTCAATGTGCATTTGCAAAGACAGGTTTGGGTAGACCAAGGAAGCAGAAGCCACCACGGACTTTCTCCATGGACAAATCATCGTATCCTGGATAACTCTGAATGTTGTATTCAGACACTTTTGTTCTGTCAAATTCTACAATTAAACTATCTTGCATGTATCCTTATTTTGTAATATAAAGTGTTTCAGCACCTGCTACAGTGGATAGTGGTCATAAGGATGCAGCTCCAACCTGATATCTTCTTTACTGGTCCTGACGAGATTATGGATGTTCTTGGTGGAGAAGGTGGAATCTCTGTGTGTACTTATGATTCAGACCCCCCATCCACTTCATACTCATAGCAGGTTTTTTTTCTTCATATGTAATACAATTCAGCACCTGCTACTGCGGCTACAACCATGACATAGTGGTCAGATAGTTGTTGTCATGGCCCAAGTAACATGCTGGAACAGTGTTTAGCTACAACCAGCATCACATATGACCACTACCAGCATATAAACAACATCAAACACCGTTTACTTGTATGGACTGGATGTGATATGATTTGAAGTGGGTACCATTGATAGCATACTAAAGCTATGCCTTTGATTAGAAAGCCTCGGTCGTACCCCAAACCTTACTTATCTTAATACGTAATTAGATGCCACGTGAATCTATGTGGTTGTAAATCTTTTTGGGAAGGTATTCATTGTCCCTTTTAGACTCTTAGCAAACAAAGCAAACAAAAGCTAATGGGAGTTGGGTGTGGAATCTGCTGTTAGTAGATTCTACCCCTTGCCCAATCCCTATCGGCTGCCTGGCCCAAAGGCTATTGTTGTTGGCATTGATGCTTCTACTAGGGTGTAGGGTGGGTTTGGGATTTTTTTCTTTCTATCTTAGAGAAGACGAATCACAATTATGAACATATTCATCGGGATGTTTGTCACTGTCACCTCCAATACGACAATCAAAATGTAACGGGGACACATTTGTGTGGTAACAATGCAGACGTGGCTGGGCAATATGAACCGGACTTACCCCTCCATTCGTGCATTTTTCATTGTCATTATCAATGCCGCACTAATGCCTCTATGGTGACCGTTGATAAGAAGGCTAGAAATGAACTCCAGCTTCCCACTCACTTCTCTCTCCAGCTCCAGCCTCCAACCACCCCTTAGCTAACCTTACTACCAATTTCACAACAATTGAAGCCTTAAATTAAGGTTTGCTAAGGTGAGCTAAGGGTTAGCTAAGAGTCTTAAAAATCATACAAGTTCCTATGTGGATTCAGCGGGTATTGAAAAAGCTTAACAATGAATACCTTCGCAAAAAGGGTTACAGGGTCAATTCTTATTACATGGGTAGTAGCAAACTCTTTCATTTCAATTGTTGCGACATCAGTAGTATGGATCGAGATTCGAGATCGGCAATTGATATCCATACTGATCCCAAACTGATAAATTCTTCATTCAATGCATCAAATTGTGAAATATTAATTTGATTAGGGTTCAAGTATCCGTCGATTACTCATACACTATTAGGGGTGTGTCCCATATTTGCCTCGACTTTTATATCAATAAGCTGCCTCAAAATATCAAGGTGCATATTTTCTAACCCTTCAACAAAAGGTCTTTGGAGTTTGTATTGCACACTCCCCATAAGAGTTTTTTGGCTTCATTTGAGAGGTATTTTTTTATCTTGATGCATCTGATTTCCAGTTTAGTTTTGAATCCTGGCGTTTGTCACTCCCTTTAGTAAAGCCTTTAGTAAAGTCCCTTGTCATTTGTGTCTCATGTGAGCACCGACAAGTATTTTTGGAGAGTAGATAAATGTCACAAAAAACGGCCGTCATATTTTAATTTATCAATATCTATGGAAAGACAACTACTATCAGAGCTTCATAATGGCATTTCTACCCAGACCTAACTCATCATAGTAGCGGCGATATTCATGGTCAAAGTCCACTGACCCGAAATTTAGCAGGAAATTCCAGCTAAATTGTCTACGGGTAAAGTACGTCAGGTGTCTAGACAAAGGATTAAATGCATTTATTTGTCATTGCTTCAAAGACCCTTCGAGCCGTGCTTGAGTCCATGTGAACTCATACCATATTTAGACGCCACAAAACGATTCTAGAGAGTCTGTGTGAGCTTCTTCTTTGTTGGATAAACACATGGTACTTCATTGTTTTGGTTGTGATTTGCAATGAAAGTTAATCATAAATGAAGAAGAGCAATAGAGTTGGTAAAGCGTACGCACTAAATTATGAGCTGTATTGCTTTTGCTATCGTAAGGTAAGAGATGAGTGGCTGCTAGGTGCTGGGAATGGATGGTTCTGGCTACGCAGGCCAGACCGCTGGGATTCCTATGCATCAATAAATAAAGTATTAAGAACATACAAAATCACGGCTGTCTGATAAATTTCAATGCTCAACTTTTGATATTCAATCTACGAGTAATCATAATAAACAGTATCATTCTCTTCTGGTAGTGGTTGCTGTGCTCCAACAACTCGAGGAGGAGGTGGAGGAGGGGGTGGCACTGCACCGTACGCCATGCCCTGTCCTCCACCACCATGAGGTGAAAAATGATGTTGTGACTGACCATAATGTGGCAAGCCTTGCTGATATTGCTGATGTTGTTGGTGTGTGTATTGCTGTGGCTGGTATTGATGTGACTGATATTGCTGCAACTGTGGTTGCCGATACATACCGTATTGATAGGTAGTTATTGTTGTTGTTGCTGCTGCAGGAGTCACCCAATGATGATTTTGCTGTGGAGGTTGTTGCACATAGGAGGGCTGTTGATACTGTATGTGCTGTTGCTGATAATGTGGGTGGTGGTGGTGATGATGGTGCTGCTGCTGCTGCGAACTAAATGAACCATTACCAAGATGTGTGCGTTCTCTACCACCGCTCTCTTGTCCTCCTCTTCCTCTTCCTCGTCCACCGCCTCCTCTACCGCCTCGTCGTCCACCTGATCTACCTCCTCTATTCATTGGTATATTTCCTCCCTGCTGATCTTCAGTATAAGCTTGTTTCAGAAGCCTACTACGACTGCTCCCTCCTCCCCGCTTTGCCACCCTCTCTTGTTCATCATCACTATAATACTGCTGTTCATTCACTCCCAATTCCTCATCGTACATATTCGATGCGTCACATCCACGACCACTAATTTGCATCACTTTATGTGTATCAATAACTGTGGAACAATTCGTAAGAGAATATACAATTGCATTGGGGTAGGATTTGAACATGATACTTAATTTGCCATTGCTTGACCATGGGTCGTATGCTTCGTCTATGTCCTGGACCTTGGCCTTCGTTTCATTGGTCGTGTTTGACAGTGTATTGTTGTCAATAATCGGAGCATTCATTGAGACAGTGTCATTACTATCACGATATTCAACTTCATTATTCCCAGTAGGAACGGGATTTGAGACATGGTCTTCTATATCATTATTTTCTCCCTCCATAGCATTTGCATCGATTGGAACTATCGTAACAACAACTTTATTATCAGAACCATCATCTTCCTCAGGCGAAGGAATTCTCATTTCATTAAGAAGAGGACCCTCCTGAGCTTGTAACACTGTCACTTTTGGCGGATCGGGAAGTCGTATGGCATAGAATGGTCGTTGTATTGGACCAAAGATCTCCATAATCTTTCCCAGCACATGTATTGTACACTTCGTCGTCGTCGTCGTCGTCGTCGTCACTGATGTTGTTGAAGTTGTTACCGTGTCATACATTTCATTCAAAGTAATTGGAATATATTGTTTAACAATATCATCATCGCAATCAGCTTCACTCTGCTTGTGTTGTGATGGTTGCTGCTTTGCAATAACAACTAATAAACTCCCCACATTAAATGGCCGCTGCTGACCATTGTTATTGCTGCTGCTGCTGCTATTGCTATTGCTACTGGATTGTAAAATAAATGACGGCGGTATGGTACTATCCACGACTACCGTCCTTTGTCCGGGTATGTACGATCGTACAATTCCTGCAATTTGTAACTTTTTTGTAATTTCATCATCCATGGTAATTTCCAATTCTTCGCCGTTTCCTCCTCTCCCAACGCCATGAATATTATTATGATCAGTTGTATCCGTATTATTCTCATCAGTCATCCCCAAGACATTTAATCTTTCTAGCCTTTCCGTCGTACAGCGGTATGGATCAATTTCATTTTCCGTCCGGAGTGCACCATCGTATACAGCAAGACTGGCAGCGTTCTCCTTCGAGTAGTGATTATTATTAACTCCATTCCGTTTGCCTCGTGTTGATGATGATACTTCGAAATGATAATCGTTCATATCATCAAGGCGTTCTTCGGCATAGTCGATCGTGTCATCATCGTCGTCGTCGTCGTCGCCATCCTCGTTTGCGTAATTCGGACGACCAGCCGCATCATCATTCCCGACCCCCCTCGATGGATCATTCGTAGTATCGGCAGGATCAACGACGACCTCGTCGTCGTCGTCGACCGACTCGCTCGATGATGAATCCACCTCAGATTCACCGGAATCATTCAACGAGTCGTCGTCGTCGTTCGATTCGTCCTCCTCCTCCTCCATCGGCCCACGAGGAGTATACGACCATGTCACAGCGGCGGCGGCGGCATGCATCGATGCAACAACGAGGTCGTCCACTCCTGCCTCCTCTTCTTCGTCATTATTACCTCGACGCTTCATCGGATTTATTTCGACGCTTCAATTTCGAGTGGTAATACTACGAGTTGTTTTTTCTCTCCTAGCTACTTCCTAGCTACTTCCTAGCTACTTCCGAGCTTAGGTTGTGTCCAGAGGCGGGTGGTCAAAAATGTTTTTCTTAGTTTCGTACCTTTTTTTCATATGATTTGGCGTCTGTGCGTCGTAGCACTTGCCAGGGGTAAAGTTCAGCCTGGCAAGAAAATTTATCGTACCTTTTGGAATCATACCCCCT
>Ga0247831_1008961_pt1 | contig 10249 bp, 11 predicted proteins | sample LaCruzMarch2015__9_FD_192406 | JGI IMG/M metagenome (GOLD analysis project Ga0247831, IMG submission 192406) | Freshwater microbial communities from meromictic Lake La Cruz, Castile-La Mancha, Spain - LaCruzMarch2015_1m | ecosystem: Environmental > Aquatic > Freshwater > Lake | place: Spain...
GGCCGTTGCTACTCTGAGCTACTGCTGAAGCGTGGTGTGTTTTCATACTTTTTCCTTCATCCTTCTGACTTTCCTCCAACTTCCCAATGGCCACCTTTAGCGGGGCCGATGCGTCGGAGTTCGCCAGCTTTCACCAGCTTGGCGGTTGCGCGTTCGATAGTTCTCACTGATTTGCCCAGAAGCACGGCAAGTTCTGCCAAACTCAGCTCTGGCTTTTCTTTTAGCAACCCACGGGCGGGGCGCGGTTGGAGAAGAACTAACCACGGATTTCGGGCATGGATGATCCCATCAAGCTGGGATTGGCAGAAAAAAGCAAAGATCTTGCAAGCCTGCTTGCAGAGTTTTTGTTTTACCCTGCCCCATTCGCGTAGCGAATGCACTCGTGCCCATTTCTTCGTATCCGTGTTCATCCGGGCAATCCGTGGTTTATTCTTTCCTGTAGTATGATGTGACTTGTTAGTTAGGAGGAGTTGCAGAATTTTCACCGGCGTTTTCACCAGCGTGTTGACCGGCGTTTTCACCGGCGTTTTCGACGAAATTGGTTCCGTGATCGTGGCTGCTACGTACTCGCTCCGGAAAGGAAATTTCAACCAGAAGTCCCCGGGTGTGTAATCGATCTCTGGCGGCGGGCATTTAGCTTGAGTTTTCATGGGTTTATTCCGTTAAGTTGCTGGCGTTGATTGACGCCGCTTTCAGACGATATCTGGTGGCCCTTCCTTCGCCAAAGCGTTCGATTTTTTTGAGGTCCAAAAGTTTTTTGATGGCACTTTCAACTGTTCGCGGCGGCATACGGAGAGCTTCCACAGCGGTCTTGCGGCTGAAGTCCCCTGTGGCGCGCGCCCAGTTCCAGAGTTCCCATTGCTTCTCGGAGAGCAAGTTTTCCGATCCATCATCGGCAAGGATGCGAATCGCTCCTCTCGCCTGCTCGCGGACAATTTCCAGGAAAAAAACCAACCACTCCGAGAGATCCTCGCTTGCGGTTTTCCAACTTCGCTGTGTCCTGTTCAGAGCCAGATAGTAATCGGCCTTACGCGCCTCGATGCATTTTTCGTGGGACACGACTTCCGTGAATTCGTAGCCCTGTCGAAGCAGGATCAGATTGGCCAGTAAACGACTTGAGCGCCCATTGCCATCTTGAAAGGGATGGATGGCCAGATACTCAAAAAGAAAATTGGCCGCAAGGATCAGCGGGTGACGAAATTTCTCTTCGCTGGCCCAGCCATACCACTCCACGAGTTCCTGCATTTCCTTGGGAACCAAATGCGGCGGGGTTGGATCAAAAATGATTCCTACGACTTGGCCTGTGGCATCCTTGGCCTCCACGCGATTTGGTCCAAACTTGTAAATGCCAGCATGCCGTTCATCCTTCTCACTGTGGCGCAACATGTCCCGATGCAGTTGCAAAATCAAAGACTCGCCCAAGCTCATTTCCCAGTGGTTCTGAAAAACAGACTCCAGCACCTCCAAATAACCGGCCACCTCCTGTTGGTCACGAGTGCGGAATTTTTTGATGCGCAGTTGGCTATACAACGCCTCCACCTCCGCATCGCTCAACTTGTTTCCCTCAATACGATTTGAAGCACCCGTCGAAGTCACGATCACCGAACGGACCAAGCGTTCCAAAGTGCGAGCCTGCAGCCGACCGGCCAGACGCCAGCCATTCTTGACACCATCGATCTCCGCAATCATGGCATAAACGCGCTCCGCCAGACTTGCATCCAACTCCGGCCTCCGGCTCAATCGACTTGTTCGAAAATCTAACATGCCAGCTTGCTTTTCCATGTGAGATTATGTGAGATCATGTGAGATTTTCCAAGCGATTTTTTCAATTTAGATGACGAGTGGGAGCGGCGGTAGGAGTTATTGAAATCCCGGCACCAAAGCGGCTTCAGATCAGTTGCCTCCCAGTTCTTTCTGCAGCTCCTTCGTGCGCTTTTGGGCGGCAGCGATTTGCTCACTGGTCATTTCTTTAGCTGCTAGATCCCTATTCTTTTGGGCCGATTCATTTGTCACACTAGCAAGGTTAAATAAAGCATATGCCTCGACCATATCTTTCGACACGCCTTTGCCTTTGCCGTAGCAACCCCCCAAGTTGTTTTGGGCATTGGCATGCCCTTGGTCAGCGGCCTTGCGATACCACTTCACCGCCTCTACTGCATCTTTCGCAACGCCTTCGCCTTTGCCGTAGCAAACCCCCAGGTTGTTTTGAGCACCTTTTGCAAGCCCTTGCTCTGCAGCCTTACGATACCACTTCACCGCCTCTACCGTATCTTTCGCCACGCCTTCGCCTTGGTAATAGCTGTTACCTAAATTTTTTTGAGCTTCGGCAAGCCCTTGCTCTGCTGCCTTGCGATACCACTTCACCGCCTCTACCGTATCTTTCGCCACGCCTTCGCCTTGGTAATAGCTGTTACCTAAATTTTTTTGAGCTTCGGCATTCCCTTGCTCTGCTGCCTTGCGATACCACTTCACCGCCTCTACCGCATCTTTCGCCACGCCTTCGCCTTGGTAGTAGCTGTTACCTAAATTTTTTTGAGCGTCGGCATCCCCTTGCTCTGCTGCCTTGCGCCACCACTTCACCGCCTCGTCCCAATCCTTCGCCACGCCTTCCCCATTAGCGTAGCAGACTCCTAAATTGAATTGAGCTTCGGCATTACCTTGCTGGGCGCGCTCTTTCAAATCAGCGAGAGCTTCCTTCCCTTCAGCCTCTGGAATTATTGCAGGATGTGGAGTGGGCGCGTGCGTTGCCGTGAAGATAGCCTCTGGCGCAAGCGCACCCTCTGCTGACTCGCCCAAGATCAACTCCTCGAAAAGCTGATTGTATTCGCCGGGCGTCTGCTGGCCGCTGGACTTCGCATACACCTCACTGCGCACGCTTTTCATAACTTGGTCGATCGTCCGCCCTTTTTGTTGCAGTGCCACGGCCAGAATTGGCGTGAAAAGACCGTCCAGAGCCTTGCTTCCCGCTTCCGCTGCGTAGATGACGGTGGAGTTTTTCGGCTTCATCCCCACCACCGAGAGACCTCGTGCGAGATTGCGACCGCTCCCGGCAGGCAGCGGGTTGTCGCGACATGCATCAATCACAATAATGCTCGCCCGGGCTGCGGCGGCATCCATTGCCGTCATGACTTCATCGAGCGCTACCGCCCGCGTGGCGACTCGGCGTTCATCAGGAATGTCAGCATCCGCAGGAAGCAGGTAGTTTTTCCCATCCACTTGAACGCCATGACCCCCATAGTGAAAAAACGCAATCGCTCCGGTATTGCGGAGGCCGCGTTCAAACTCGCTGATGGCGTCGAGCATCTGCTCGCGATTCCCGTCGCGCACTACACGCACGCGGAAGCCGAGCTGCTCCAGCGCCGCACTTAACTTTGCCGCATCATGGCTTGGATGCGCCAACCCTGCAAAGTGCGAGTATTTCCCGTTCGCAATCAATAGCGCCTCCTTCGGCTGCGCGGCCTGGAGAGCGGCGGAAAAGACCAAAAAAACTAAAATGAATGCTATGCGGCGGAACATGAGAGACGGGGACATATCAAAGTTGCGCAGACTTACACAGATTTTTTGGAAGACGATGTGGAAGCACAAGAAGGTCTCGAGGAGCGCGCTCGCCCTCGGGCGCATCGCCACGCGCCTTCGCGGGGCGAGTGAGAAAAAATGCGGCCGAAGGCCGGTGGAAGCACTTCCTGTCGGGCGCGGGGCGCACCCGACGGCACCCGAGGGCGGGTGCGGTCCCCGAGAATGAGGCTTCTGCCTCTGTGCTGCCGACGGGGACGTCGGCGTTCCGGGCGGCGGGAAGTGGAAAAAGGATGAAGGAAGAAAGCGCCTGCGGCGGTCCTCCTGCGTGTTGCGCGACTAAGGCGTGATGAAGTGGCGGAAAACTGGTGGCGAGGTGGAAGGGAGCAATCATGGTTGTTCGCCGGAATTGGGCAGTTGCTTGATCATGCGGTCTTGAAAAAAGTTAGAAGTGAGAAGGAAAAAGTATGAAGCAATTGGCAAGAGGATACTTTCATAGTTTGAGAGTTATGCAGGCTTCAGGTTTTCTTACTTCTTACTTCATACTTTATACTTCTGCCTTTAAATGCGGGTTTGCCGTCGGCGGCAGTTATTCGAAAATTTCGAATAACTGAATTCTCCTGCAATTCTTGGTCAGAAAATATTTTCTTGAGATGATAGTTAATGGTGTGGGTCTCGACATCGTAAAGAAGCCCCATCATTTTCTGACTAAGCCAGACATTTTCGTCTGCGTAAACCGCCTCGACGCCCCCTTCTCCGCTGGCCGCCACAAAGCTCAGGTATTCAGCCGCCGAGGAGCGGGTCAGAGAGACCTCAGGTTTCGTTTTCGGCCGCCTACGCGGGTTGGGATGGTCTTGGCTCATGGGTAAAGAAAGTCGGAAGGAGGAAGTATGAAGGAAGAATGCGCCTGCGGCGGTCCTCCTGCGTGTTGCGCGACTACGGCGTGATGAAGTAGCGGGAAACTGGTGGCGAGGTGGAAGGAAGCAATCATGGTTGTTCGCCGGAATTGGGCAGTTGCTTAATGAGGCGATCGAAGTCGGACTCGAAGAGGTGGTCTTGGATGATGCGGTATTTCTCGAATTCTGATTCGGCAAAGGACTTTGCGATCTCGGCCGTAACTTTTCCAGGATGGTCGAGAAGGTCGCGTTGGTTGAACTGGAGGAAGGCGTTTAACTTTTGCTCCCAGTCGGCCATCGTCATGGGTATGCGCCGCTCGGCTTGGTCCTCGGCATAATCGAGATACATGGTGGCGATGCGGTCGAGGGCTTTGAGTTCTTTCTCGGTGAGGTAGTTTTTAGCCACTACGACATCAGGCTTGAGGATTTTGCCCTTCGGTGCGTTGCGCCATGTGGTGAGGCCCATCTTTTCTTTGGTGCTATCTGCTCGATTCACAATCAACTCGGCGGCCGTATGGCCGTGAATGGCGAAGTGCAACTTGTTCTGAACTGCTGCGAAGAAAACCTGCGTTGACTCGGCCTCGGGGCTGTAATCCAAGGCTGTGGCATAAATGTCCGTGATCTTCTGGTAAAATCGCCGCTCGCTGGCACGGATTTCCCGGATTTCGGCGAGCAAGTTGTCAAAGTAGGCTTCATTGAAAATCGCCCCGTTCTTCAAGCGCTCCTTGTCGATGACATAGCCTCTGATTGCAAAGTCGCGGAGTATTCCGGTAGCCCATTGGCGAAACTGGGTGGCGCGAAGGGAGTGCACGCGAAATCCAACGGCAATAATGGCGTCGAGATTGTAAAAATCCACATCGCGCCCCACTTGGCGGGAGCCTTCGGTTTGAACTATTCGGAATTTCCGAAGAGTTGCAGCGGCCTCAATTTCGCGGTGTTTGTAAAGATTGGCCAGGTGCTCGTTAATGGTAGGAACGCTCACTTCAAAAAGCGCGGCCATGAGCTTCTGTGTGAGCCAGACGGTTTCATCCTCCAAGCGGACTTCGATGCCTTTTTCCCCAGCTTGGGCGGTAAAGATCAGAAACTCCGCAGTGCTATTACGAATCTGGATTTTTTTTGGCTTTGGCATGGGTGGAAAAAGTTAGAAGTGAGAAGTCACTTAGCTGTCGATTCTACTTTTTGGAATCATTTTGGCGTGCGCTTGAGATTGCGCTGGGTGCGTTCCGGCAATTCTTGGAAATTTTGTTGGGTGGAGACTTGGGCGCCGCTGGCGGTTTCGAGTTCCCGGCGAGCGTTTCCAGCGATGACGCCACCTGCGGTTGCGGCTTTTTTGTTTTGGTGAAAGCCTTGGGTGTCCTGTTTCTTGGCGATTTCGGTGGTGGAGGCTTCGCCGAGCATGGTGAAGATGAGTTCCAAATCCGTCATGTGGTCGCGGAGGTTCTCACCTGGATTGGAGAGAGATTTGAAGGCTTTGTATTCGGAGGGTGTCATGCCGAAGGTGGCCTTGCTGATCTCGGCGGTGAGAATGGCAAATTCGCGAGATTCTTTGACGCCGCGTTTTTTCCACTCGTCGGTAAGTTCGTCACGGACGGCGATGCCGCGAAGGCGTTTTTCGATCCATTCTTCGGAGTAGCCTTTCTGCTCGTAAATCTGGCGCATCCGGCGGGCTGCGAGTTCGGGGTTTTCGATTTCCTCAAGGCGTTCGTATCCGACCTGGGCGAGCCAGAGTTTGAAGGGTTCAGCTTTGGGTGAAGGAACGGACTGGATGAGGCGGAGGAGTTGCTCGGTATCAGCGACATCGGTGAGGCGTTGCTTGCCGTCAGCAGCAGTCATTTTCAACCCGTGACAGTTTGTCACGGTTTGGTTGCCTTCTTTTTTCAGTCGCTCTTTGAGCTTTCTCCAATACGCACCGGGATCAATGCTTCGCGTGAGAATTGCCAAGACATCAACAATGGCGAAGAGCCATTTCTGATTCTCGGCATCCCAAGCGCGGCGGACTGTTTTTTCTTCAAAGAGGATGATGGATGACATGGCGGTGAAAGTTAGAAGTAAAAAGGATGAAGTAAGAAGTTTTTTACGGCTTCGGGAAGGTGCTGATGACAATGGAGTCTTGGGACCAAAGCAAGGCGGCGGTGGAGCCGACCTTGGCAGCGGCGAGGGCGGAGTCGATGCCTTTCACGGCCATGCCTCGGGTGAGGACTTGGAAGGGAGCGGGGGCGTTTGTTTCGGAGGCGTATTTGGATAGTGCCTTATGAAGTTCGCTGGGTTGAGTGCAGGCGATGACTTCGACGACATCGGAGCCGTAGGGCGGGCCGATTTCGATCTCGAACCCGCTCTTGTGAGTGCCGGGGATGTCGATGGCTTTATTGGCTGGAATGAGGGTGTTTCTTGAGAAGCGGTTTGGAAAGAGGACGACGGTGGTGCCGTCGCTCTGGTGGCAGAGAACGGCCATGTGGCACTCGCGCGCGCTGCGCACGCGGAAGGAGACGGTTTCTTTTTCAGGATAGGCCCGGCGACCGTCCACGGTGAAAATCTCGATGGGAAAATCCCTCGGCACTTTGGCGAGGCGGTCTCTGGCAATCTCCTGCACATTGGCGAGGCTTTGCTCGACATTCTGGGGATTGATGACGCCGTCGATGGGCTTAGTTGCCGCATCGGCTGGATCTGGCCAGATTTTTGCGCGCACTTGGGAAGCCGGGATGGCGATGCGGGCTTTCTTGACCTCGCCGCCTTCAAGCCATGCCAACTCGGCATAGACGGTGACCTCGTCGCCGCTGGCGTAGAAGCGCCCACGAATAATGCCCTTCACGCCTTCGATGGTGACTTTTTCGACGCCAGTTCCTGGCTCCAGGATGCCCTTGCCTTGAAATTTGCCTTCCATCTGGAGATCGGCCAAGCGGTCCCGGGTCACGACCTTGAATTTCCCGGATTCTCCCAGCGCGATCTCCAACTCGTCGCGGAGCATGGAGGAGAACGGCGATTGGAGGTCTGTGTTCTCGTAGTTGAAGCTGCCGACGGCGATGTTGACTGGCCCATCGGGCGACTCCGCCGCGAGGTTGTTGGCGAGTTTTTTGAAAGGATCGTCCGTGGCGGAAGCGAAGGAGAAGTTAGAGGTAAGAAGTATGAAGGAAGAAACTAAAGTGAGAAGTAGGAAGGAAGAAGGCAAATAAAGTGAGAAGGAAGAAGTAAGAAGGTAGAAGTTGCAGAGAAGAAGTGGATGTTTTGGAGATGGTTTCATGGTGATTTGGGAGTTTTCCGGTTTTGATCTTACTTCATCCTTTTTACTTCTTACTTTTCGTCACGATGGTGACGAAAATGGCCGTGAGTTCATCAGCTTCGGCGCGGAGGTCTTTGAGTTTTGTGGCTGGGACGATGCCGCTTTCTTCGAGGAGTTCGAGCCAGTAGGCGGATTCTTCGATTTCGCGGAGCGAGTCGCCGCATTTGGCAGCAAACTCGGCCCGACTGCGTGCGCGATGGGCCTCGCGGTAATTGGCTCCGACGGATGTTCCCGAACGCAAAAGCTGCTTACCAAGCACCTGCGCCTCGCCCGTCTTGGGGAGTGACACAAACAAACGAATCACCCGCAGCGCAAACTGCTTCGTCCGCTCGATCAAATCGTCATTCGCCGACTTCATACTTCTTCCTTCATACTTCCTACTTTACCTCGCGTCTTGGTCGGAGGTGGGGATGGAGAAGGTGTCTACGACTGTGGATGTGTCGGTTTCGATGACCTCTTCTATGGTGCTGGTTTGCTTTTTGATTTTACCTTTTTTGATCACGGTCTCGCTTGAGGCGGTCTGGCGGCTTTGGGTAGTGCCAGGGCGCTGAGAAGCGGCTTGTTCGTCACTGATCGGAACATTTTGTCTGGCGACGAGATTTGTTTGATTAAGGGAGGAGTTGTAGTTTGCAGGAGCCCCGCCGATCGCGGCTGGTTGGAAAGCGGTGGGTGGCGCGATGCCCTCACCGCCGTAAGGATCGGGGCGCAATGGTGGGCGCTGCGTGCAGGCGCCGAGGAATGCTGAAGTCAGAAGTAAGAAGTAGGAAGTATGAAGTGGAATGCGAAGTTTGATGGACATGGCGGCTTGTGAATTTATCAGACTGGGATTAAGTGCTGCTTATGGCTGATCTCATCTTCAAAGTCGTTCAGGAGGACGATGGAGGGTTTGTCGCGGAATGTTTGATTGAGCCGATCGTCACGCAAGGCGATGACTGGGTTTCTCTGCGCGAGGCGGTGGCGGATGCGGTCAAGGGATATTTTTTTGACACGCCCGAATCGATGCCTAAAGCCATCCGTCTGCATTTGGTGCGGGACGAGAGTTTTGCTCTCGCCTGAGTATTCTCCATGAAACTGCCAAGGGATTTGTCCCCAGCAGCCCCGCGAGGGCGCGAGACAGTGCACCCGAGGGCGGGCGCGGTCCCCGAGACTTTGTAATGCAGTTAGAGCATTTCCAAAATGAGTCCAAAAACTATTGGTCATGGGGGCCTTGTTTCGACTCATAAAGGAGTTTTCAAAGAGGATATTCTGGATTCGCTCGATGATTAGCTGGATCGATTCGCGATCTTGATTTCTTACTTCATCCTTCTGCCTTCTGACTTCACTGGACCACCGGTCCAGATTGAACGACTTCCTTTAGGATAATTTCGGTCTCGAAGAATGGCTCGGATTTTGAGCCACCTGATGCGGAACCTCCGGAGGGAGCGTCACCTTGAGCAACATCGCGCATGGCTCCCATGCCAGTCTCGGAGAATGTTTTTTCTTCGATCTCGTCTTTGATTTCGGTCTTGGTGGTGGTGCCTTTCAGAAAGCGGCGTGTGGTGCGAATAACGTCTTGGGTTTTGATCTCCATCGTGACTTCGCAGGAGCCGTCGGATTTATTGTATTTGATGTTGGTCGGCGTGGCGGCCTTGAGGACTTGGGAAAGGCTGGCAAGAATCTCGTCGTGCTCGAGAGCGAAGTCGCGCACGGTGGTGTTGCCATCAATCTTGACGCCCATCATGCGACCAGCAAGGCGGCGGTAGGCGTCCATCTCGGCAGCGCGCTTGGCCATGATTTTCTGATGTCCCTCGGAGCCGGGAATTGCAGCATTGCCCATGACATCGATGACCTTGTCGTTGGTTGTGCGGTTGGTTTTTGTATTGTCGGAGGTGGTAACCAGCGATCCGTCCTCAAGGCGCTTGCCTTTGATGACGCGGTTGAGCGTGTCGATGACCTCGCGAATCTTGACGGCGCGGACGACTTGAACTCGGCCGTCGGGCAGGTATTCGGGGGCCTCGGTGGTAATGGAGCCGACGAGCGTTGCAGAAACGGCGCCTGCAATTTTGTCATCGCCCGCAGCCAAGTCTTGAACTGTGGTCTCGGAATCGACTTGAAGCCCATAGATGCGCTCGGCGAGAAGGCGGTCAGCGTCGAGTTCTGCGGCGCGTGTGGCCTTGAGGCGCTCGCGCGGGCCGGCCTTGACCCAAATCTCAGGAAGAACCGGGCCCTCTTCTTCGGTGGGTTTAACGGCGGAGAATGATGTCGAAGGAATGAGCAAGCCTGAAATGGCTGCGAATGTGGGAACGAGGAGAATACGGCGGATGTGTTTCATGACGCAGAAGAAGCTATGCGAGGCGATTATAAGCAGAGAATCATAATTTCAACGAACGGTTGAATTTGCCTGCTGAACGGTCGAAAAGCGGGGGCGGGAGGAGAAAAGGATGAAGGATGAAGGATAAACCTAAATTCGGCAGTTGGGATTGGTAAACTGGGTTTAAAAAGCTGAAATCTAAAGCGAAGCAGATAAGAACCTTCTATCCCAAATGGTGAACAGCGGAGCAGTTGGATTACCTTCAAAAATAGG
>Ga0247831_1008964_pt1 | contig 10247 bp, 6 predicted proteins | sample LaCruzMarch2015__9_FD_192406 | JGI IMG/M metagenome (GOLD analysis project Ga0247831, IMG submission 192406) | Freshwater microbial communities from meromictic Lake La Cruz, Castile-La Mancha, Spain - LaCruzMarch2015_1m | ecosystem: Environmental > Aquatic > Freshwater > Lake | place: Spain...
AGGAGGAACAACGACGACGGCAAGCGACGAGAGGTATTTGCGCCTAATCATACGCGGACGGATGATGGCGCCCGATAGGAACACGTTGGCCGCATTTTGCATCGTGAACGATGATGTTATACATGCCGTATTAACGATCCAACCGCCGTCGACGACGAATGATAGGAGTGGTGGAATAATGGGCGGAAGTGGCGGCGGTGGTGGTCGACGGGTAGCAATTAGACGCGGACAACAGGCACGTATGCTCCATCGGATGAACAATAATTATGGCAATAGCAGTAGCGACGCCAGTGGAAGAGGAGTGGGAGGAGGAGGAGGAGCAATTCCATCACTATGGAGACGTACGGGTATAGATTATAATGGGATAGTAATACCACCACGTGATATGACGAATAATGATAATAATAATGAGGAGGATGATTCAACTTCGTCATCCGAGGATGATGATGATGATGACGACATTGATGTGTACAATAATGACATTGTAGGGGCAGGTGATATAGAAGGGAATAGTAGCAGGAATAATAATAGAAGTCGTCGACCTAGAGAACGACGAGGATTTGATCGATTACGTGCGGTAAGTTTATATTTTTGTATTTTAATGCAATCTATTCTTGGTGCTAAACAATTACATTATTTTTGATTTACTCAATCAAAACACAAAACACAAAAAACAGACTGGTATGACACGGGAGGAGGTTGCCACGATACGAGCATACTTTGCACGATCCGTGAATCGATATATAGATCGACGTCGGATTATACTCGCTGGTTCACGTCGTTTACGTGAAACACTTGATAATTTAAATGCCTTGTCACAGCAGCAACGTGGACGGACTGAGTCGACTAATTCGCTATTGGACAATACAGCTACTACCACTACTACTGCTGCTGCTACTACTGCTGAGGCGGGAGGAGTAGGAGAGCAGTCTTCTGCCGTTAACAATGGAGGTAGTGGTGGCGCAATATCGACAAACACGAGCAATATCGACACTGCCAATTCCAACACCAACAACTCCAATGAGGGGGAGGAGGAAATATTAAATGACCGATTACGGATGGAAGATGAATGGATGTCCACACAGGGTCCATATTCTGAATTCCGTATGAATCTTAATACTAGTAATCCACTATTATTGGCGGCGATTACTGGTACTGGTGGTGGTGGTGGTGGCGTAAGTGGGATGGTGGATCCCATGATCACTGCTACGATGGGTGCCGGTATTGGTGGTGCACGTGGTCTCTTCTTCCGATCACGAACAAGTAGTAATAACCCCAATAATAATGACAATGATGATACTGATGATGATGACTTGTTTGGTCAATCATTATCCACTGGTACTACTCCCGGCGTTGGTTTCAATGGTGCTGGTAGTTTTCATCCCTACATGATGGGCCCCTTACCACCCGCAGGTACCGATAAAGACTTTGTTTGGGGGTTCATATTAGGTTTCTTTGTTGGCTTTGTTATGTTGTTCTGGGTATGGATGCCAACCGTACCGCATAGACAAAAATTGGGGATTATATCTGGTATTAGCTTTCAGTTGGCATTGAATTTGTTAAGGAAGAGTACACAGACAGACGTGGCTATTTGAATTAATAACCAATGATGATGGTGTCATATGATATGGAGCAAAATATAGTGTGTATGGAATAGTATGTTTTTAGGGGGATCATGGTGGTTTAGTTGATATGCGCGTAACTTCTGTCATTTAGATAGCATAGATAGGTGGGTGGTGGTGGTGCGAGAGATGGGGGAAGGGGGGCTATTGTTACAAATATGGAGAGTGTATTGTAGAAGTAGGTATCATACCAATAAAACAGATTTTAGTCGAGAGTGCTCTTATTTCACAGTCGATTAAATCAACGCCTTCTCTATTGGGACTCTATCTTACCACCACCAGCAAGTTTACTCTCAAATGCATGCTTCCATGTTGGCGGTTCATATGCCACAGGTGTCAATGGACTAGCGCAGCTGACTGAATCAAACAGCCAAGAGTAGTGGACACACATTACCAATGGATTTCCGTCGACAGCCGAGTTGTTCAATTCCGTGGCCGTATTTACCGCTTTCCTAAACAATCCGTCCGAAATTCCACAGGTCTTATTGGCAGGCGAGTCATCACAAAGGAAAACAAGAGGAGACTTTTCAGTGGACATATTTGTCAATATGCGGCTGGCATTTGGGATAGAGTTGATTATTGTAGCATCCGTGTGCTGTAGCAAGGCCTTAAGGTCTTTAGATGTACTCGATCCCGCAGAGAAGCCACATGGCATCACGGACATTCCATTCAAGAGGTGACTAGTAAGCTCCGACTTGTGGAATGCAGCAGCGTATTTGGCCACACCAAAATATGACTTTGGACCACCATTCATTTCGTTGTCAACATCGCCCTTCTTCGCAATCGTTTCTTTCATAGGAAGACTTCGAACGCACATTTGCCCCGTAGGCGCTACGATACGTCCTGCCTTCAAACAAGCCTCCATCCATAAGGGTGTAAGGATGGGAATTCCCATTAATGCGGAACGCATCACTTTCAAGGTCCTAGACTTAGAGACCACGTCTGTAGGTCCGGATGCAATTTCGCCTGAGGAAGTCGCCGTAATGCATATTTGAGTTTTATCAGGACTGAAGTCTTTCATAACCTTTAAAATTACTGTAAATATAATGATTGGAGGAGTAGATATTAGGTGATCCAAGGAAGTTGAAGTAAGAAAGTACAAATTCAATCCTTACCCGATTTCCCTTTCAGCAATTTGCATATAGAATCCAACATATCAGACTCCTTACCACTCAAACTAGACGTCACGGCATACAGAGTCAATTGTGTACCAGAGGTTGATTGCTTCTCATCCAAAGATAAAAGTTGCGAGTACCTCGCGTCAGCTAGACCGACAAGCTCTTCATTCGACAGAGAACTAATTAAATCACTGAATCCTTTTACAGTAGCCGCCGAAGAATTGCCAGCTCCTTTCACGAGAGTCTTAGCAGGAGGCTTTTGTTTCTTGGTCGATTTCGACGATGTTATATTTGACTCTTTCAGCACTCGTTTCTTACCCTTCGAGGAATCGTGCTTGGAGGATCTGTCTGATTCTCCCTGATGCACCATCCCCTTTTTTTTCGGCACGATTCCAGCCCATCTTAGCACGTCGTCTGGAATATACTTCAGTTCTTCATCATTATATATCGGAAATGAAGCTGGTTCTGGCTTCATCGCAGCTTTTCGTTGTCTCATCGGTCGTTTCTTCTCGGGCGACATGGAACCTGCTGTCGTCATAGATGTTTCAAGGCCTTCTTCTACGGTCGATAACTCATCAACCTCATTTATGGTGATGAAGCTTTCGTCAACTCGAGGTTCCTTCCCACCGAGGATGTATGTTACGTCATATTTGATGGAGTTACCACCATTGTCAACAGCTGGATGCACCTTTGTGACTCGAGCAACACCGCCTGGCTTATTTATACCGGGCCAAGTCCGTGATTGGACAAACACTATTGTTCCTTTGGTGATTATCCTTTCTTGTTCTGACGGACGAAGTGAGGCAAGAGTCGTCGGAGGCTCATTTGAAGTCGTATTTTCCACTGCATTATATATTGCCGATGGCGCCATTGACAGATTCTCATAGCGCATAGGCTCAGGGTCGTCGTTACCAGAGTAGGAATTATGAAATGATACTCCATCATCGTCAGTCGATTGTTGTCGATGACTCAACTTCTTAACAGTGTTTCCGTCATGTAAAACTATGGGACTGCTTCTATCCGTCGCCGCAGTTGCCACTGACTCACGAGGATTTCTCATCGAGGAGTTGGCACTACTTCCCGGTCGGTCTGCCTTCTTGGCGGTATTGCCATCGTGAAAAATTGTGACGTTTAAAGATGATGCCGCCTGACTCTCTTCTATTGAAGTGTCATACATTACTTGGGAATCATCGGGAGCAGTGCAAAATTCGTCCTCGTCTACCGTTGACGTTGCATCTTCGACTTCTTCGTCGTGATTCTTTCCTATGATGTTTTCAACAGATGACTTGTTCGCAATCGACTCGTCCCTGTTGTCCACCTGCTCGAATGCTTTACTTGTTACTCCTACAATGTGTTTCGCTTCGAAATCATTTGCTAGCTCAATTGTATTTGTTGCAGCGACTTGATATTCGTTTCTTGAGGTGGTGGCAGCTTGCTTCTTCTCGACCAACCTCTTAAGCTCTCTGTTCAAAAACTTCTCGTCGGCATTAACAACAGCCTCCTGCTCCTTGGCAATTTGTCGGTTTCGATTGACCATCCGATTATCCTTTTCAGTCGCACAAGTGTGCATTTGGCTATCTGCCTCTTCAACTGGATCTAAGAATGCTCGTTGGACAGCTTTGGCCACTTGGTAATGTTCTTCAAACTCGTGAATGTTAGAGATTCTCTTTTCACCAGACATCTTCTTGTCGACCTCATCTTCATCTTCGTCTTCCGACTCTGAGTCTTCGTACGTTGGTTGAAGCTGAGTCATCACGATGCCAGGCGCATATTTGACTGGTGCAAACGAAAAGCTTCGGCCAATCGTCTTATATGAAGTCACTGTCTTGTCAAGGTCCTCACATTCCTCTCCAGACCGCCTGCCCGAATTTGGAGTCTTACAGACAGGACACTCTTTCTTTACCTTTCGCGGTGGAGATGACTTCTTATTGCGCTCCTTTTTAGGCATCGGTGGATTGTAATAGTCATCCAAACATGCTTTACAGAACGCATGAACACAGGGCAACACGATGGCCTTTTTCAGAGTGCTCTGACAAATGGGGCACATAAGAGCCTTACCCATCTCGTCGTAGTGGGTACGGACATCACGTATCATCTCGTTGGTTGCTTTCTTATCCGCGAAAGATGCATCAAGTGGCACCGACAACGACAAGGGTTCAGACGATTGCATCTCCTCCGTCTCAGTAAATGGCTCACAAGGCCTGAAGTCAGGTAAAGACGTATCGTGCAGCCCACCTTCCTCTACATGTTCATGCTCGAAGAAGGCATGTCTTCCTACCCGATCCTGATTCTTCGTACTCCCGCACGCTGCCAACACCAGCTTCGCCGTCGTGGCCAACGATGCAAGGTCTTCATTGTCCGCCAGGGCCAATGCTGTTATTCCTCCCCACTTGTTGCGTTTCTTAGAATTTCTCTCTTCGTCAACGTCGTCTTCCTCCTCCTTGTCCTCGTCGTTATCATTGGACTCGTCGCACTCTGCTGCCAAAGCCAAGGCCGTCGCTCCTCCCATCCTGCCTCTTTTTTTTGTCATGACCAGATTTGATGCTATTGCAACTTTCTTGTCGTCAATTGCTGTCCCCATCTCGAATGTCACACCTTTAGTTTCGTTCGTTGTCGACTTTCCAGTATTCAGAGTCTTCTCGACAATATCGAAATCATTGACGAATCCTGCGAGGAGGGGTACAGTTTGCTGAGAGTCCTGTACGACGATTGGCGAGCACGAGAAGTTGGGTGATGAAACTCCTTTGACATTCTGCTTGACCACTAACAAAGTTCCTTCATCGCCCATGTTGATACGCCCCGCATTGTTTCCGTCCAGTTCAGCTCGGACCTGATCAATCACGTTGTCATTTTCATCTTCTTCTACATTGTCATTTTTATTGTTGTCATTTTTATCATAATCGTCGTTATCATCATCATCATCATCTCGCGCCAACTGTCGATCGTCCGAAGACCAACACCCAAATGCCTGGGTCAGTGTACATTCACTGAATTGTGATTGACTCTGCCCACCTCTTGCATCAATGTCATCAACCTCGAAGACGCCTGCGCCACAATCAATTGCTGAAGAATTGCTCGCCCTCACGCCTATTGGTGCAGTAGTGGCAATGACCTCCGATCCTAAATGAAGTGCCGCCTCTTTGTCCCGTGCTATGGCTTCGAAGCTTTCTCGGTTCTTACGTGAGAGTGATTTGTTGTACTCGAACGAGTCACGGAATTCTTTCACCTGGTCATCCATTGGCTTCGTTTGATCGTCTTCGTCGCCATTATCAACATCATTGCCATTGTTCACACTGTCATTATCATTATTATCCATGCAATCTTCTTCTTCCGCGATCATTATTTTCTTCTTCTTCTTTTCTATTGATCGGTCGAGTAAACTCTGGAGTGGTCTCTTCTTCTTCGTTTTCTGCCTTTTATCTGCTGCGTAATCCCTATCGTAGGTTCGGAACATGTCACTGCCACCACCCACGCCGCCAGCGTCGCGAAGAGCAACGATGCGTTTACTCCCCGATCCAAAGGTTGCTGCCGCTTCTGAAATTTGAAGCGATGGACGTGCCGCTGCCGTGTTGGTTGCAACGGTGGCTGCGTAGCTCTTGTCACAGATATTCTTCGTCCGGCCGACGACTCCATATCCACCCACTTTACCACCACCTACACCACTTCCATGAGTTGCCATTGCCGCCGACACGTCCAACGATGGACGTAGTATGACAGGAGTCATTACCTTTTGGGCTGCATCGGTGTTGTTGTCGTCATCGCAAGGAGATCCTGAAAGTAGATCTGAGGACATCTCATCATCGTCAACGTCCGACGACGATGACGAATGCGACGCTCCATTTGGCAACGACAGTCGAAAGGAAGATGATGCCCCCGCCATGGTCGATTAATCCTCCACGGTGTGTGTTCGATTTTTCGCCGCGTCAACAATTATTACAATCTTTAAATCATTTGACACTTTGAATTTCAGATGTACGTTAACATTTGGTACAAGTTTATGCAATTTATTGAGATATTGTTCATGAAAATGTAGTTTCGAGCCAAAAATTGCGGCGGGCAACAGCGTTGAGCCTGCGATTCCCAAAACATACACGGCCAAAGACAACGCGTGGGTGGATCGAACGATTGAGATTCAGGTAAGTTACCGAAATACCGTGTCGGTGATGATGTTCACACATAGAAGAAGTGCTTGGTATGTTTGTTTTGTGGGCGGCGGTGGAGGAGGCAGGGGACCGGCGGCATTGAACTGGTAGAAGAGTTTGTACTGGTCTTTGTGTTAGATAGCGTAGACCAGATGGAGGTAGATACTACGTTGATCATATGAAATGCTAGGAGAGTGCTATTTATTTACGATCAAAAGAGGAGGAGAGAAGCTTCACTTTTCATTCGTCTATCACACTTCTTTATCCATACTCTCCCTTCTCTAACAATGTTATTTTTTCGTCCTATCCTTGTTCCAATGACCACAGAACTACGACCCACTCTTCTCCACCCTCAATCATCAACATTTGATTAGACACTCTTGTTGAATAGTCATGTTCTATTCACAAATCATCCTCGCAAAAAAAGGTCCACTGGGCAAAATTTGGCTCGCGGCACATTGGGGTGACAAGAAGATTACTCGTCCACAAATTTTCTCCACGGATATATCCCAAAGTGTCGACACCATCGTTAATCCTGCCGTTCCACTGGCACTGCGTGTGTCGGGCCATCTCCTCTTGGGTGTGGTGCGGATATACAGTCGTAAGGTCAAATACCTAATGAATGATTGTCACGAGGCACTTGTGAAAATTAAAATGGCATTCCGACCGGATGGGAGCAAGGTTAGTGGGGGAGATGGATTGCTTATTATGGAAATGGACCCGAACAATGCCGCCGCTGGCGGGGGCGGTAAGAAGCGTAAAGGGATGGACAATAATAACAATATATCCAACTTTGGTGAGTATTACACTCAGGATATTAATGGTCCGATTGGGGGCATGCTCGTCGAGCCGGTCATGCTTCTACATGATCCAATGTTGGAGGGGGGTGCAGTAGGAGGAGGTGGTGGAGGGGCATTTGCCATCCCCTTTAGTTTAGATGGGGGGATGGAGGAAGGTGGGAATTGGATCGTGGCCGAAGAGGACAATTCAGACGACGATGATGATAACGAGGGTGGTGGTGGACGGAAGAAGAAACGTGTACGCCGGAACAATGATGCCACCAATCTAACTCTTGACTCGGATAATAATATGGCCCCGGGTGGCATGATGGATGATGAGGATGGATGGGGTGCCTTCGACCCTGACAGGGATGACGAGGAAGAAGATGAGGATGTTCACGAATTCCGACCTGAGGAGGATGTGTCAGATACGGAGGGCGTACGAGGGGGACGAGAGAGCACGGCAAGTAGAGTCGAGTTGGTCCGTGGGGCGAATGATTCCATCACCAGTGATAGACAGTTGCAGGTAAGTTTTTGCTTTTTTCTTCTACTACTACAACAAGTATTATCTTGATCTGGCCTCACACTTCTTTTCCCCTTTTTTGTTATTGTCATTCCATTCATCACAGATGAGTCGTGACTCCCTTCTCAAGGACGACTCCATTGACCGCCGCCGAGGCTCATCTGTGGCATCCGAAGAACCCGATTTCGGTGCCAATCTCGACTTTGACATGGATACTTCTGGTCAACAACTTGCCCCCACCGGTGGCGGCCTGTCCGTGGACACCTCCAAGGATGACGAGTCGTCCACGGGTCGCACCCGTCGTCGGTCCAACTTGGGTGATCTTGAGCTATCTGGTTTGGAAGAAGAAGATACCTCCAAGACAGGGTCTGCGAAGAACAAGCGTAAGCGTGCTGTCAATGGCAGACGCATGAAGAAACGTCGTAAAATTGTCATTGATAACAATCAGACGGAACTAACGAGTGAACAAATGAAGGCCATGCTGAGGGATACCTCAGACATTGTGATGCAGAATGTTCAACATCTAGCCGCATGGCCTCGTGACGATGTTGATGAGGAAGAGGATGCCCACCTAGGTATTTGTCCCGCCCTTCAGCGTCTCTCTGCGGAGCAACTCCTTGCTCGTCCCTGCATCGGTGATGATGGTGGACTTGCCCCCGAATTGTTGGCATTGTGGGGGCGTAACATGTGCAAGATTACCGGTAAGGCGGGGACACAACTGCCGTTCCGTATGCGTGGGAAGCAAGGAGAGAAGCAGAGAGGTGCCATGGCCGAGAAGATTATGGAACAAGAGGCCGCCGAAGAACGAGAGAATGCACGCTCGCAACAGGTGGTAGAGGAAGAGGAGGATATTCAGTTTGGTGGTGGTGACCATGACGTCGACTTTGGTGGCACGGAAGAACAAAGGCGTGGCGAGGATGATGAGTATGAAACACCCTTCGATATTCAGGATGAATTCGGCTCGGCCGAGTACAAGAATGACAACCTTGAGGATGAAGATGAGCTATCTGTGCAGTCGGATCGTTCGAGCTTTTCACTTGGTGCCGTGAATGATCTTGAGAAGGAGTTGTATCAAATTGGTGACGAGGGAGAGGAGGGTGGTGATCAGCCGCGTCAGGTACTGGGGGATGAGCTTGTATCTCATACTTCCAAGTGGCACAAGCATACCATCCGTGTATTGGGGATGCTCAAACGCAACATGAATAATGAGGACGAGCCTGATGAAGAGCCAAAGCTTAGCTACAACAAACTCTCCGCGGGATGTTCTCGTCGCACGGCTGCCGGTGTCTTCTTTGAAATTCTTCAGCTCAAAACTTGGGACTTTGTGGAATTAAATCAGGAGAAAAGTTACGGCGATATTTCTATCACTCCTGGGTTACGTTTTGATGAGCCTCCACCATCAGCATCCAACTGATCAATTGTTTGCTGAAAAGGTATATGCAAATGCTTTAGTACATATTCTATAATACAAATACAGTGATCACATGTCTCTTCGTCTTCATCGTCATATTCATCAGGATCTATGAACTTTGCCCAGGGACTAGCGTTGTCTGGCACTCCGTCAAATACACTGAACTGAATCTGAACTGTATTGCTTGACGTTTCTGCTGCCGATTCTTCCGTTTTACGATGAGGATCTCCTTTGTTCACATTCGCTCGAATTTTGGACACAGTAAGTACTTGACTGGATTTCGGCGTCAACAGGTTCCTCAAAGAGTTTTCTTCCCATCCTTTGTGGGATGAAGTTGGTTATCACAAAAATGAATCGCACGTGTGCATCTAGCAAAGATGGCTAAGTTGACGTTATAAAGAAGCCCCTGATCTCTGTGGATGTAAAAAATGAGCACAGACGCAATCGGGCCCATGCTTCGACAGCAACTTTACGGCACACCTCCGCCCGACATACCCCCACGAAAACAATTCAAGCCAAATAGGCCCAACGCCAAAGCCATGTACAATCGTGCGACCACCCTTCCAGCCCCCATCGGCATTTTCATCGAAGCAGACCAGAGATGGAAACAGCTACAATCAGACAGTCCACACCACAGTAAAAAATTCTACGG
>Ga0247831_1008970_pt1 | contig 10235 bp, 8 predicted proteins | sample LaCruzMarch2015__9_FD_192406 | JGI IMG/M metagenome (GOLD analysis project Ga0247831, IMG submission 192406) | Freshwater microbial communities from meromictic Lake La Cruz, Castile-La Mancha, Spain - LaCruzMarch2015_1m | ecosystem: Environmental > Aquatic > Freshwater > Lake | place: Spain...
GAATCGCGTAGGAAAGGACGTCGATACCGAAGACGGAAGCGAGTCGTTCCATGCGCGAGCGAATCCATTCCCTTCGATGGGAATAGTCTTTTCCGGTTGCTTCATCGAATCCAGCCAGAAAGGTCCTTCGAACGCAACGCTGGATAAGGTGGACGATACCAACTTCGTTCGGGTCAAACTGTTCAGCACGGGGTGTACGAGGCATTTCCAATCTCCTTTGCAGCAATTGTACCGTCAGCAACTCGCCCTGTCAAAGTAGGTGCCTGGCACTTACCGAAGGGCCTCCTGGCACTTACCGAAGGGCCTGGCACTTACCGAAGGGCCGTGGCACTTACCGAAGGGCCGGAAAATGCCTAACGAAAATGCAACGCCACAAACCTAAGCTAGAAATCTAACAAAAACAAAATCGGTCGACAGGTATAGATCGATGGCCCCATGAGACCACAAAATCAACGAAATCAGAAACACTTAACGTGCTCCGCGAGAAACCTTTTACGTTCACGTTCATCTTCGTCGGCTTTCGACACTCGGCTGTAAATGAAGAAGAGCAATAGACCGGATTGAAGCAACCAGAGCACGTAGAAATAGAAAAGTACTTTGGCAATTAAATATCCAGTGAACACTAGGCTAGCAATGATTTTTTGTGGCAATGAAACATCCGGCAAGGTGTCTGCGCCCTGTAGCACCGCATAGGCAAACAAAATTGCTACAAGCCAGCCCGGCGCACCGAGTTTCCGGCTCTCGAGGCGCGAGTAAAGCATCGCCATTGACACGCCTCCAAACAAAGCCGTCGTCCAGTCGAAAATATACAGCGAGTGATAATGTGACCCCAGAAATACCATCATCACTTCGCAAAGAGTTAGCAAAAATACGATCACCGAAAGGAAAGGAAGAGCGCTCAGATCTGAACCAACAATATGGGGTTTTTGTTGACAGAGCAAAACGAAATAACAGGCAAAAAAAGCAAGCGTTTGAATATTTCCAAAAAAATGCGTTAGGACGCTTTGTAAGATAAATATCCGTTGAAAGTCCCGGAGAAAGCTAAGCGACTTGCTTTCCGGTAGGTCCTTCACCCCCTCCAATTGGATATCCTCCATAGCCGCAACCGCTTTCCGTACCATGCTTTCATCAACCAAGCTTTCATCAATCAATAGTTCCATTTCTGACTTCGCTGGTTTGCTCTCTTTCTTGCTTTTATCTACTACTCGCACGTTTGCCATTTTTTTCTTCTTGGCTAATTCCTTGGTAAGGTCTAATTCAAAATTGGACCGTATATAGGTAAAGAAATTCTGCTTTGCCGATATCTGAGGTGGTTGGATTTGGCGGTTTTTATTTTTTTCGCCATCTTGGGTTTCGACGGTCTCTGTTGGAACGGGAACGCCAGCTTCTACCTGGGCCCGTTCAATACTTGTAGTCGCCACTAGCGGACTGTTTAAGCGTTCATTTATCGACATCTGAAGTCCGAACGCAAGAAACGCCATCACGGTGTAAAGGAAGAACCATGCGATCCAAACCAATCGAAACCAATTATAGAACTGCGACTGCACTTGCATGGAAAACTTAAACGACTCATTCCTTTTCTCTGTAAGTTTCGCAAAACGGTCGGGTATTAGGTTTAGCAACAGCACTAGAATGACAAACGCTTGCATACTGTGGTGAATAGCCATGATCCACGGCGCAATCACAGACGCATAGTTAGGCAGGCTCCATTGCGAAAACGCCTTGAACAAACTGAGCGCTACATTCACGGCGGTTACGACTGCAACCAATTGGGCAACACGTTGACGTCCAATTCCAGCTAACCACCCACGAAATTGAGACCCTGCAGCATCTCCTTGCGAACTACTTCGTGGTACCGAACTCGAGTGATCACTGCTACGTTGACCCGTCATATCAGGACTCAGGTGGGTTAAAAGTGCCGCTGAAGATTGTGCGGCTAAACTTGTGAAATTTTCTTTTAGGCCTTTGGGAACAAGGTAGGTGCCACGCACGTGCCTAGCACCATTCGTGCCTTGGCACCATTCGTGCCTGGCACCTACCGAAGGGCCCCAATTCACAACAACGGGCTATGTTTGCACTCTCCCGATGAACAAGACGCTGGAAGCACAGAAGAGCGCATAGCGAAAAGCAAAAAAAGTCAAAAATGCGAAAAGTTGCCAGCAACGATCTTCGTTTTGGACGGTGCGGCAAACTGGCAAGCGGTTCAACATCCGATCCCGGGGTTGTGCTGCGCACCCCGGGACCATTCGCTCCGACACGGTCGAACCCCATCGGGCCGATAGGGCTTTCCTAGCCATTCATTTCAGTTATTTATTCCAGAACAGCACCAGCTACTACGATGCTTGTTGTAAGCGACGTTTGCGGGCAAACCGGCCCCCTGCAGCCAGACACGCAAGTCCAATGGTAAACATCGAAGTTGGCTCAGGGATCATATTGATGTCTGCGGTCTCGTGGAAGTGGGAGGGTAGGGGGTAATGTTGGGCGGTACCGGTGAAGAAATCGTTAACGTGGTTGGAACCATTCAAATTATTGTTAACACCGTCAATCAAAATGGGAATGGGATTATTGGTCGATGGTATGTGTCCCCACGTCGATCCACTCTGGGTCATCTCAATGCTTATGGCGGTTGACAACAACACACCCGAAGTGACCCCCTGGAGCTGGAATGTGAAACTTAAGACCGAATCAAATGTTCCACCTTCGTCTAGTGGAGCCAAGTCAGCTACACCATTTTTGATTGTCATCTTGCTGCCATTGTCGACTAGGTTAACCGTCTTGACAAATTCGTTTGCGTCGCCGCCAGGCGCTAACGCACCCCAGTTGATTTCATTTTGACTCTGGAGGGAGAGGGCTACCATCTGGAGATCAATTTGTTGGGAGGCACCATCGGCCAGACCTACTACAGGGTCAAGGCGTTGCAAAATAGTGTCGGTGGCACCAGTGTTTACGGATCCCGCTCCAAAATTGAATGTACCCAAAGGCACGCCGACGAACGGTGTAACGCCAAGCCCCCCCATCCCTTGAAAATCAAACGACGCACGGACTGTATACAGTAAGTCATACCCGGGCAATATCGTGACAAAACCTCCGCTTGCAGAAGACGGCTGAAATACCAGACCCATTGTGATCATCAAACCACAGATTAAATTCGACAGCCTCAATACCATAACATTGTCCCTTTTCCGAGAGAAAAAACTAAACTGTTTGGGTGTCCATTCCAATCCCACGTCATCCTGACTTCAACTCGAGTCATAACGGACTCACAATTGTTTTTTGTTGGCCGTAGCTGGCCTATCTCAAATCCTCCTTGTGGGCGAATTCAATAATGTTCTCAATTTTGTCTAACATACGCTTGGAGTCTGTAAACGATTGCAGAGCCATCAGCATGTCCGTTGGAAGTGGGCCGACACGGTCGAACCCCATCGGGCCGATGGGGCTGTCCGAGCCATTCATTTCCGTCTTTATTTCAGAACAGCACCACTGCTACGTTGCTTGTTGTAAGCGCCGTCTGCGAGCAAACCCGCCCCCGGCAGCCATACACGCAAGTCCAATGGCAAACATCGAAGTTGGCTCCGGGACACCAACTACGTGCGTGCCATCGCCCGCATCGTGAGTTGCTAAACCGCTCAAGAAGAAGTCGTTCAAGTGGTTCGACCCATTCAGATTACTATTCACACTGTTGATCAACAATGGGACACTAATCCCTGGAATATGTGACCAATCCGCACCTGTCTGGGTAAACGTTTTTTCAATGAATCCTGTCGTCACAAGCGAAGTGACTCCTTGGAGCTGGAATTTGATTTTTATGATCGAATCAAATGTTCCATACTCGAGGAGTGGATCCACCACGTTAGCTACGCTATTGGTAATTGTCATAGTGCTGCCAAGATCCTGGACGTTTACAGTCTTGACATATTCGTTTGCGTTGCCGCCAGGCGCTAACGCACCCCAGTTGATTTGATTTTGAGTCTGGAGGTAGAGGGCTGCCATCTGGATATTAATGGTTTGGGAGGCACCATCGGCGAGATTGGTGACCGGTTCAGAGCGGTGCACAATAGTGTCGGTGGCACCAGTGTTTACGGATCCCGCTCCAAAATTGAATGTGCCCAAAGGCACGCCAACAAACGGAATTGGTAAAAGAGGCCCTATGCCATCGAAATCAAACGACGCACTGTCCGTTACCAGTAGATCATACCCGGCCATTATATTGACGAAACCTCCGCTTGCAGATGACGGCTGCAATACCAGCCCCATTGTGATCATCAAACCACAGATTAAATTCGACAGCCTCAATAACATGACATTGTCCCTTTTCTGAGAGAAAAAACTAAACTGTTTGGGTGTCCATTCCAATCCCACGTCATCCTGACTTCAACTCGAGTCATAACGGACTCGAAATTGTTTTTTGTTGGCCTTAGCTGGCCTACTTGAAATCGTCCTCGAGGGCGAATTCAATGATGTTTTCAATTTTGTCTAACATTCGCTTGGAGTCTGTAAACGATTGCAGAGCACGCAGCATGTCCGTTGGAAGTGGGCAAGGAACAATTCCCGAGCCAACATAACGTTTGCTGCTCATACGCTGATGGCCCGTCGCGAAAGCTACCTGCTCGTTCTCGGACAATGCAAAATAGTCAAAGCGCACGCCGAGCTGCCCACACTTGATCTCGTCAAGCCGCATCTCGATACGCACTTCGTCCAAGAGGGGCGGAGTCTGATGAAGCTCCACGGAGGCAGATGTTGTTTGAAGGGCAAGCTGCCGATTTGCGACTCGACCGAGCGACTCAGGGACATGGTCCTCCAGAAACAGTTCGCGACACTTTCCTTGCCAGGCGAAGAGATCGAGTGGATTCAGAACGGATATTCGGGGACACATGATTGTGAACTCGTAAAAGGGTCCACTCGGCGACTCGTTGTGAGCATGACTATAAGCCGATGACGTCTGAAACCGCATGCTGCCCTTGCCGATCGTCTCTGCCCCATTCTCGGTGATTCTCTCGATCGTGGCGGAAGCTGAGTATTGGTGCTCATTCTCATCGAATTCCATCGACACACTCACGTCGTCGCCAATCGTCGCTCCAATAGGGTCATCGAAACGTGTCGACCAATGAGTGACGATCAAAGGCGATTCACCTCGGCGAATGGAGTGCCAAAGTTCGGGATCGTTTTCTCGGAGCCACAGGTCGCGGCATTCCGCTTGCCAGCGAAAAAACGTAAGGAAATAGACGTTTCCAACGACATTCGTATCTTGAAACGTGATTCGTGGTCGGTAGGACGTTTGAGTTAGGGTTTTTTGCATGATTGTTCCAGGGGCTATAAGCAATGGCATGTACTAAGCTCTGACTTCCTCGAGCACTGCGATTTTCTCGACAACGGGAAAAGCAGGCCTTGCCGTAGGGATAGAAACGCGGGTGATCGGTTGGCTCTTTGTCTTGGCTTTGCTCATCGCGCTTGCAATGGTGATGCATAATCCGCGAACGGCACACACCGCAATCAGAGCCAGGAAGAGTCCAAAGACGATGTGAAAAAGTTGCAGCGCCGCATAAACGATGGCAACACTAACACCGAATGCGATTTGACGGCCTTTCACGATCGGTGTGGTAGCCGGATCTGGAATCATGTAAAGCGTGAATAGGATAAAGCCAGCGCTCGACATGGGCATTAGCGGTACATACCATGGGTTGCCAGCTAGCCACGCTCGAAAAACACCCTGGACGACGAATCCCAACAGCCAGGCGATGCATAACGTCAAACGCCCAGTTGCAAATCCATGAACAACGATGCCGGTGGCTAAGATTGCGGCTGGTAACGCCCAATGCCAGAAACCGGTAATGTTCTCGGTAAATTGATAGGGCGGCGCCTGTCCCACGTCCGAAAACAAAAGCAGCGTCACGACAATCCCAAAGTTGGATGGATTGAGAAAATGGGTGACGGAACCGTTGCTAAGCCTGATGCGAAACAACACTTTTGACGCGATCGAAAGGACGGAGGCAAAGATGATTGGTCCCAAACGCTCGTTGGGAAAGAGCAGCATGGCACAGGCGAATCCGGAGATCATGGCCGGGGGCAGAAAGTTGACAAAGCTCAACCAAGAGCCGCTGAATCGAGGTTTGCGACCGAGCGAGCGAGCGTCAACCCATTCGAGCACTATCTGTGTTAAACAAGCGGAAAGAATAGCCACGAAAGGCATCGCCCATGATTGCTCAAACCCAAGAAAGGTGTGCCCAGCAATGTTCCAGGCAATCATCAAAATTGCAAAGTACCAGAGTGCAAACAATCGAAGATGCGCATTGCGATTTGGGTACAGCGATACCGTGGGATTAAGCGACACCGAGGGATTACGCGATACCGTGGGATTACGCGCTACCGTAGGATTGCTTGATGCTTGAATCGTGTTGGATGCTTGAATCATGAACGAACCTGTTTACTTGAAGTACCGAGCAAGATTGTGTGACGACCAGGGGCTATAGAAATGGTTCGCGAGACCAAGGATCCGTTCCTAGATCTCCATCGAAGCTCAACATCGATGGTCGCGTTTGGATATTCACCTAGACCAAAATGAATTTCTTGTGAGCTATGTCCCGAATGGCCGACGCCCGATAGGACTTCGGCCACAAAAACCAGTCCCGTTCTTTGAGCAGTTCCTGAGACGGGATTCGTTTCCGGTTCACGCTGAATCTTGGCCGTTGCTCCAACGGCCAGGCTACCCACACACTCTGCACTTGGATCGATCTCGAAAGGAATTTCGTCATCCAGAGGAAGCACAAGGCGCAGTGAAAGTGATTTGTTATGGTTTGCGGTAGAGTTGCGAAAGAAAACCGAAGGTTCCCACTGATTTGCATAAACGAAGTCCATCGAGCCGTTTCCATCGGTATCGGCGACGGCTATACCCCTGGTATTAAACGGATCTCCAAGGCCAATGTCGGCGGATACGTCAACGAATCGACCTGAAGCCGACCGAACATAGATAGGGTTATTGTCGTAACCGCTTAGGGTCGCCGTAGGACTCTGTATCTTAGGCCAAGCCCTTGGGTCGTGGATTAGCCGATCGTTTGTCGTCCCAACGGCTTGCAGTTCTGCCCAACGGTTGATGCCGTGTTGAAGAAATCCGGCTGAGAACAAGGTGCGGTCAATCCAAGACAGCTTGGAATCTTTGGTAACAACGCCCTTGGCAAACCCAGTTGCTTGGATCGCTTCGAGTCGTCCATCATTATCGAGATCCACCAGGACAGCATCCCAACCCCAACCACTCCGCGAGATTCCGTACGATTCGCTCTTTTGCTCATAAGGTGCACGGTCGTGTTTAAAATCATCAATATTCCCTGTGCTAACCCACAGAAAATGACTCTCTTGGAGAGCCCATTCGTCGGCAATATTGCTGACAAAGATGTCGAGTAAACCGTCGCCGTTGACATCACCGAAACCAACTCCCATACCCTTGAATGAGTCCCGGCCCAATACAAAGGATCGAGGAGTGGTGAAGGTACGAACTCCTTCGCATAGCCCGAACTCCAAGTGTCCCGGCTGGGATCGATTATGCAGTAGCCGATCGGGACCAAAGTCGTGACCGATATACAACTCAGGCAACCCGTCACGATCGAGATCGGCAGCTCCGGCGGCCAGCACCCAACCCTTGCCACAATGTTTTTCAAGGACAGAGCTTTGGTCTGCGTACACAACCGTCGGTTCATTGCCGACGGAGGCGGAAAGCCAGCGGAACAGCTTGGCTCCACCACCGTTCTTCGCTCGGGATTTGCCTTCGTGCATCACCGTCGCAATGCCCGTACCATGTTCGTTCAGGATGTCGGCCCCATCTTGAAAGAAATTGCCGATCATCAAATCGAGGTGGCCATCGCCATCGAAATCGGCTTGAGTAGCCGCGTGTGTGTACCATCGACCGGCGCTCGTGCCGACGAGCTCAGGCACAAGTTCTATCGGAGTAAATTGTGATGGCGCAAGCTGGCTCGCTTGCGTCTGATGCGTGTGCTTTAGAAAAAGCACTGGCGTGCGTCCCCAAAAGTAAACCAAGACATCCGCTTGCCCATCTTCGTTGAAGTCACCTACGAGCGAGCCTGTGGGTGACATCGTATTTGGATTCATCGGAAGATCACGAACATCCAGTGCAAAGGCTTCGTATCGTGGTTTGCTATGGACTTCATCGCTGGGTACCGGCATGACAACAATTCGATCGACCCGTGTGTCGACCAAGATCAAGTCGTTATCTAATCCGTCAAGATCGAGATCGCAAAGAGTCGCCGCAGCGCCTGTTCCACCTATCCACGCCGAAATGCGGTCTAAGCTCGGATGAACAGCTCGCTTGGATTTCAGCCCGTTGAGAGCAAATTCCTCTACACCCAAGTCGAACCGGTCAAAGTGCAGTTTGGATGCCAGTTCTTTGCGCTCACCCTGGCTGATCGAGGGTTGGCGGGCAAAGAAGTAACACGTTGCCACCAAGACGAAACCCAAAAATTGAGCGCTGCGGTTTGTTGCCATGGTTTTGGACATAGTATTGCTCATGTTGTCACGTGGCTTCTTAAGGACTCTCGAATATTCGATCGCCAAGTTTCGTAGTCAGAATGCTTGCGTGGAAAAGTTGGTTTGGCTGAGCGAGTCAGTTCAGCGGCGTCGGAAGCCGACATGCCGCAAACGATCTTGCAGATGCGATCGGTATGTTCAGCCTGTATGTCGGCGAGCTCTCTGGCTTCGGCGCCAAAGGTAACGCCCTGGGCCAGATAGTCTCGATGGTTACCGCTCGCTTCGACCAAGGATTCGATCTCGTCGCAACTCGCATCTCCCGCGTAGGCAGCAGCAAGCCCGATTCCGCTCCAAAAATCAGGACGACGCGATGGATGCATAGACTCGATTACCGCTGCGATTTTGGCTACATCTGCTCCTTTGACAAACCACAGGCTGCGTCCAAGCCCCTGATCGAAAACGCGCTTTCCTTGGTCGCTCCAAGGAGGTTGAAGGTTTGATGACGAAAGCCATTTCTTCCAATTGAAAAAGCCTTCGTGAAAGCCGTAACCGTCAAGTACAAGCCACTTCAGCAAAGGATCGAAGCGATCCATGTATTTCTCGGGATTTCGTCGATACCATGGAATTCTCGCGTACGCCCAACCAAGCCCCACATGCACTACATAACGATGTGGAGCACCCACGCCGTCAAGAAACTGTTGCCACTGGTTTCGCTTTCTCAGCGAGAGCGAATCGGTTATCGCAAATGCCATTGCCGCACCTTCGAATACAAACCCCTGATAGGTTGGGTCACCATTCGAAATCGAAGTACCATGCGAAAAAACCGTCGCATCATCGAGAGCTAGATGGTAGCCAACAAGGAATGATCTACCTACTTCTTCGAGATGAGGCTGCAAACTCGATGGCTCAAACCCACGCCTTGCAAAAGACACTTCCGTGTCGCTAATTCGCAAGAGTAAATTCCTAACGACCTTGGGGAGCAACTGAATCATGTGATCAATAACCTTCGCTTGATGAAAACGTCGTGACGCACAGGGATCGCAATTGCCCGATAGGTCGCTGCGGGCGTCGGTTGATGTTCCAAAAAATGTTAATGTCCCCCCAAGCGGACGGTCGATTGAGTACTGCTTGCATAGGCTCACCGATGCGTTATCTCTTCGAAAGCTCTGGCTCTCCGCGTCCCAAAGTACCGATAAGGCTGGGACATGAGTGCATAGTACGTGCCAAATAGGGGATACTCTTGGATCTCTCGACGGCTTGATTGCTTCCGTACACGATTAAATCCTGTGTTGTTCAACGTGCACACTGGCAAACTATTATTTCGGTGTTGAGTCAGGCACTACCGTTGGTGGCTGGCAATGTGAGCAATAGCGAGCCCTATTGTCACGACATGACGGGGCATGTCACGGGCATGTCACAGAAGCGCGCACCAGCGAGCCCCAACCACATCGAACTAAAAACGAGACATCTTGCTTGCGTGAAAAGCGATGACCATCTTGGGATGATCGAGAATTGATTCGAGCGCAATAGAATCATGCGGTGCGGCAAACATCAACCGCGAGGGCGGACCGAAAATGCGGTTCAACATCCTAGTGCCACTGATTGGAATGAACGTCGCACAGGAGACTACTCGTTCCCAGGCTCTGCCTGGGAACGCATTGGTGTGGAGGCTCCTGCCTCCCGAGTTCACAAACTAAGGTTGCATTTCGGCGAGGCAGAGCCTCGCTTGCATAGAGTTACCAGGCAGAACCGCAGAGCCTGGA
>Ga0247831_1008971_pt1 | contig 10235 bp, 9 predicted proteins | sample LaCruzMarch2015__9_FD_192406 | JGI IMG/M metagenome (GOLD analysis project Ga0247831, IMG submission 192406) | Freshwater microbial communities from meromictic Lake La Cruz, Castile-La Mancha, Spain - LaCruzMarch2015_1m | ecosystem: Environmental > Aquatic > Freshwater > Lake | place: Spain...
CCCCACCGCCCTCCTCAACCCTTCTTCCACAGACACCGGCGGCACCCAACCCAGCAGGCTACGGGCTTTGGAAATATCGACCTGCAAATTACCGCACAAGCGCTGCACCGCATCACCCTTGCCCAGCAACAAAGCTCCCGCCTGCAAAGCCCACATCGGAGCCGGCAGTAAACGCGCAGGAACCCCAGCTGCTTGCGCCATGCCGCGCACCAGCTCGGTGGTAGACAGGTCTTTTCCGTCACTCACTAAAAAAGTCTGGTTAGCCGCTTTGGGGTGGGTGATGCAGGTAACGATAAAATCTACCAAATTGTCCAACGCCACCAAGCTGCGTTGGTTATGCACTGCGCCCAATGGTAGTGGCCAGCCTCGCTGTACGGCACGCATGAGGGAGGCAAAGTTGGCTTTGACTCCTAGGCCATACACCAGCGGTGGGCGAATAATGACCACCTCCATGCCGGTGGTGGAAGCAATTTGCCGCAAACCCTGCTCTGCTTCGTGCTTACTCTGGCCGTAGGCGTCTTGCGGGCTGGATACATCGGCTTCAGTGAAAGCTTGCCCTGGCTGCGTGACCTCGCCATTGACCTTGACCGAGCTAATAAAAACAAACCGCTTAACTCCAGCGAGCACCGCTTGGCGGGCCAGGTTGAGCGTGCCCTCGGTGTTCACACGACGAAACTCAGCCAGAGGGTCTCCTGCAGATTCACGCATGACATGGACGCGTGCAGCAAGATGGATCACAGAGGACACGCCAGCGAGGGCCAGAGACCAATCTGCAGTGGACTCCAAGTCACCCGTCACGCGGGGCAGCACTATCTCGGGCCATGGCTGCCCTTCTTTGCGAACTGCCACCACAACCTGCCATGAGTTTTCATAGGCTAACAACCTCTGTACAAGGGACTTGCCAACGAAGCCTGTTGCACCTGTAATTAAGATCACGTTTCGTTTATGACTTATCAACTTTAAAGACAACTCCGGACATATGCGTCGCATATAATTCAAAGGCCAATTTATAGATTCTTTATAACGAAATTCTGTTGTTTAATTTGTTTGTCGCGAAGAACTCGGTCCTTACGGATCAGTGTGATTTCCATAACTCGAGGAAACCTCGCAGATCCGACCTGAATTGAGCCACAGCAGTCATTGGCATGGACATAACAAACTTGGAAATTAGTATCCAGCTTTCGGAAAGTCTGTTCGACTACAGAGGCAAAGAAGTCGAGATTCAGAGCGTCAAGATAGTGAATCTCGAGTGCAATTATTCTGAATCTATTTAATACATCCATCGAGCAAGCGAGAAGTGCTGCAAACTCCCCACCTTCAATATCCATTTGCAGCAACAATTCCTCCTTGGGTTCCTCGCCAGTATGGGTCGCGACCCATGTATTAAGGTCGATAAAATTGCTATAAGTGCATGCGCCTAGAAACTTCTTTTCGAATACATAAAAATCTGTGCGCGGAGAAGGTACTCGCAAAACTGAGGCGTCAATCAGGAAGGACCTGATCCCGTACCTGTCGTAAATAGCCTCCTCGAACTTTGTCGAAGGCCCCACGCCCGGCGAAAAACACTTACTAATTCCATCCAAGTCATCCGGAATGATGTATGTCCCGTCGTTACCATCTCCAACCATCACCATCTTGACACCACTGTCCTTCAGCGTGAGAAATTCAGTCAAGAAGTTGCTCTTGTGCACGCGGGAAGGCCGTACATAGACGCCCAATGCAAGTGCGGCGCGCTGGACGAGGTCCAATACGGTCATTTTCATTTTAAATGGGATTGACAAATTCATTTTAGAACTCCGAGTGTTGATGGATTAAAAACTGTAAATACAAAAACCATAAAATAACTAAATAATTTATTCGTGTCATTTTTAACCGAGTCGACCAGCCATACCAAAACAATCACGTTATTCAACATCAACAGACGAGAATGAAACTCATCAAAGCCACGCAGGATAGAGTCGATTCCAACGAGCAAGGTAAAAATCAGCGGCACGACCAAGTAAGCTTGCGCACGTCGCATTGGATTTATTATGATAGGCACAACCAAGGTCGTGGTCCAGAAACTCGTCCAAACCACCAACTTTTCGCCCCCAAACCGCCCTTCAGTGAAGACAACAGCATCAAAAATATAGACCGAGTAACGGTCATAGACCGAATCGAGCAGATTAATAAATTCTTTGAGATACCATGGTGATGCCAGCAACGCTAAAAACAAAACGCCAATAATCCAGTAAAAGGGTTTACGTTTCATCGAGAAAGAGCGAAAGTTTTTAACGATGATTGTGAAGAAAAGCAAAGGGATCAAAACAAACGATACACTGTGTGTCATGATCGCGAAACTGAGGAGCCCAAACCGACAGAGTACGTTACGGAACTCAAATGCAAGCATTGCGATCAGGAGGGCTATTGATTGTCGAATCGAATTGAGCAAACCGACCATTACCACTGGGCTTGAGAAGATCAGTACTGAGACCATGTAAATGTTACCACTGACCTCCATGCGTATGCTATAAATATAAGCTACAACAAGTACCAGTAGAAAAAACTGTAATCCGTATATTACAAGCTCTATCCCCAAGATTTTTGACAACATAAGTTGTGCAAATTCGAACGCGTAGTCTCCCCTGTAGATATCGCCATCTTGAAGTGGGGCACCATACACCGCAAGGTCATTAAGCGAAACGTAACGCGATGCAAATAACTGCAACAATATCACCAATATTAGAATGAATATACCAAATCTAAGTTTAGTTCTACCTACCATTACTGTTACCACAGTTCCTTCCTGCCAAGCTCACGAAAAAAGCGAAGAGAAAAAGAACCAGCGCCATAATGAAAGTACTTACATAAGAATCCGCGAAGACTGCGGCGGAAAGAACGGCAGCGATGAACGAAATAAACTGAGCCGTAGTCAGAACTATAAAACTACGTTTCTGCAGCATTGTTGTATACCATGGTACCGCGCTAGTCGCAAGGAGAGCGGTGGCAAAGATCATAAATAGCGCAGAAAGCAACTCTACACGGTAAGCGTAAAAGACCATGACTGAGACAAGTCCAGTAGCAATCTGGAGCGACATAATTCGGTTCGAGTTACTATTACCCATTACAGGAACAAAGATACGGTGTCGCAGGCCCAGCATCAGACCATTTTGTGCAATCTTTGGCAGGCGCAGAGCGTATTCAAATTCTTTTAAGAAGCCTCCCCCAATTAAGTTGCCAACGACGATCCGCAACACAAAGTCATGTGAGTTTGACATCAGCAGGTAGATTATCTCGCTAACCTTTACAGCTCGGAGAGTGGTACGGAAGTAGAACTCATGCCGGAACTTGAAGAGCACAATGGCACCGATTATGACAAGGACGAAGTCTCGGGCAAACAGCAACTGAATCGTAACCTCGAGGCTAAGGTCGACGCCCAGCACAAGAAGCAAGATGATTGAGACTAGGAACAGGGCGCGCGGCACCAACATCAGAAAGAGGAATGTTCGATTGAAGATCGACTCGCAGAATACAAAGGCGATCGACTCGATCGCGGTTAGGCTAGCCAAAGCAAAATAGAGGATTCGAAATGTCTCGCCTTGCGCCAACGACATGATCATGGTCGCCGGCAGCGCAAATATGAGTAATACGTTGGTAAGTGGTGTCCGTTGCTGCCCGCCTGCAAAGTCAACTGTAGCTGAGCTAAAGAGCAGGTTGGCTGTGAAATAAATCGGGTAGATGTGAGTGATCAGCCTCGCGAAGGCTGCATCGTCGAGGATTCGCGCTAGTGAAAGGACGGCGACCGCCTCGATAATACTGCGAAATGCGGCACTAAATCTCACCTCTTCACCTTGCCGCCAACTACCAGCGCCAAGAAGCCGACAACGGTGACGGTAACGCGAGGGAGCGTAACCGGAAAATTAGTCGTGAGCCGCCAAAGCCATTCAAGACCGACCTGGCGCAGCACAGCGGGTGTAGGCTTCTGAGTGCCAGCGAGGAACTCGACCGCGGCGCCGACGCAAAGTACCTCGAGTCGGCCGTCGAGTTCCATGAGCTTTTGCGCAAGGATATCTTGGGTAGGCGAACCAATGCCTATGATCACTAACTTTCGCTCCGCAGCGATTAATATTTTTTGAGATTCTTCGAGAAGGTTTTTTTCGCAAACCATCGGAAGCACCATCAAATTATGGTACCCCAGTCGCTCAAGCGCGGAGGCCGCGGAGGCATTCGGTAGTGCAAAGAAACATGCCTCTGGAGTAGTGCCTCTAAGTCGTTCGACAAGGTATTTTGGACCCGGGACATAGGCGTGATCGACCCCAAGGCCGCCCAATACAAGCTTCAAAAAATTACCGTCGACCAGGAACTCACCTACCTCTCTGTCAAAGGAAAAACCCTTTTCGAAAAGCCTCAGGAACGAATGGTGATTGACGAAATGCTTCGCCTTACTGCGCTCGGAAGCCCGCGTGCAGGCAGGCGCGAATATGTCAACGAGTGACAAAGGTGTGTTGTTGCGCTTTTTCAAATTGCCTTTCAGCTTCCGCATCGTCGTAGTGTCCAATTACTAATGAAACATGCGACACGATATCGCCGACTGAAGCAGCCGAGTCGTATAGGTTCACGATGTAGTCGCCGCTCAGCCCCAATAGGTATTCGGCCCCGGACTTCGCTGCCCCTATCGTTATGCACTTATTGAGCGCGGCCTCAAGGTTGACGATGCCAGCTAGTTCAAGGCTAAGGTTGACGTGAAATTTACTTTCCGCGAACAACACCATGATGTCGTCGCGCGGTAGTGAGTCGAGAAAGCGAAGGTTCTGCCGAGAGGGGACCTCACCCCAACCAGCACCAACGACAATGAATTCAAACTCCGGGTGCAGGACAGAGAGGTCTTCAAAGATTTTCCTGTGCAGATCGGGCAATTTGAAATACACACGCCGCGAGACATGGATAACTCGAAGCTTTTTTACCACTTCGACAAAAGCTGCTCGTTTGAGTTGAATTGCCGGCTTGCTCAAGCCACCACCGAACCGCTCGGCGAGGATTGGGTGCACGAATATCACATTCATCCTACTAATGCGGTTAGCTACTGCTCCGTAAAGCCACTCGAATATAACGTAGTTGATCAACTTGTTCATGAATGGGAGAAACCGGACCTTGTACCAGGGCCCCTGCCCTCCGACTGGGCCGAACAAGAATCCCTGCGATGTACGCACGGATTTCGGAATGGGTGTCAACACCTGCGCAAGGTTGATGTGGCAGATTTTTCTGCGTAGAGCCCGCTTTTTCAGTAGTGCGTAGACCTTCATGGACCAAATCAGGTAGTCAAACCGGAACTCCATCGGGTTCTTTGGCTCGGTCTTACGCCCAAACATGCCAACGACAGCGATACGGCCATCCTTTCGTTTATAATTGCACTGCCCGATGGAGCCATCCCGAAAATCTCCTACGATCTGGTGCTTAGCTGTGACTATATAGCTGCCTTTTTCAAGCGCCAAAAAGGTGTTCTCACCTAACAACCACTCGCTCCCTTTGTTAATTTTCAACAGGTAGCATACGAAGATCGACCTTATCACCGATAGTTCCTGCGCAGCAGGTACTTATTGATCCGCTCGAGCCCAACTGAAACGAACAGCGCCTTAACCAGCAGCTTCACCCTAGCTGGAAAGAATGTGTCAAAGCGTATGTTACAGCGTGCTTGCTGCAGCGTCGGTCGAGTGCTGAGCCCGCCATAATGGAAAATCGCATACTGCCTCGGAAATCTCTTCGCACCGTATTTAGTAATCATCTGATTCATCCAATGGGCATCCGCGAAGACCCCATATTTTTCCTCAAAATGAATAACGTCGTCATTTGGCGCCAAGAAGTTTTGATGGTTGACCACATGCGAACTCGAGACATGCTGCACTGCCTCGATGTCGAGGGTCGAGAAGTAAAGATGGCAGGTATTTTCCGCAAGCTCTTCGCTCGGAATGGGCGCGCAAATTTTATCCCCACTGTTGATAAAATTAATAAACTGCCCCTCCGAATGACGAAGTCCAATATTCATTGCATCATACAGAGATTTATCTTTGTTTATTACAAGCTTACTGCAGGAACAATACTCGCGTAGGGCACTGATCTCGCTTTCAGCTACACGTGCAACTACGATATGCTCTACCTGATCGTTAAGTCGCGGATAGATAGATTTTAGGGTCCGCTTTAGTTCAAAAATAGGCCCCTTATGTACCGTGACGATGGAAATTTTTCTCGGCATCGCAAACCCCTAGAACCAACCCTTCTTGCGCGCCTTCTTCAGCCCGGCGATAATTTCGCGCAGATTGAGGGTCCGAAGCGACCTATATGCCAGCTGCATGTAGGTCGGCTCCCAACCGTAGACCCAATTCGGGTAGCGGTAGACCTTGGCCAGTTTCGAGCCGTCCCATGGGTGGGTTTCGCTGCCAAATGTCACCCGGGATCCGTCATAGCCACAGGCGATTTTATAGATGTGCTTATCGATCTGATTCAGGATATTTAGGTTTGAGAACCGGAGCGATCCGTAGCCAGCATTCTCGAGGATCTTGTCGTCAACAAAGAACAAGTTTGTGTTGGTGACTGCGACCAACGAGTATTCTCTCTCTGCCATCAGCGTGTAGAAAGACAAGAATGCGTTGCCGACGTTGCGCCCGGCCTCGTTCTTATAATTTGTAAGTGCGCCAAAGGTGGGGTTGAACTCCACTATTATTAACTTTGGCCGCATCTCCAGGTTCTCGATAATTGCGAGGTCATAGCTGTCGATGTCTACACTGAGTAGATCAAGTTCTTCTACCCCGGTATTTTTCGAAATCTTGTCGACCGAGTTCTCACCCGTAGGTTGTACGAAAGCAAGAACAGGAACTATTGAACTGTGTTCTAAAGCAGTCTTTTTCAAATCCTCAAATTTTACCGCGTCACCTTCCACCAAAATAAGTTTACTGAATGTATCGACACGGGCAAAAGTATTCGAAAAGTGCTTTCCATCCCAGGCGCCAAATTCCATTGCGTTTTCAAGCCTAATCTTCAGATCTTCCGAGATCTGCGAAATAATTCCATCTTCGCCATATTGCGAGTACACGTTCTTGGCAAATTCTTTTGCCTGCAAGAAATATTTTTTCATTTGGGTTACTTTAGTAAATAGTAGCAGGGGTTTTCTTCTGAAATACAGGTAAATCAATAACTATTTGGTTACCCCTATTTCGTTTGGTGTCTTATACATAAGCAGCTTAGGTTTAATTTTCATCGGCATGGAAAAATAGCATTTCTTTAGTTACTAAGTTGGGGACTAAACTTTAACTTCTTACTCTCCACTCACATTAACTAAGTAGCCATGTATTTTTAGCAGCACGTGTTGTTTGTCTTGTGCTAGATCGTGTGCGACCATATCTGCACACATCTCCTGCGCCGTGATTTCAGGCGCCTAGCCAAGTTTTTCTTTGGCTTTGCTGGGGTCGCCCAGAAGTGTTTCAACTTCGGTGGGGCGGAAGTAGCGGGGGTCGATGCGGGTGCCTAAGCACCCAGCGAGTGTCACTGCTTTCATACTTGTTTTATTCCCTTCAAGTTTTGTGGTCTTTGAGAGATTTCTGCTTCGATGACCTTTGCCTGAGCCAAAGTCACTTTCCCGCAACTGTTTCCCCTTTCTGATTTTCGCAGGCGTCCACATTCGGTTTGCCAATAAACCCTGCGGCATTAACCACAAAATCTGGTTTTTCTTTCTTTAGTGCCTCGCGAAGAGTCCGGAAATCGGTGTAATCGAGGTTCCGCCTGGATACCGACCGATAATCCAGCTTTCGCTTTTTAGCTTCCGTTACAAAAGCTTGCCCGATGTATCCTGAAGCGCCAAGAATCCAAATCATGGTTTTTAGTTTGTGTGGATGCGGGTTTTTCGGGAGGTTAAAGGAATTGCGCCAGTTTTGAGTATTCAGTACTAGTTTTGTCTTAAGCCTCAATATTCTGCGTAGATCTCGAAACTTTTCGACTGGAACCAGCTGGCCGAAAATTATACAATTTGGCTATAACTGGCGATTCCCTCTGTAATTTGAACTGCCGGTTTATAACCGATATAATTTCTAGCTTTAGAAATACTGGCTAAAGAATGACGAATGTCACCTTTTCTGCTTTTAAAGTAAGATTTTCTCAATGGATGAATTTTTACTTTGGCGTTGGGGGCTAAGTTGAGGGTGTTTTTAAGAGTGGAGGCGATCAAATCGTGTAGTTTATTCAACGAAGTACGAGCACCACAAGCAACGTTATAAATCTGGTTTAGGGCTTTTTTATTTTTTGTGAGCCCGGCGAGGAGATTGGCCTGCACAGCATTATCCACATAGCAGAAATCTCGACTAGTTTTCCCATCGCCGTAAATCTGCACCGGCTCGCCTTTCTTGATTGCGGCAATCCACCGTGGGATTACGGCGGCATACGGCCCGTTCGGATCTTGTCGTGGCCCGAACACATTAAAGTACCGCAAACCTATAGTCTCCAATCCGTAACATCTCCCAAAAACTCCCGCATACAGCTCGTTTGTATATTTAGAAACGGCGTACGGAGAAAGCTGCCTGCCGATCTTGTCTTCCTGTTTTGGCAGAACAGGGCTATCGCCATAGACCGAGCTCGAAGAAGCGTAAACAAAACGCCTCACCCCCGCATCTCGAGTCGCCATCAGCATGTTCACAAATCCCGTTATGTTTACCTCATGGGTGCTCAACGGATCCTTAATAGAGCGAGGCACGCTGCCCAAGGCGGCTTGGTGGAGGACGATGTCGACAGAGTGAGCAGTATGCCGAGAGCGGTTAGCATTAACTTTCAAACCCTCGCTCACTGCCATCTGCCCACTACCCACCTTTGGCATTTTTAAGCTAAAAGCTTTGTAACAGTCCTTCAGCTTGCGAATGTCTCCGCGGATAAAATGAAAACGTTTCCAGGCCTTTTCCCCGACAGCCTTGCGGACCAGATTCAGGTTCTTTCTATGCCCGGTAGCAAAGTTATCCAGCCCGACAACTTTTTGATTTAGTTTCAGCAATGTCTCAATTAGGTGAGACCCAATAAAGCCAGCGCAACCCGTCACGAGCCAAGTCCGCTGCTGACGCAGCATCTTTTTTTTAACGGATTCGTAATATGGGTTTTTCAAGATCGAAATGTAGGATGCAGTAGGCTGTTAGCAGTTAGCCGTGACTCCGAACTACTGCCCACAGCTAACTTCATACTCACCACTAACAACTATGCCTGAAAATACAGCTTGGGCCGATTGGAGGCTAAAACGCAATTTCGTGTATCCACCAACGGTACATTCAGCTTGGAAAAGTTATGAGACTTGAATGGCGCATGAGCCGTGGAAATGAGAACCAGATCACAAGATGCATCGATCGGCACTGATTTTCGACCAGCTAGGTGGGAATGCTCTCGGCTTGGCCTGATCGCTGGGACATAGGGATCGTGGTAATCCACCTTGGCGCCTTTGCCCTCTAGCTTTTCGATGAGGATGTAACTAGGGCTTTCGCGGTCGTCATCGACATTGGCTTTATACGCAAGCCCTAGCAGCAGGATTTTCGAACCTTTGATCGGCTTACCCACGGTGTTGAGTGCCTCACCCACTTTCGCCACGACATGATCGGGCATGGCGGTGTTAATCTCCCCCGCCAACTCAATAAAGCGGGTGGCATGACCAAATTCCCGGGCTTTCCACGTGAGGTAAAACGGGTCGATGGGAATACAGTGACCTCCTAATCCAGGCCCTGGATAAAAGGGCATGAAGCCGAATGGCTTAGTTTTCGCTGCCTCAATCACCTCCCAGAATCGATCCCCATCGATCCATAAATAATCTTTAGCTCATTGACCAAAGCAATGTTAACGGAACGAAAGATGTTTTCCATCAGCTTTGTGGCCTCTGCAGCGCGCGTGGAACTGACTGGCACCAATCGTTGGATTGCCTTTCCGTACAGATCCCTCGCCCGCTCCAGACAGGCCGGTGTCAGCCCCCCCACCACCTTGGGAATCTCCGCCACCTTACTTTGCGGATTCCCAGGATCCTCCCGCTCCGGCGAAAAGGCCAAATGAAAATCTATTCCCGCCTTTAAACTGCTTCCGTTCTCCAAAACTTTTCTCAAATCCTCATCCGTTGTTCCCGGATACGTCGTTGACTCCAACACCACCAACTTCTTCCGCATGTCCCCTTCCAACTTTTTCCTTCCACCATTAGTTTTCAAGTGTGGCGCTATGGCTTCTCCAGTCTTTAGTATGTATGAAATATC
>Ga0247831_1008972_pt1 | contig 10235 bp, 10 predicted proteins | sample LaCruzMarch2015__9_FD_192406 | JGI IMG/M metagenome (GOLD analysis project Ga0247831, IMG submission 192406) | Freshwater microbial communities from meromictic Lake La Cruz, Castile-La Mancha, Spain - LaCruzMarch2015_1m | ecosystem: Environmental > Aquatic > Freshwater > Lake | place: Spain...
AAACATGACCCAGATATATATTTTAGTGGTGAAGAAATAAATTTAACAGTCCGTAGTTTCACACATGGGTATGATTTATTTCATCCACATAGAGTTGTTGTTTGGCACGCAACAATGAGAGAAGAGAGGAGTGGGAAACTTGTTTGGGATGACCAAAGTAAACGTGGTGATGATATGTGGTGGAAACAACAAGGTATTGGTCGTACAAAAATTAGGCAATTATTAAGAACAGAAGATAATGGTTTTGATTTGACTGGATATGACCTTGGCACGGTAAGAACTCTTAGAGATTATGAAAAATATGCTGGAATACATTTTAAGAAAAAATCATTTCAAAAATATACAAAAGATAATAGATTTCCACCCAATCCAATTATTGAAGATGAGAAAGAATGGGAAGATTCATTTATGTATTCATTTTATCATTTGGTTAATATTGATAGAAACCAACTTCCAGGAAATGATTATAAAAGTATTCTAGTAGCATTTGATGATGAAAATGGTATTAGTATTGATAGTAAATATATTGATGATTATAGACTTACTGAATTCATTAGAAATGGGACACCTATTCATTATGAGGAGATGTTTATGACAGATAAAAATCCAAGCCGTGTTGTATTCTGGGGACTAAGTGAAGAGAGGGGTTGGGCTGAAAGAGTAGAAATAAATTTATAAATAAATACATATGAGTAACGCACCTGATTATTTTATTGAGTCTGAGAACTCAACGCACCATTGGCCACATTTTAACATTACTAATCATAATGTTTTAGACTTAGGTTGTGGAAGATGGCACACAACTGATTTTGATGAGTTAAGCCCTATTTTTTTTGCTAAAAAAGCAAATCTTGTTGTTGGTGTTGATTGTAGTCAAGATGAAATTAATTTTTTTAATGAAAAAACAAAAGGAGATTCAAAGTTTGTTTTTATACACCAATGTATAAACAATCCAAATCAAGTGAAGGAGATGATGACCAAATATAATATTACAGCATTGAAATGTGATATTGAAGGTGCAGAAGAACACCTACTTGATTTGACAAAAGATGATTTAAAATCAATTGATGAATTGGCCATTGAGTATCATAGCGAAAAATTAAAACAAGAGTTTATAAATAAAGTTGTAGAATGGGGTTTTAATATAAACGTCAAAGCAAATTTTATGAACACTCCTGATTATATGGGTGTATTATTTTGTAATAAATAAATAAAATAATGAATATAAATATTTGGTCTGAAAGGTATGATGAGAATGATATTGCTAGTAATTATATAGCTATACAAAAATTAATAGAACTTTGGAAAATTAAATATCCTAATGTTACTTTCACAAAAAAAACATTTAAACAAGGTATTGATAGAAATCATGTGTCAAAAAGTGAAAAAAAATACATTCATAATGGTTGGAACACTACTTTTCATTTCATAATTGAAAATGCCAATAATAAAAAATATTTTGTATTAACTTATTGGGATGTTACAAGGCAAGTAAGGTATGAATTTGAGGGCTATGATTATGAAAATTTAGTTGAAATTTTCACTGGACAAGGCTCACATGATCCAAATAATAATCTTAAACCAGATACTACTATAAAATATACACCAATAAATAAAGTTTTATGGTTACGTGAATCAGAATTAGAAATAGAGAGAATAATGAATGACTATAGTACAAATTCTCAACAAAGAAAAATTCCAGATAAATTATTTTTTTGTGTTGGTCAACCTTATGGGTTTAGAGAATATTTAGTTACTGATAATAGATTCAATTGTAATGTAGGGCATAGAATTCAAGAAAAAACCCACATCCAAGTATTAAATGATAATTGGATTAATATGGATATTTACTCAGTTTCAGGTGTGAGTATGAGATTAATTGAAGGTTTTGGTTTACAAACTGCTGTATTATCTACATCTTTCCCACAAAAATTACATTCGCCTATAATTCCAGATTATCATTATGTTAAATTGGATTATGATGAATCACATATTTGCATGGTGCCAGGCCAATGTAATAATAGCCTTTCTAAAAAATTAGCTGATTGTTATATAGACACTTTTAATGAGTTAAAAAAAGATAAGGATAGAATAGATTTTATTGCAAAAAATGCAAGAGAATATTATGTAAATAATTGTACAATTAATAAACATATTGATAACTTATTAGAAGTTATTGATTTAACTAAAATTTTAAATTAAATGGTAAAGTTTGATGAAAAATTAGCAATATGCTATACTTGCTGTGGGCCAACATATAGGAAAACAGCATTAGATAAAATAAATAATTTGTATTTTGATCATCCAAATATATATTATTTTGTTTTAACAGATGATAAAGAATATTTCAAAGATGTTAAAAGGAGTAATTTTGTGGTTAATGAACTTAAAGATTTTTATGAAGAATATCCGCTATTAGAAAAATATGAGCCTTTTTTAGAGAGTGAAAGTGAAGAAGACTACGCAAAAAAATTCATAGAACAAAATTATAAATTTCCTTTCTCCACAACTCGTTTACATCTTCTACAAGCCAAAGAATTTAATGTTTGTAATTTAGCAATGCTTGGAACTGATTCACATGTTAATTTTGATGTGTTAAATGAAGAACATTTTAAGGATAAAAATATAATATATAATATGGTCACACAATGGTTTGTTGGTGCAGATGATGTTAAAATGAAAGTTGTTGTTGATTTATTAAAAGATAAATATAATCTTATAACTAATGAACAAATTAATGTTTTTGATGAGGCTGCTAGATTATATGTTTTAGAGGATATGGATAAATTAAATGAATTATTTGAGATATGGAATGATGTTGTTTTCTCATTATATGAGACAGGTAAAATGGATTGTTTTATAGGTTGGTATGCTATGAATGATGAATATTTACTAGGTGCAATATATGATGTTATTGGTATAACTAGACCAAAAGACATAGATACTAATATTTTATTAGTTAATCATAATCCAGCTGTTGAACAATTTTGGCTTTATTAATTATGGAAGAATTTTTTAATTTCAATATATTACATGGTAGGCAACTTTGTGGTATGGTTATCAGTAATTTTTTACCAAAAATCCAATCAAATCAATTGAAAATAAGTGATGATTTAACCATCATAACTGTTTCGGATTCACATTCTACAGCAACTAGCACTTTAAATTTAATTAATTTAGAAGATAAAGATAAAATTAAATTTTTAGTAGTACCCCAGTACATATTTTGGATTTCAAAAGTTGAACAACTTTATTTTTATATAAAAGAAAATTATGATAATTTACCAAATTATATTTTATATTTAGATGGTTTAGATACTTTAATATTGAAAGATATTATTGACCCAAAAGAATATTTAGATTTTTATAAATGTAAAATTTTATTCAATATTGAAAATCAATATTCTGGTACTGGTTATGAAGCCCCCACTCCAACTTACTTACACGATTTCTATAATAGTCATTATGAAAGTTTTTTAGAGAAAAATGAAATAAAATATGGTAATAGATTACCATTTGGCTTAAATGCTGGAGTTTTTTTAGGGGAAAAAGAATATATTTTTAAACTAGTGGAAGAAGCATATAACTACATGAAAGGGGATGTAAATGATGGATTTCCACATGGTTGCACTGATGATCAATATGTATTTAGATATTTACACAATAAATATTATGATATTGTTAGCGCTGATATATTTAACATATTTTCATTTTGGGGTGGGAATATGTCTATTGACAATCACCCAAATAACTATATGTTCAAAATAGGTTACACAAATAAATACCTAAATGATTATTTAAAAATAAAATAATATGAAAAATTTTAATGCAGAAAATATAACAAAAAAATCAAATTTAGAAGTTTCAGATAGTTTATCTGCTTATTTGGGGCACTCCGCACAGCAAAATCATTATGTGTATGAAACTTTTTTTAAATTAATACAAGAAATTAAACCTAGTAGGATAATTGAAATTGGTACTGGCATGGGTGGTTTCACTTTATTCTTAAAAATGTGCTGTAATGATTTAGAATTGGATACGACCATAGTCAGTTATGAAACTAATGGTAGAGAGTCCTACGAATTTATAAGAAGTCATGATATTGACATAAGGGTTAAAAATGTTTTCTTTGAAAATTATTCGGGTGTTGAACAAGAAATAATTGATTTAATTTTGGAAGAAGGTGTTTCTATTGTATTATGTGATGGTGGGCACAAAATAAGTGAATTTAATTTATTGTCAAAATATTTAAAGCCAAATGACATAATAATGGCGCATGATTATGCAGCTAATACGCAATATTTTGATGAAACTATAAAGAATAAATATTGGAATTGGTTAGAGATTAGTGATTCTGATATACAAGATGCTGTAACTTTAAATAATTTACATCCTTATATGCAAGATGAATTTAATAAGGCTGTATGGGTTTGCAAAATTAAAAAATAAAATATGAATTATAAAGATATATTTAGCAATATTTATGACAATCATGGCTTTGGAAGCCTTGAAAGTAGATCTGGACCAGGTAGTACTTTGGATGAAACAAAGAAACTTAGAGAAAGTATAAAAAAAATAATAAAAGATAAAAATATAAAATCAGTTGTTGATATCCCTTGTGGGGATTTTAACTGGATGAAGGAGATTGTCTTTAATTTTGAAAGTTATATTGGTGGGGATATTGTAAAAAAAGCAATTGAGGAGAATAATGAGAGATATTCAAATAGTAGAATAAAATTTATAGAATTTGATATAGTAAATGATGAAATACCTAATGGTGATTTATTAATTGTAAGAGATATTATAGGTCATTTTCCTATTGATGATGGTATTAAAATTTTAAAAAATATTTTAAACTCTAAATGTAAATATCTTTTGAGCACAACTTGGGCTAAAAAGATAGGTAATGATTGGTTTCCTTGTGAGAAAAATGATGTTCATAGAGAAAATGAAGGTGTGGATTATGGTAGATTTTACCCCGTTAATTTAATGTCTAATCCATTTAATTTGCCTAATGCTGAAATTTATTTAGAAGAAGACGTTATGGTGGACAATTTTGAAAATGGGAATAGAAAAACTTTGGCTCTTTGGGATTTAGATAAAATTAGAAATAAAACAATGAATACCAAACAAGAAAAAAAGAATACCACAATTGTCACAGGCCTATGGGATATAAATAGACAAGGAAGAGATTTCCAACATTATATTGATAATTTTAAATTATTCTTAGATATTCCTCAAAATTTGTTTATATATATTGAATCAAAATATGAGCATATTGTTTGGGAAAAAAGGGATAAGTCTAATACTTTTGTTAAAACATATGAATTATCAGATATAAAAAATTTATATGCACCCCATTGGGATAAGACCCAAGAGATTAGAACAAATCCTAATTGGGTTAATTTAGCATCTTGGTTAGGTGGTTCGCCCCAGGCATCATTAGAATGGTATAATCCAATTGTGCAGTCTAAAATGTTTATGCTTAATGATGCTTCAATATGGAATCCATTTGATAGTGAATATTTGTTTTGGTTGGATGCTGGTATAACAAATACAGTACCTCACACACATTTTGTAGAGAATAATGTATTGGACAGTATATCAAATTATGGAAATCCATTTTTGTTTTTAAGTTACCCTTATGAGGCTGCAAATGAAATTCATGGTTTTGAGGCAAAAGCAATGAATATGTTTGCTGGTGCAGACGTTAAATATGTTTGTAGAGGTGGTTTATTTGGGGGGCATAAGGATCAAATAAGGGATGCAAATTCAACATATTATTCTTTATTGCAAAGAACATTAAACTCTGGTTATATGGGCACGGAGGAAAGTTTGTTTACAATAATGTCATACAATGAGCCAGAATTGTATCAAAGATATGAATTAGATGGTAATGGGTTAGTTGTTAAGTTCACCCAAGCAATTATTGATAATAATGTTAAGTTAGCTGAAGTTGTGAAACCAAAAATAACAAATACATCAAGGGTTACAGATAAAGATGTTTTAAATTATAAAACAAACTTGTATATGTTGACCTTTAATTTTCCAAAACAGATTTTACATACAATAAAATCAATGGAAAAAACACCTGAATGGTTAACAAGGCCAAATTTAGTATTGTTAGATAATTCAACAAATGAAGATGCAAAAATTGAGAACAAAAAAATTGCAGAAGATTACAATTTTGAGTACATTGATTTAGGCGGTAATACTGGTATTTGTGGTGGAAGACAAGCTGCCGCTGAACATTTTGACAATTCAGATTCCGATTTTATGTTCTTCTTTGAGGATGATATGACTGTAAACCCCCCAGAAATGGTTGGTCAAGTATGTAGAAATGGGTTTATGAAATATGTTCCTAATTTATATAATATACTACATAAGATTATGTTAAAGGATGGTTTTGATTTTGTTAAATTAACATTTACTGAAGTTTATTTTGATAATGATAAACAATGTTCTTGGTATAATGTACCACAACATGTTCGTTCAAAATATTGGCCAGATTATGATAAACTTCCTATAACTGGTTTAGACCCAAATGCGCCATTAACAAATTTTAAAAATATAAGAGTGATGGATGGTGTTTCTTATATAGATGGTGAGGTTTATTATGCAAATTGGCCGATGATTGTTAGCAAAGCTGGTAATAAAAAAATGTTTATAGATACAAAGTGGGCACATCCTTATGAACAAACATGGATGTCACATATGTATCAAATGACATTAGAGGGTAATTTAAAACCAGCAATATTATTGGCAGCACCAATATGGCATGATAGAATTATGCATTATACACCAGAAGAGAGAAGAGAAAATTAATATTTAATTACAAATAAAATACATTATTATAATAAAAAATATGAGTACAGAAAAAAAATATGAATTTTGCATTGATGGTATTTGTTTAGCCAATAAAGGGTTTTATATTAATTTAGACAAAAGTATAGAGCGTAAAAACAATATTGATGAACAGATTAAAAAATTTAAAATAAAAGGATTAAATAGATTTAATGCATTAACCGATGAATTTCATCAATATTCTTGCACAAAAAGCCACTTGGCAGTTTTTGAAGAAGCCTCCAAAAATAATTTGGAAGTTATATTTGTTGCAGAAGATGATATGAATATTGATGAAATTTGTTACACCCCATATAGTGAAGAAGAAATAAGTTTCAAGGAAGCTTTATTAAAAGTCTATGAGGATTTAGAAAACAATACATGGGATATATTATTACTTGGTTGCAATCCAAAAGTACCATTAATTCCAATTACAAATAATTTGGCTATTAACCATAAAAGTACAGGTGCTTGGGCTTATTTAATAAAGAAAAATGCTTATGAATATCTTTTAAATAACTTAAATTACAGAAGAGATTTTTTGGCAATTGATGATTTCTTACCTCTAATGAATGATAGAGGTTTTGTTAGTTTATGTACAATACCTTTAGTTATTAATCATGGAATTGGGTTTGAATCTACAATGCAACCTAATGGTTTAGTTAACTATGATTTATGGATTCAAGGTAATTATCACAAAAATCTTTATGATAATTATGAAAAAAACTTCACAGAAGATAAAATAGAAAAACAAATAACAATTGTGATTTTTAATTTTATTGGAGATAACCATTTAACTTATTTAAATGAGTTAATAAATAGTTTACCTAATGAGTTAGTAAAATGTAGATTTTTAATCCACTATATTGAAGATGTTAACTATCCAGGAAGTAGAGAATTACTTAATGTGTATGCCTATTTTAGGGATGCCAAAACTGATTTAAATGTTACTGTCACTAATAGTTTGGATAATTATTCAAATTTAATGAATAAGTTTATTTTAGATAAAATTAAAACACCTTATTTTTTATTATTAAAAACAGATAGTCTTTTTAAACAAGATAAAAAAATTGATTTTATTAAAGTAATTAATTTACTTAATGAATCTAAATCTGTAAATGCTGTACAACTTCACAATAGTGAGGATAAATCAAATTCCCCATCCAAAAATAAACCTATAGTATTTAGATTGTCTAAAATAAAAGAGGTTTTTAATGATAACCTAAATGATTTAACAATGATTGATACTATTATTAAAGGTTATAATGATATTGACTTAAATGGTTGGGTTTCTATTTAATTATGATTATATGAAATTTTTATTTAAATTCCCTTCTCGTGGAAGGCCTAATACTTTTAAAGAAACTTTAAAAAAACATATTGATTTTTTATCAAATAAAAATGAATATGAATTTATTTTTACTTTTGATAATGATGATGATAAAATGAATAATGATGAGATTAAAGAATTCATTAAACGTCAAAATATAAACTATAAAATCCACTATGGTAATAGTAAAAATAAAATAGAAGCAATTAATGCAAATATAGGGGATGAAGATTTTGATGTACTAGTTTTGATAGCTGATGATATGATACCAACAATAGAAAACTATGATGAAATAATAGTTGATATTTTAACAAAATCAAAACATCATCTTGATTCAACAATTCATTTTAACACCACTAGATGGTCAAATATTTTGGATATTTGGTGTATTATGGGGAAAACTTATTATGATAGGTTTAAATATATTTACAATCCTATATATAAATCAATATATGCTGACAATGAATATACAGAGGTTGCAAAATTATTAGATAGGTGTATTTTTTCAGAGATATTTTTATTTTTTCATAATTATTCTGAATTTATTGGTGATGAAACTGAAAGAAAAAATTGGGTGTTTAATAGTGAAGATGAAAAAACATACAATAGAAGATTGTTAAATAATTTTAATTAAAAAAAATGAAAAAAATAATAACATTCTCTTTATGGGGGGATAACCCAAAATACACATATGGGGCAATAAAAAATGCAGATTTGGCTATTGATATATATCCTGGTTGGATTTGTAGATATTATATTGGAAAATCAACCCCCCAAGATATTATTAATGAATTAACATTAAAGCCTAATGCTGAAATTATTTTAATGGATGAGGATGGTGATTGGAATTCTATGTTCTGGAGGTTTTATGCAATTGATGATAATATTGATATTATGCTTTCAAGAGATGCTGATTCAAGATTAACAATACGTGAAAGAATATGTGTGGATGAGTTTTTAGCATCTGATAAAAAATTCCATTCAATTATTGACCATCCCTTCCATAATGGAATTATGGGCGGTATGTGGGGGGCAAAAACAGGGGCTATTTCAAATATCAAATCAATGATTGATAAATGGGATAAAACAAATAAATGGCAAACAGATCAATCATTTTTAAACACAATTATTAGTCCAATTGTAGCAAATTCATATTTATTACATGATTCAATAAATATTGGTAATATTCCGCATAAAAGAGAAAATTATGAATATATTGGAGAACCTTATGGTGGATATGATGAACGTTCAGAACATTGGACAGCTTTAACGTCCCCCCAATTTGCTCATTTAAATTAAAAAAAATAATATATTTAACCATTATGCTGGTGATTTAAGAAGGGAGAATTAAGGTTTAATTTTTTGTATAAACGCTTATTATTTTATTAAAAATATGGCACATAAAGAACAACAAGATTTTCTAACATATGTTAGAGATAAGTTTCCAACTAAGTTTGCAAATTGTAGAGTTTTAGATATTGGATCATTAGATATTAATGGTAATAATAGATACTTGTTTACCAACTATGAATACATTGGATTGGATATTGGTGAGGGTGAAAATGTAGATATTGTTTGTAGAGGTCATAAATATAATGATGATAATTTATTTGATGTTATTGTATCATCAGAATGCTTTGAACATGATGAATTTTGGGAACTTACAATTAAAAATGCTATTAAATTATTAAAACCAAATGGTCTCTTGTTATTTACTTGTGCAACAACAGGGAGACCAGAACATGGAACAAAAAGAACAACTCCAAGTGATAGCCCATTCACATCTAAATTAGAAATTGATTATTATTTAAATTTAACTGAAGAAGATATTAGAGAAGTTATTGATTTTGATCATGTTTTTTTAGAATATGAATTTCAAACTAGACTAAATTGGCCACAAGATTTATATTTTTGGGGGATAAAGAAATAAAAAATTAAATTAAAACTACATATATGAAAATATTTGTTCAAATTGCAAGTTATCGTGACCCCGAACTAGTTAAGACCATTGAAGATATTCTGGATAAAGCAAAAAAACCAAAGAACCTTGTTTTTGCCATTG
>Ga0247831_1008973_pt1 | contig 10234 bp, 9 predicted proteins | sample LaCruzMarch2015__9_FD_192406 | JGI IMG/M metagenome (GOLD analysis project Ga0247831, IMG submission 192406) | Freshwater microbial communities from meromictic Lake La Cruz, Castile-La Mancha, Spain - LaCruzMarch2015_1m | ecosystem: Environmental > Aquatic > Freshwater > Lake | place: Spain...
CTCCTCAAGACGGCGTTTCTTCTCGGCTAGTGCATTTTGCCGAGCCGAACGGTCATCCATGTTGAGTTGGGCTTTGGGCGAAGTGAGTGAGCGGTGGCGGGAGGAGGAGAAGCACCTCCTTGTCGTCGTCGTCGTCGTTAACCAAGACAATGCAGCGGCAGCAGCATCGCATGATCCCTTTATGTTTCGTGGTATTATTCCTCATAATATATCTTCCATTATTGACGCAACTTACAAGCAGCGAAAGCAAAATTATCAACAACGATTGTTTGCAAGGAATGCTACGAGCTAACAATAATTCATCAATCATCATCGACAGTGATGATAATTCAGACACTTCTACAACATTGCTCATGCAAATTCCAAAGATTATACATGTCATTGGTACAGAATGGTTACGGGAAATGAATTCATGGGCAGAACATAATCCTGATTATTCTGTAGAATTCTATAATGATGCTAGATGTCACGAATTCATACGAGAACATTATCCACAATTCGTATTCACGTATAATCATTTACGAAGCGTGCGTAAGTTTGATTTTATTCGATATTTAATAATATTTCACCATGGTGGGATCTACGCCGATTCGGATATTACATGTAAGTCACCAATATCCGACTGGGGGTTACTTAATACGACCACGTTCTTTTCTGGAATGGTACGTAGGAATAAAAAATCGAATACATGTAATATCTCTTTCTCTCGATGAATTATTATTTTTTCAATCTCACTCCTTGTTTCGCTCGTGTGTACTGAAATAAATTCATTTATATTCACATATCATCATCATCCATTTTGGTAAATGATTACCTTCGTTTGGCTATACCTCAATTTTAGGAATGTATTGGTTGCAATGACATTGGCGTACAAATAATTCAATGGACATTCGGCGCCACCAAATCACATCCGATATTAGACCATGTTATAAAAAATGTGATTGCCAATTCCATGAAATCGCCTGCCTACTATGATCGATTCGGTGTACATAATAAGGTTATACATATGACCGGTCCATCGGCATTTTCGGATGGGATAATGTCGTATCTAATCGCGAAAGGAACGTGTGCGCCCAAGGTGGATACTTGGAATGACAATGCAGAATTCGTTGTTTGTACATCAATCGTCCCCCATGGGAATGTTAGTGGCGTACAAATATTTCCATGGTATCGATGGGGTTCGGCGCAAGATGGGGCATTGGCCGCACCAGCAACCGACTATCGATCATCATATATACCCCCCAGTCTTGGTACTGATTTAAATGCCGTTCGATTTATTAGTCATGGGTATAGAGCATCATGGGTAGGGAGGGATTAGTGTCTGACTTATGATGTAGATAATTTGGGTGAATGTGAGTCGGTACTCCACTTTATCTCAGTTTGTTTGGTACAAAAGGATAAATTAAGACGAGAAAAAGTGAGGACATGGGTGTATAATTTCGTTGCTATTACAAATATTATTTTGTAATATGCCCCAGCATCCTTGCGGCATCATCAGACTATGGATGTGTATTCAATATATTTAATAGACATTCCATTGATGACTGAAATGTAGCTGTGACACAAAACTTTTTCAATGTGCAACCGTCATGCGTAGCCCCCAATCATCAAAACCTGTTATAAGTAATATGTTGTCAATTAACCTAACCGAGGTATCTTTTAATTCGTCTACAACATACACAGGTCGAAAATTAAGACTGGTTCTGTTACTTTTCAGTAATGCTGCAGTCAATGAAAATCCACTTCTACACAAATCGCAATGAGTGAGTTAAAAAAATGAATTAATGGAAAATGATAATAACATTTCACACAAGAGCTAAGGCTCCACCCACCTAGAAAGCACCAATGCATCACTCCTTTTTCCCAATAGATACCAGTCAACAAACATTTTCACTTCATCGGCTACAACTCCTGATCCAGACTGCCACAACATGGGTTCACGATGGTCAATATGAATGACATTTCCACTTGGTGTAACCAATCCAATATCTATTCCATTTAACTCTTGTTGAACTTTCTCTACTGCACCAAGATCATCTGTTACGACAAGTAATGTGCAATTGGCAATATTATTACCCGTAGTGGAATTGTACACGGATCTGTGCATGTTACACAGGTCTTTTCCAACCTTGACCATACCCGGTATGACACTTGTTGAGTGTCGATAGTCTAAGTCACCAACGGTTGGGCCACCCAATCGAATATGCACCCCAATGACATATTGGTTAGATAGCATATCTTCTAGCTTCGCAATCTCCGATGAAAGCGTGAATGAAGGCTTAGATGCGTATAGCTGTAAGAATATATAATACAAAATTGCAAAATTCAATTCATCCGTGATTGCATAATCATTAAGTTCATTGACATTGCATAATGGATTTGATCTTGTCCCCCCTTCACCCCAAACAAGAAATTGATTCGTTTCAAAGATTGCGTACTGTGTTGCCGATGTGTTAACATTGATTACTGGAAACAGAGCAGATTCGTAGTCTTGGATTGTTGACACGCTGCACATTTCACTAACGCGAACAGTTCTCTCTGATGGTAATCGACTTGTGTTAAAGGTGTAGTTTTTACTGCTGCCATCACTTCTTACCACTACGTCATCCAACACTAACGAATGAAATAGACTTTGCCTTCCAATGTGCTCTAAGTCATCAAGTAGTAGAAAATAATCATCCCAACGGGGGTACTCGACAAGTATTGTAAATGTAGCATTGAAGGCTAAGGCATAATAGAAAACACGTGCCATACCTCGTAGACGGTCACCGTGACCGCCACAACCACTGCCGCGACAGTACCATATCATATGTCGTGAATGCATGTGAGTCTGATTATTTTTTGGTGCTGGGGCAGTAGACATGCGTTCAAAGTATTGGCGTCGTACATGTGCTACACGTAAATCCAAGTTCTCTGGGTATAATTGAATCAACCGTTTCAGACACCATGAGTCAAATGGAACCATGACGGAATTAAAGAATTCATTTCGGTAATATTCACCAAACTTATTGATATGACAAGCCTCGTCTTCAGTGTGAATGATCGTACCACCAAAAGATCCTATGTTGCCGTTTCCTTCTTGAGCTGAAGTAATGTTATATCTGACTCTCTCTCTCTCTCTGACGGTTGCGTTGCGTTGAGTAGCCGGAATTAGCTTTGTCAACATTCGCCTTTCATTGCTGAGCTGGTAGCAAGAAATGACGCATACCAGCAATAACATTGCCCGATGCCAGGGCTGCGTGCTTTGCATGATACCGGCCTGTGTGGTGGAGGAGGAGGCCGCGAATGTAGATTAAGAGCCCACCCCACAGGTATTTCACGATAATCGTGATCACGGTGAGATTTTTCCCGCCTTGATTAAGTACCGATTTACGTAAATCCTGACATAGCGATTGCCGTGTTATTTGAAACCCCTCACTAGAATAGTACGTAATTAACAATGAATGAGTGAATGTTAATAAATGACGACGCCTAATATCACTCGTAGTAGAGACTCCGCCAGACGCTCCGCCATGTTCAGGGGACAAAGAAAGGTGCTGGCAATAATATCAACCTCGTGCTTGTTGATATTTTTTGTCATTGTTAAGAATGAGTTGTATGGTAGAAAATCTTATCCCGCCCCAGGAAGCTTCACATCCACTTGCACTTCGATTGAATCAAAGCTGCAACGGACAAACATACACGATATGATCGAATGTGTTATCTTGCCACGTGTGTTACCAACAGGGGAATGGTTTTCGAATATAGAACCACTATCAATGCCTGACTTCACCCTTCTCAGCGCATGGCTCAAGACAGAGTCGCCCTCAGCTATGGATGCGCCGAAAGATATTCCAGAGATGTACATGGATGATTTCTCAATGGGGGGCATGGCTAAAATAGACGAAAAACCGTGGTACTTTAATCAGGCATATTTGGGAAAGACGGCATTAAGTTCCATGTGGACAAACGAGACAGTCCTTGTAGAAATGGATAAGGCCAGCAGACGAGAGAACTTTAAGTATGGAGACGATACAAAAAAAATTTACGACGGAGTCACCAAGTATAATTCACATATCAAGGGAAAGAGGGGAATCGTGATTGGAAGCGAAGATCCGTGGCTCGAGGCAATTCTGCTTCACTATGGCGCGGCCAAACTCCTCACAGTGGAATTTGGCAAGATAATCAGTGAGCACCCACAGCTCTCCACTATAACTCCAAAAAATTTCACGGAAAGTTTCCTCAATGGGGAGATTGAACAGTTTGATTTTGGAATGTCATTCTCGAGCCTCGAACACGACGGTCTTGGTCGGTACGGAGATGTTTTGAATCCTATTGGAGATTTGCAAACAATGGCCAAGATGTTGTCTGTAATCCGGCCTGGCGGTCTGTTCTTCATTGGCATTCCCAGTATGGGAGGCAAGGATATACTTATTTGGAACGCCCATCGTGGTTATGGACAGATGCGCCTTCCTCATATGTTTGCTGGATGGCACTTCATTGATATTATTCATGGGAAGGGAACGAATAAGCCTATTGACAATAATACTTTAGGCTGCTGCGACCAACATCTTTACATTCTTCAGAATATGAATGGATGCAAGAATTTTCCAGCGTGACCATACCTTGAAGGCCTCTGTAAGCAACCAAAGTGGGTATAATTGTTATTTTCATTTATTGTTGAATGTTTTTAAATTAAGCTTTGTCTAATCAAGGAAATTACAAATGGGAAAAGACTGTTGGCACGTGCTGGAATGGCTTGCTGAAAATCGCTTTGTCTCTGAAAAAAAACTAGCTTTTCCCATATGAATATGAGATAATTCTGTTCTACAATAGGACATTGAAATCAGAGGCTTTGAATCGTCTGTTGCTAAAGAAAGTACTGGAGAGTTGGTGGTGGATCTGTGGTTAGAAGATTCAACCCCCTTGCCCGATCCCTGTCAGCTGCCGCTCGGCCCGAGGGCCATTGTTGGCATTTGATGCTTCTAGGGTGGGTTTGGGGATTTTTATTTTTTATCACTATGACAGGCCAGGGCAAAATGCAGGAGTCAATGACGCACTTTTCATGTGACAATCAAAAAAGAGGGGGACTAACTGGCAACCTACGAAGACCCAGACACGCCATGACGCGATGCTGTGAGACGACCCGTAGTGCAAGATTGTTGTCATTGTCGACGTTTCATTGTCGTTGCCAACGTAGATGCTGTCCTGCCACGCCTCAATCGAACATCGAACGATCGAAAAGAATGACGCCATCCTTTCACAGCCTCCACAACTGCTTAGTAATGTCGCCGGATATCGTAGTGCCCCGCCGAAGCCGGTAATGTCAACTCTCACATCAATCTATTAGTCGAAGTCCGTAAACAGCGTTCCCCCAAAGCGCGCCATTTCACTCATCATTCCCCTTTGAGCGCCTCCAATGGTTGTTGTTGTTGGTCCAGCCTCATCCTCAGCTGCTGCTCGTAAAAGGCAGCACATCATATTAAAGTCGGTGTTTCTCATTGTTATTATTGCCATATTTATTGGCTTCCAGCTTGGTGTCCCCTTACCACCACCACCACAATTTCTGTTGTCGGACCCACGGACGAATTTTTCTAAATCTCTCAAAGGAAAAATAATGGTTTACAGTGCAAGCACAGAGTGTACTAATATTAGTGCCAACTTTCTTTGGGAGGAATTACGTAATCCGTGTAAAGGCATGGGGTATTCACAGGGTGCACAAGACTGTCAGCTTGATCAGATATTCTATAATATTGGTACAACAAACAAGTATTTTGTTGAGTATGGGTTTAACACAAATACACAGTGCAGCGGCTCAGGTCCTAACAGCTGTAAGCTTTGGAAGGTACATAAATGGACTGGTCTACTACTGGATGGGGTCAATGAAAACCCTGAGATTAACCTCCATGCGCATTACCTGTACTCAACAAATGCTGCTAGCATACTCATGCAGTACACTGTCCCGAAAGAGCTCGACTTTTTGTCAGGAGATATGGACTCACACGATTACTTCGTGATGGACAATATTCTGTCCCATTTTCACCCCCGTGTTGTCACTACAGAGTACAATGCGAATTGGCCCAAAGATATTAACCTATCTCAAATTGACCCCCAGCTTTCTTTGTCAAATTATACCTGGAAATTTGAGGGTTGCATTTTTGGTGTCTCGGCATCTGCATTGAAATATCTCATGAAAGGTTATGGCTATGAATTGATTGGAGTTGTTCCAGGGCTTGACTTAATTTGGGGAAGGAAGGTAAGATCGATATAAAAAACTCAAAGCATAATACAATACACTAAATTTTTCTATTTTTATTTCAACTCAGGATGTATTCAGCTGCTATGACATTCCAACGTGGGAGGACTACGAGCCCTTAATGGCACTTGGTACTCTTACGAACAATTATCCACCACAAGACTTGTCACTGTTTGATAAGCTCCTGGACGTTGTTGTCTGGGAGCAGACCAAGGATCTTGATCAGGCCAAAGCATCCGCACGATTAATACTGGAGAAAAACATGGCATTGGAAAATCCTATCCAGTGCTTGGTCGAAGTGAAAAAGCTCCTTGTGAATGAGACCAAATAACTGGGGCGAGTCGTCATTATTTCTGGACTTGTTTTCGTTCATCAAATTTGGGGTATGTATTAAAATAATAAAACAAGGGCAAAATGGAGAATCACTAAATTATTGAGTGCCTACAATAGTGACTCTATTTTATCTACTTCTCAAGTTTGATTTGGGTCAATCCTACCTATCATCAAATCTTCCTGATTGTTTGAACATTGTAATATTGATTCGAAGCTGGTGAGTTGCCAAGACTTTCTTTCATAGGCACGCTTGACGTCATCGCATGTGTTACAGCATTCCTTCGCATCACCAGCACCATAACAGGAACCACAATCCTGCCCATCGTTGACAATATTATCATTTGTTTTCTCCCTTTCCCGTCCCTGTATAACTAGTTGTTGTTGTTTCTTTTTATCCTGAGCCTTGTCGCTTTGATCCAAAGGCTTCCACTCACCTGTAAAGTAATGGCTGTAAATGTCACTTGCCGAATATTCGGGGTAAAATGGACACTCAGTCGATGCGATAGAGAAGTATCGCTCGTATATAGCAAAAAATCTTGGGTCGGCACCACCCTTCTGCTGTTTTATTGCATCTAACGTGCGAGTATTTGTTGGCTTTATTCCCGTGAAGTGCATTAGACTTGTGGCATTATAAATTTCTTCCCAAGTCCGACCAGGCATTCCCAGTTTCTTCTCCATGAACGGCAAGTCTTTCAAACATCTACGCCACTCTCCCTCACTTTCGAGATGAGCCGTTAAGACTTCATATATCCCAGGTAAAATAGTTGCCTCGTCGACAAATTCCTTATTCAAAAGATCCATATCATAAAATTCGCTTCCCTCGGTTTGTCTGAGTTTGCCCCCCTCATCGTAGTAGCTCATAATGCGATCCCACATGTGCTTGTGAGGCGTGAAAACCATGAGACATGAACAGAAAAAGTTTGGTCGTCCATCAAATTGTTGAAAGTAAACACGTGGCCCAGCTATATGCGCCGTGTCTGGGAGAAAGAATAGATGATCCAAATTCTTCCTTACCATCATATCCGAGTCCATGAAGATTATGCGATCATATTCGAACAATTGAAATACTCGTAGCTTGACCATGACATTTTGATAGTAACCGTTGCCACCATCAGGCATCGCGAGGTGCTCCACATTCTTGATGATAACATTCATTCTCAATGCCTGTTTCCTAACCTGGGTGGTATCGAAGCCGTACGTTAGAATTACAAATTCTGTCTCATTCCTCGTCCCTGTCTTGCGAAGCGATGCAACATTGACAAAGGCTCCACACGCGTACGCTTCGTCGGTGGCAAAGAACGCATAAGCGAAGCGTTTATGCGTGGGTAGTGACATGGTAGTCACGGTTGAAATTATGGGATCAACCTTCTCCAGATTCACACCAGATGGACCATGGACGACTGCTGTTTGTATGAATGAGTTTAGCGAAGAATCGATATTATTATTGCTGCCAACAACGCTGCTGCTGTTTACGTGGTGACTGATGAAAATGACGTTCAACACAAATATCGCAAAGGAAGTGAACACAAAGAGGATGAGGATACACTTTACGGCGGTGGACAAACCCACTTGTCGTCGTCGTCGATGCAGAAGTGCCATGGCGCCGCCCACCCCTCAACCTATTTTTAGGCGGGAAATATTGTATTGAGGTATTCACAACATAAACAAACCAGTCCCAACTCTGGACAGTCGAAAAAGCATTGATCCAAGTGGTAAATTATTGGTGAAAGATGGGAGTTTATTGGTTGATTGGAAACTTCTATTTACAGCTAGTCATATGCACTCAAGCGCGGCTCGAACCAGCGACACCTCACGGAAACATCACAGAGGATTCGGTCGTACTCTAGTGTTGAAGTTAAATGATCGCTTCAAACTGCCCAGCCAATCTGACGAGTGATCCGCCCTGTTAATTGTAGGGACAGGATGAGCTGACATTTGTATTTGTACAGAGTCACCGCGATTCAGCTCTGTCCTATGCTTCCCATCAAAGTACACACACGCCGTCGATCGTGCGTCACTAGGCACGTAGCATCTAAGCACGACATGATCTGGAAATACCATACTACGAAAGGAGAGCACGTGTGGGCAAATAGGAGTAACCAAAATCGCCGGTACTGCAGGATGCACGACAGAACCACCCGCCGCCATGCTGTATGCTGTAGAACCTGTCGGTGTACTAAATATGATACCATCTGCCTGGACCGTTGTGAGGTGTACATCATCACAGAAGCATTCAAGGCTGGCCAAGTATGGACTCGATCCTCGATCTATCACAACCTCATTAAGGACAGCGTAGCGAGATAGGAGGGATCCATCGGACTTTAGTATACGGCAATCTAGTCTCATTCGCATTGATATGCATATTTGATTACCTATCCCGAACGCCATCGGTGGCCTTTCACTGTACCCCTCTCGTGACGTTGGCTCTATCAACATGTGGTTATTGGCACGCTGTGATATCCACAACCCACCACCATTTGCATCGTCATCGGTATCGTCGTCCTCTAAGATGCCGTCTTCCACCACATTCTCACGCAGGCCAAGCGAGATTATTATTGCGTCAAGCATTTCTTCCCTCGAGAACGGTGTCAAGAAGCCCATGCTGCCACCTGCGACTGGCAATATTGGCGGAACTGCACCAGAAAATGTTTGAGCCGCATGCATTAGCAATCCATCACCCCCCAATGTAACGACCAAGTCAGCATCGGCCAAACCCGCCGGTAGTATTGTTTGCTCTTCTCCTTCATTTTCTCCTTCACTAGTGACAGTGCCACAGCTATTATTATCGGTAGATGCATTGCATGTAACCGAATCGAACAGTTGTTCACCGGAACCAAAGCCTGGGACTGGTCTTGGGTAGAAGAGTCGTATCAGTTTGCTCTCTAAATCGATAGTCTCAAAACTAGCCAGTTCCTCCATCAACATCGAGTCGACGAGCACCTGTACCCCCATCTCCATGAGCTGTTCGATGGTTTTGGCAGCCACCTTAAGTAGTTCATCCTCATCTCGCTTCACCAACATAAGCACGGCTGGAGGGTTTGGTATCATTGTTGTTGTATCATGCACCTCTTCGTCCTCCTTTTCTTCCACCTCCCAGCTATAAACGACCTGCCCAGTCGCTGGACCAGTGAGCTCAACGGAATTACGATCACCGACAACCTTCTCGCGTATCGCCTCGTAGCATGCATCGTGATTGCACCATGACAGCTCCATCTTCTTCTTCTTGCGTTTGTTACTTTTGCTGTTATTGGAGGGAGGCGGTTGTGGTGTTGCATCAAGCGCCGCATTCTGAGGTATCTTAAAAATTGACTCGTCTATGTCTATTTCATCAACATCTACGTCATGGGCAACGGGACAGACGATCACGTCAATGTTCTTCCTCGTCCAACGAGGATTCACCGAATCTCGTCGACGACTCAGTGGGGCGTATGCAAAGGAATCAACAACAATGATGAAGGGGCATTGCTGAATGACGAGTATTGCGAGCGATGTTGTTATGGGCGTCCGTCGTGGCCTCATATTGTAATATTACGCGGCGAGTAGGTGAAGAGGAAATCACGAGGATCAAGGTCGTCGTCTTCATTTTGGCGGGTCAAGCCGTAATCAAGTATCTTCTTTTCTCTTTTCCTCTCTACTTTGGCTTCACTATGGTAGAGAACCGAAGGT
>Ga0247831_1008974_pt1 | contig 10234 bp, 9 predicted proteins | sample LaCruzMarch2015__9_FD_192406 | JGI IMG/M metagenome (GOLD analysis project Ga0247831, IMG submission 192406) | Freshwater microbial communities from meromictic Lake La Cruz, Castile-La Mancha, Spain - LaCruzMarch2015_1m | ecosystem: Environmental > Aquatic > Freshwater > Lake | place: Spain...
ATCACTGACGAGTGGTGAGGTGTTTCAAAGCGGCTGCTCGGTGTATTTGAAATCCTGCACGACGAGCGGGAGACGCCCGTTGCCGAGGAGGTCGGGGTTGCGGATGAAGAGGAATTCCGTCTGGAACTTCACCGGTTCGCGGAATTCGAGTTTGTTGACCGTGCCGGTGCGGACGAGGTTGCCTTCGGCCCGGACGCTCACCGCTTCGTAGGATTTGCCGCTCCCGTCGCTGATTTTTCGGGTATCAAGAATGTCGATTTTCGTGACCTCGGCTTTCTGGTGGATCTGCTTCTCTTTGAACTCAGGATTTTGGGCCTTGTAGATCGCGGCGGCTTTTTTCCGGGCTGGATCTTCCAAGTAGAGGCGCTTCATCAAGTCCGGGAGATCAGGGCCGATGGGATTCCGTTGCAGTAGAGCCAGGCAGGCAAGCCGGACGTGGTAGGCATGAAGGTTTCCCGCATCCTCGAATCCGAGGAGTGGTGCATAAATCAGCGTTCCGCCCGGATCGAGGATGACGACTTTTTCCTGCTGCTTCATGGCTTGGATCGTCAGGTAGGGAGCAGCCACTGCGAACCCGGTGGCGAGAATGGCGAGCCCCATCCAGAAGCGGGCTGCGATGAGGTTATTGGTGATGGAGGTAATGGCGGATAGTTTCATGGGAATCAGGAATTACGGGTTGAGAGTGGAGAATCCGGGGGTAACGGCTGGGCCTTGGCCTTGGGGGTCAGCGGTCCTCGCGGTGTCTCGATGCCGCTGCGGATAACCAGGGTCTCGGAGACCTCTTGCGGTTCCTGTTCTGGCTGAACTGTCGGGCTGGAGACATCGGCCTGGCCGGGTTTGGAGGACAATCCGATGGGCTGTTCCCCGTTTGTCTGCGTTTCGGCCTCGGGTTGCTCGTCCACCTGAGTGCTGGCCTGACTCTTAGTAAGATCCAGATCGGCGATGATCTCGTGCTGTCGTTTTTCCGCAGCCGCCAACTTTTCCTGATGCTCGAATGGCTGTTGGCTTTGCGCCTGCAACTCCTGAATGCGTATTTTGAGCCGACCGAGATTTTCATTGGACTCGGCGTACCGCGACTCAAAATCGCCGAGCGCGTGCTCCATCGAGGCAATGGTGCCTTGCGGGCAGTCGCTGACGGTGGCCTCGTAGGTGTTTCGGCCGTGGATGCGAAGTTCAACACGGGATTCGAACCGATGGAGCGAAATGGGAAACCCCGCGATGGCACCGATCTGGCGAGTTTCTTGCATCGGCTTGAGGGAGGCCCCGATAAAAACCAACTCGCGACCGGCCTTGACGCGCTCATCGAAGTGCTGGCCGTCAATCGTCATGGTGAATTCTTCGCCGCGTGTCGGCGTGCGAGCAGCGAGGTCTAGCCCGAGGTTTGCGGCGAATTTCTCCTCGTGTATTAGCATTTCTTCGGTGTGTCTGATGCGCAAACGGATGGAATGCTGGCTGCCCTGGTGTTGGCGTTTCAGCCGGTTGAGGCGGATGACCTCGGCATCGATTTGGGCCTTCTCGATAACCATCGGATTGCCGGAAGCGATGGCCTTGACCTCGGCATAGCTGAGGGCGGTGGCGTCTACATCCTCGGCCTTGCGCATGGCGGCGTCGCCGGTCATGACTTGGGCAATGAATCGGGCCTTGGTTTCCAAGGTCTGCCACATATACGCATCGAAGCTGCCTTCGGTGACATAACGATAAACGCTGACAAACTCGTTGGTGTTGCCTTGACGGAGAATACGGCCCTCGCGCTGCTCAATGTCAGATGGCCGCCACGGGGCGTCCAGATGATGCAGGGAGATAAGACGGCGCTGCACGTTGGTTCCTTCACCCATTTTCAAGGTGCTGCCCAAGAGAACCCGCACGTCTCCCTCGCGCACCGCTTTGAACAGGGTGTCCTTGGCAGCGTCGGTGTCGTAATCCTGGATAAAGGCGATCTCCTTTTCAGGAATGCCACGGACAACCAGCTTGGCGCGGATGTCGTCATAGACCGAGAACTCCCGCTGCCCCTGCTTCGGGGTCGAGAGGTCGCAAAAGACGAGCTGAGCGCATTTCTGCGGCGTGGAATCCAGCCAGACACGATGAATTTTCTCGACCGCGAGGTTGACCTTCGAGTCGGGCGCATCCGGTGCGCCGGGTGCAATCAAGCGCAAATCCAAAGCGGCCAACCTGCCCTCGGAGGTGATCTTGAGCATGTTGTCGTCCCTCGGGTCAACCTTGCCGCCTTTGATCTTCTCCGCTCGCTTGACGAGAGTTTCGACAAACTTTTTGAGACGCGGGCTGCATGGTGCGCTGACGGTAATGGCACGCCCGGATTCGAGTTTCGGAACCGGCAATTTGAGCATGTCCGCAGTCTGCACGTCGGCCGTTTGGCGGAACTGCTGCATGAGTTCGGGCACGTTGACGAAGCGAGCGAACCGGTGTTGTAGTCGATAACCAGCCCCATCGGGGCTGAGTTCCATCGCGGTTACGGTCTCGCCAAACGTGCCCGCCCACGAATCGAAGTGCTGGAGGCCAAGACTACGGAGCGAGGTCATTTGCAGATACCGCTGCATGGTGAACATCTCGGCCATCGTGTTGGAAATGGGTGTCCCCGTGGCGAAGACGACACCCCCGCCGCCGTTGCGTTCCTGGATGTGTCCCACTTTCAGGAACAAGTCGAAGGCCCGCTCCGAAGCCGTTTGCGGCAGACCCGCGACGCGGGTCATCTTGGTGACATAGAACAAGTTTTTGAACTTGTGGGCCTCGTCGATAAACACGCGATCCACGCCCAATTCCTCAAAGGTGAGGGTCTGGTCTTTCTTGTCCTCGGCCGACAGCGCATCGAGTTTGAATTTTAGCCGTTTGCGGACACACTCCAGTTCCTTGACCAATCTGGTCCCGCGTGATTCGGACTTCTGTTCGCGGATCACTTCTTCGATTTCGTCGATCTGCGATGTGATGAAGTTCTGACGGGCAGAGGCGGAAAGCGGGATTTTCTCAAAGCTGGAATGGGTGACGATGACGGCATCCCAGTTGCCGGTGGCAATGCGGCTGAAAAGGTGGGCTCGGCGATCCTTCGCGAAGTCGTCCTTGCCCGCAGCGAGGATCGTGGCGTTGGGGTAAAGGGTGAGCAACTCGGTCGCGAACTGCGAGAGCATGTGATTGGGCACGGCAAACATCGGCTTGCGGGCGAGCCCGAGACGCTTCATCTCGATGGCGGCTGCAACCATCGTGTAGGTTTTGCCTGCGCCCACGGCGTGGGCCAAAAGCGTGTTCTTGCTCTGAATGATGCGCCAGACGGCATCCTTTTGGTGAGGCTGCAACTCGACCTGGCGGCTGCTGGCCGGCAGCGTCAAGTGACCGCCGTTGAACACGCGGAGGCGAACAGAATTGAATTGGTCGTTATACAGGCGGCAGAGCCGTTCACTGCGTCCGTCATCCTCCCATATCCATGTCTTGAAGCGTTCCTTGATCTTTTCCTGCCTGTCGCGCGCGCCTTCCGTTTCGGTCGCGTTGACGGTGGCCTCGCCGGTTACAGGTCTGCGGTCGTAAACGGTGGGTGTTTTGAGATTCAGCGAATCCTGAATCAAATCGAGCGCGGAATACCGCGCCGTGCCCCATTCGGTCGTATTGGCTACCGAAACTTTCGCTAGCGGGCTGCCGTGGACGAACCATGCGCCGACTTGGGGCGAATGGCTGATGGTGACAGAATTTCCGCCGAGCAGGGAGGAAGCGAAGGCTTCCACGTCGGTTTCCGGGATCCAGGCCGCTCCCAAGCGGGCCTCGATCTGCGAGGGGAGCAAGTCCTCGGGCTGCACGGCCTGCAATGCCTCCACATTCTCCTGAAACCGGGATTCGGCCCGGGCCGCCCGGCGGGCCGCCGCGAATTTTTCCCTCACATTGCCAAACAGGTAGCTGTCATCGGTTTCCCAGCGTTTGGTTTCCGGATCGAGATAAATCAGCCCCTTGAGTTCCGGCATGAGGCCAGGGACATCCTTGCCGAGCAGGGAGGCCATGTGCTCCACGTCCACCCCGCCTCGTTCGTTGAGGGTGATGACCAAGGCATCCTTGGCCGTCTCGGCTTTATAGACTGGCGTGGCGGAATGAATGGTGCGCTCATGAAAAATGGCGGTCTTGGTGGCGCGTTTGATGTCGTGGCGATAGTTCTCCAGCGAGCAGAGAAGCGGGTAGTCTGGATCACTGTTGAAGGCTCGGCGGTTAGCGAGCGTGTTGATGAAGCCGAACCGGGCGATAAATTGGTCGTATCGCTGATTGAGGTGCTGACGGGCCGCAAGGATGACGGGCTCGCCACTCTCCTCCAGTTGGGTGCGCAGAACCTCACGCGCGGTGTCGCGAACATGAATCATCCCGCGAATCCGGCGCGTCGTTTCGGCGGGGAGGCCACGGGACAGAACCAGCGCGTGGCCTTCGCGCACCGCCACCTGTCCGTCATGTAGGGTGAACGCGCCTTCTTTGATACCTTCCGGCGCTGGGATCTCCGGGGTGTCGATGACGGTCTGGCTTTCGGGGTGTCGGTAGATGGCTGCGGGCAGATTCGCAATAGCCTGGGACAAGGCCGCATCGAGCGGACGCGCATCGGGGACCAAGGCCGGTTCTCCTTCGGAATACATGGTGCCTTCCTCGGCCATCGTGCCGCACATCATGGCGGGATGCGCGGCAAAGTAGCGATTGATGCGGAAATCGACACCATTGGCGTTCTTGTATGGTGCCAGTTCGCGCCAATCGTGCCCGCATGGTGACTCGCCTTCGTGCAAGCGCCGCAAGAAAACCATGTCGGTCGTCACTTCCGTATTGGCATTTTGTTTGAATGCGGTGTTGGGCAAACGGATGGCCCCCAGGAATTCCGCCCGATCATATAGGTAATCGCGAAGATGGGTATCCTGCTTGTCCATCGTGCCCATGGACGTGATGAAGGCAACCAACCCTCCGGGCCGGGCTTTTTGCAGCGCCTTGGCAAAGAAATAGTCGTGAATGAGAAAGTTGTGCCGGTTGAACTCTGGATCGAACACCTTGTAGTTGCCAAAAGGGATGTTGGAGACAACGAGGTCAAAGCCATCGTTGGGGAGTCGGGATTGCTCGAAGCCCAACTGGCGGACATTGGCATCGGGGTAAAGCAAACGGGCAATGCGGGCCGTGAGCGGGTCGATCTCGATACCGGTCAAGGTGGATTGCGACCGCATCGCCTCCGGCATGAGACCGAAGAAATGGCCGGTGCCGACAGAGGGTTCGAGAATTTTCCCGTGGGTGAAACCGAATCGCTGCACCGCCTCATACATGGCGGAAACCACGGTGGGGGAAGTGTAGTGGGCGTTGAGAGTGGTAGCCTGGGCGGCGCGATATTCCTCCGGCGTGAGAAGTTCCCGGAGCCTGACGCGCTCCGCCTGCCAAGTGCTATCCTCGTGGGTGGCGAAAACTTGAGGCAATCCACCCCAACCGACATAGCGCACCAAGGTTTGCTGCTCCTCGGGTGTGGCCTCGCGGCGCTCGGCCTCTACGGCGCGGAGAACCTCGATGGCGATAAAATTGGCGTGGCATTTTTCCTTGAGCGAGCCTGCGCCCAAGTTGTCTTCGGGGCCGATACGATACCCGCCCGAATGGGCTAATTCCCCTCCTCGGGTGGAAGGAGAATGTATCTCTCCCGCACCACTTCCCAAGCCTGATCGCGGGCCTGTTGCGTGGTCAACCCCTGCGCCTCCAGCTTGGTCTCCAACTCCATCAATTCGTCGAGAGTCCGTTCCTGGGCCTCGTGAAGGGCTTCCTCCAGTTTCCCCGTTTCCTCCAACTCCCGCACCATTCGGGGGCGAAACTCTCTCCAGTGACGTTCGGCCATCAGACCGTAGGCGCTGATCGGAAATATTTTCTTTGTTGCGGTCATGGTTTTGAAAAAAATCGAAAAAGCTGAGTTGTTCTGCCGCCGGTTGGACGATGGCCTTGCCGTTGTGATTAATGATGGCCATTTTTGAGATCAGTGCAAACGGCTTCCACAAGCGTCCGCCCCGATTCCATGGTCTATGTGGCTGAAAAAATACCCCGCAAGGATGGACGTATGGGTGTCTGCAATGGGATGTGGCATGGTTTGGGTTCGACGTCACAGGCGCTGGCCGTGACAGATCGTGTTGATGATTTTTCCAAGGTCTTCCTTTCGAACCGGAATCGGTGAAACATTGAGACCCGGATCGATGCGCCCGAGGGAGTCGCAAACCCAGCAGGCGGCAACAAAGGCGTCGCACGGAATTTCCAGCGAGGCGGGCGTGTAGCAGTTGAATCGGGCGGCGGTTGCCGAGGCATCCTTCAGACCGGACTTCGTGCGATAGATCGCACCAAAGATGAAGTTTGGGAGGGCTTCAGACATGGCAGAGTGTCTGATGGTGATTCTGCCCAACAGGCCGCATGGCCATCAGATCCGCATTCCAGTCCTTGAGCCGGGGACAGTCGGATGAGATTTTGAATCCCGTCCAGTCGGCAGTGTCATCCCATGCCTTCAGCCAGCCGCGCTCCCCGGCGCAATCATTGTCGAGTGCTACGACAAATGACTGGCGGCGCATGTAGGACTGGTGGAGAAGTTCGTCTGGGACATGGCACCCGCCGCAACTCACGACGGCGAGTTGATTGGATGGATTGAGCTGGTAGTAACTCAGCGCGTCAATCGGGGATTCGACGGCGACTATTTGGTTCGCGTTCCTCATATCCCCTACGGAGAACCACGCGCTCATCTTGTTGCCCAGACATGGGCGGAACGTTGATTCGTGCCTGGTGTCCCGGAGTGTCGCCCCTTCGATCTTGCCCTCGGTCGTACGGTGGAGAAATACCAGGCTCGGATTTGGACGGTGACTGTTGGCGTAGATCAATCCCCGGTCGTGCAATGGATCGATCAAATCCGGATCGAGTCCTCGGGTTTTTACGAGATACTCGTGAGCAATCGGCCAGTTGGATTCGCTCGGCACGGCGTATTGCGAGGCCAGTTCCTCGAATGACCGGCGTGTGGAGAATGATTCGCGGACGCGACTTTCCGGGAATTCCAGGCCACCGACCGTCGGGCGGAACTGCTCGGCCAGAACCCGGCATGTCGTCCGGAAATCCCCTCCGCACAGGTGCATCTGAAGATCAATCGCTCCCGCACCCCCAACCCCTGCCCGATTGTCGAACCATTTGTCGCCGTGGATGACGATGTTGTATCGATCGTCCTTCGCCCGGAAACTGACGCCCTCGCGTTTGAGTGTGAACCCGTGCCAGGCGAGCAAGTCGCGCAAGGGAATTGACCGAACCCGGTCGGAAACGCGATCCGAGCCGCTGGCATCTGCCAGTTTGAAGTTCTCCGCGTTCATCACCAGCCGATGGTGTGGCAGAAATCAGACACAAGCTCGTCAACCACGGCTTGTGACATTCCGGCCGTTGCCCCGAGTTCCTCCAGGGTGTCCGTGCCAAGCAAGTCGGCACGGACGCAATAGAGAACCACGGAAGCCCGGAGTCCTTTTTGTTCAACCGTGTCCGCCGCGGCCACCCAGCCGAAAGTTCGGCTCAGAACTTCACAAATGCGGTGAAGCTGATCGTCGGGTGTCGGAAGGGGTTCAAGAAAATCCACCGGGTGACGGCGGTCGGAGTGGCGGATGTCGTTTTCGGGATGTATGTGTGCTTTCATCCCCGCCACTCTGGCGGATAAAAACGCACTGCCTGCTCCCAGTTGGGAGCTGATTTATGAAAGTCGGAATGCCCGCAACCGCGCATCCTTTAGCCAGACTGTGGCCCTGCTGAATCCAGGGCGACGATTCTAGCATCGCGCGTTCAAATCGAGATTCAAAGGCTGTAGATTTGAGCGAGCGCCGCCAACATTTCTTCAGCCGAAATGCCCCGTATGTTCAGTGCCAGCAAGTCAGGTGGGGTCGTGCGCATCGCTTCCACGAACCCCCGAAGGTCGTTTTGAATCGTCGGAGATAGCACGATACGGGTGTCTGCCGTCAGCAAGGTGAAGAGTCGAAAAACGTCCCTCCTGTGTTTCTGGATGTCTTTGGAGTCAACGATTTCGCCAGCGCTTTTCCGCCTTGTTAAATCAAGCCAGGCCGCTGCCTTCAAAGGGATCAGGGCTTCTGGTTTGAGGAAACTGACGCCCTCGCGGATGGCGCGCTCCTGTCGGATCAGTCCGTAGTAGTCTTCACCCAGTAAAATCGCGGACAAACTCGACCCTTCCCCGCCAATCGGAATCGGCGTCAGCGGCCCTTCAGCCAAAGGTGTTAACATGTCAGGTTTTTTGGAAAAGAGTTCCAACTGAATCGGAAAGGTGGAGTTGTCGGGCTCCGAAAACCGATAGAACTGCATTTCTCCATCCTCACCGCGCCTCCGGTGTTTGTAACCGCCATCTTTGACGAATGACCAAAACGTTCTGGCAAACCTTTCGTTCATGGCTTCGATGACGAGAACAATATCAAGATCCTTGGTGACGCGGAATTCCTGGCTGGCCAAGGAAAATGCCAAGTCGCAAGCCGTTCCGCCGATCAGAACGTAATTCTCCGCGCATTCAACGAAGTAATCGCGAAAGATTTCGAGTCCCTTTACCATGTGATGTCTCCGATCATTTTTTCCAATGCCTGTTCCACCCGCTCATCATTGGATCCGCGCAGGGCGAGATAGAGCGAAAGTCGGTCTACAATCCCACCGCGTGTGGCATTCTCACCACGTATCCACGAGCTTTCGGAAGTCCCTGAAAGGCCGGGATCATAGCTCCAGATTTCGAGACTCTCGTTGCCCCAGTCCGGCCCGGGAGCATCGGCCCTTTCAAATGCGACGGCATTTCCACGATACCATTCCGAACCGACCACCCATGTTTCAATCTTCGGATCGTTGAGCATGGAGTAGCGGGCAAGAGCACTGATTCCACCCAATCTTGCCGGTGCGGTCAAATGGGAAGGGCATTCATAAAGCGGGAATGCCCGTCGCACGGGGGAACGCAGGAGGGGTAGGGCTCGTTCCCATAGTGTTCGCCATTGCACGGGCTCATTTTCGGTCCCGAAAATGAGCGCCTTGGTCTTTCCACTGCGGGCGATCCGCGCCAGGCCGGCCACTTCCAATTCGTCCATTGCCCGGCCAACCGTCATGGCGGAATAGTTGATCTTTTGCGCCAGCGCTTGGGCATTGTCGAAACGGCCGACGCGTTGTTCAGCGGCCATCAGGAAAAGGTGTTGCGCCGAAGGGCTCAATAATTCGCCAGGGCTGGCTCGCTGGCCGACAAAGTGTTCGCGCAAATCCATCAAGAGGTCGGGCAAATACAGTTGTGTCCCCGGCACGATAAACGGGAGCCGCAGTCGAATGAAACGGTCTCTTTGATTCGACGGAATGCGGTCGTTGACAAACACAGGAGAAAGATGGGAAATCTCTTCCAGTTGCCGCCAATCATTCTGGATTACGGAAGGCGTCCAATCGTCAAAATCACTGCGGGGAGAAAAAAACAGCAGCTTTTTTCCGAAAAATTCTCCCTCGGTCAGATCATATCGACCGCGTAAAAAGAAAGGCATCTTCGAGAGGGAACACGGAGAAAAATTGATTTTCAATCCCGTTACCCGATCAAGGTATTCTACCAAGTGTTTTTCAAAAAGTGCCTTCAAACGGAGAGTAACATAACCCGAATTTCGGACGATAACAACTAGAATGTTACCGTCCGAATAGAATGTTACTATATGCGGTTCTTGAATCTGGCCGAGAAGAAATTATCCCTTTGCTGAAACGATGGCGAGGATGGCGAATTTGAGAGCTGTAGGAAGATTCTCCCAAAGACGCGTGGAGCAATCAAGGATCTGCTTATTGGCCGGACTGAAAGATGAGGGTCAAACTGCCAGCAAAATTGCCAGCAGATTGTAGTGAAAGCGTTCGTTTGAGTGGTAGGAAAGTAGGCGTGATTAGCCCTTGCCAACAGGGAAATACTCGTTATATTTGCCTGTAAATAAGTAAGATAGACGCCCGAGTCCTACCTCAGGAGCCATGCCTCGCATGGCGAGTCGCGTCACGCGACAATCCTACCAGACGAGAACACCGTTCGACTGCCCGCGCGATAGCGCTCCCCCAAATGTGCGAAGCACCCAAACTCGCAGAGCCCCGCGCCTGCCGCGGGGATAATCCTACCTCAGGAGCCATGCCTCGCATGGCGAGTCGCGTCACGCGACAATCCTACCAGACGAGAACACCGTTCGACTGCCCGCGCGATAGCGCTCCCCCAAATGTGCGAAGCACCCAAACTCGCAGA
>Ga0247831_1008978_pt1 | contig 10231 bp, 11 predicted proteins | sample LaCruzMarch2015__9_FD_192406 | JGI IMG/M metagenome (GOLD analysis project Ga0247831, IMG submission 192406) | Freshwater microbial communities from meromictic Lake La Cruz, Castile-La Mancha, Spain - LaCruzMarch2015_1m | ecosystem: Environmental > Aquatic > Freshwater > Lake | place: Spain...
CTTTAGGAGTACCTCCAAAAGAATAATCTTTGGTTCTCTCTCACACAAGAGGCAACAAATTATATCAAACAGATTGATGTTATCCTACTCGTCGTCGTCAAGATCTATTATACGGCTGGCAGAATCGGTGGCCAACACCAGTAGAAATGCTGCCGCTGCTGCCCGCCGTCGAGAGTCGTCTGCTTCGCTAGTGCGTCGTGAGGTATCGCAGGAGGAGCGAGCGGCGCTACGTGCGTCAAGGAAAGAGCGTGCTAATGCATTCATCGGTGGCATCGGACCGGCGACGGCAGTAGAGGGAGCGGAGGAGATCGCTTCTGGGGAAATTGCCTCTGGATCTGCCACCGCCGCTGGAGCGCAGAAAATGACGGCAGCATCTTCAGGTCCAACTTTTGATGCTAGTCGATTGGGATGGTACGCTGCCGTTATCATTCCCACAGCATTCATAGGGTGGGGGATAATGGACAAAAACAGTCCTCCGGGGAAGCTAAGCCAAATGATTGGTCTGACCAGTGTACTTGAGGAATATGCCAAACCCGCACGGACGAAATTACTACCAGACTGGAATCAGATACCTAACATCCCACCTGACTTTCCCGCACCGCCGTGTCTTGTTATCGACCTTGAATCCACATTGGTGTGTTCGACATGGGATCGCAAGTATGGATGGCGACATGCCAAGCGACCAGGCGTAGATAAATTTTTAGCCTTGATGGCACAATATTACGAGGTCGTTATATGGACTCCAAGTCCTGATGGTCTCGCTGGACCGGTCGTCGAATCACTCGATTCTAAGGGTTACGTTATGCATCGTCTATTTCGCGATGCGACGAATTATTCCGATGGTGTACATTGCAAGGATCTGTCGTGGCTAAATCGACCAGTGCGTAAGATCATTGCCCTGGACGATGACCCGGATGCTTTGAAGTTCCAGCCAGATAATCTTATACGGATGAAACCCTACGACGACCCGAGCGTGGAGGATGATACCCTTGAACGGATCACACCGCTCCTTGTTGAGATAAGTCGGGAGGGGTACGAAGATATACCCGGCCTACTTAAGCAATTTAGGGGGATGGATGCAGATGAGATTGCCACTGATTTTGAACGTCGTGTCAACGACTTGCGGGAACGAAGTAGGATGACTGCTAGTAGAGGTTTGGGATCATTAGCATCAATGTCTAAATACATGCCAGCCCCCGAACTTCCTCCAAATCTTCCAGGCAGTGATGGGGGAGTACAGCAATTAACCGCCAAGGACTTGGTCGGAAGTGCACCGCCGTCGGAATCATCTGAGTCGGGAGTGATGGGGTGGTTGCAACGACGACAAAAGCTTGCGGAGGAGCAGAACAAGGAAAAGTTCGAGCTATGGAATGAGGTTATGATGAGGAAGCAGGCAGAGAAGAAGAGAAGAATGGAGGGGCACCAGTAAAGTGATTTGTCTTCTTTTGTTAGATTTAGGTAGGAATAATTCAACATAATCTAGAGAGTCTAGTCCTTGTTTGAAAGAAAAGATGCCTGTTGTGTGAGCAATGCAGGTACTACTGTTTGCGACTACGTGTGAACAATAATTTAAGGTGTATCCACTGACGACCACAAGTTCATGAGAAACTCGTGTCATCTTTTTCAGGGATTCTAACTTTTTCTCTTAATTTTATCCTCGGAATCTAATGATTACTTCTCCTTGCGATTGGCAACTGCGATACGGTATCCAGCAACCCTCGTTTCCATCTTGGCAATTTGCATCTGTGTGTATGCCTTGACCTCCTGCTTGGGGATGTCAGCCATGACAATTTCCTTACTCGGACTAGCAAGCGGGATGATGGTACCACGAAGCTGAGTGGCGGCCTTGCATTCCTCGGGCGTCGAGTCACCATTCTTCACCTTGGATAGACGCTTCTTGGGGAAGACGACGAGCTTGCTCTTGTACTCCTCCAGACGGGCAACGTTGAGAGCTAAACTCTCGGCACTACGATTGGTGCGACGATGATCAACGGCGATACCAACAGTGCGTGCATATCGAGCCGTAAGTCCGGCAGTCTTGAGTTCCTCAAGAGTGAATCCTTTGCCTAGGCGGACCTTGGCGGAATACCGTTGGGTCGGGCAGTGTACTGCAGGGCGGAGTAGTTGGAGAGGACGGGGGGCAATCGCGGCGGCCTTGGCGGCGCGAGCGAGACGACGGGATTTCTTCGCTGTCGCCTGTTGGAGGTGAAGCTTGACCTTGAGCGGACCACGGGAGGACTGGCAGTACTTCTTACCGCAGTGGATATTGGGGATGACATTATTATGCTTCACCATCTTGGATTATTCGTCGTCGCTTGAAATGCTTGATAGTGTGGTGTGGTGAGTTACCTCCTCTACTATCTCTATCTACCTACTGGAAGTACGTACCATACCTCGCCACACAACAAATCCATCCTCGAAACGATAACACCTAATCAATGTGAGTCGAGCGGTAACTCCCCACGCCTGGCGTGGGTTCGAGTGGCTGCCTTCTACACGTGGGGTGATGCGAATTGCTGATGGGAACGAATCTGGGCGCCGAAGGTATCCGGCGGGTGCGATGTGCCTAGTTGGCACCTCGGCAAATTGAACACCAACCATGAGCCACAGCGTTCAGAAGTCCCATTGGCACTCGTCTCACTTCCCGTCGAGAAGCACCACCTGCTAATTTTATGTGCTATTTTTTCTCAGTTTCTTACCTTGCTTGAACTCTATTCTCATCACAGCATGGGACGCATGCACGCACCCGGAAAGGGTATCTCCAAGAGCGCTCGGCCCTACAAGCGCACCCCTGCGTCGTGGTGTAAGATCACACCCGCCGATGTAGAGGATCAGGTATGCAAGTTAGCGAAGAAGGGTTTGACTCCCAGTCAGATTGGTGTCATCCTTCGTGACTCTCACGGCATTGCTCAAGTCTCATCCATTACCGGCCAGAAGATCGTGCGCATTCTCAAGGCGCACGGACTCGCCCCTGAGATCCCTGAGGATCTGTACATGCTTATTAAGAAGGCTGTCCAGGTTCGTAAGCATTTGGAGCGTAATCGTCAGGATAAGGACTCGAAGTTCCGGCTCATCTTGATCGAGAGCCGCATTCATCGTTTGGCGCGGTACTACCGCACGACCAGGAAGCTTCCTGCCAACTGGAAGTACGAGAGTGCCACCGCCTCGACAATGGTGGCGTAAGGGTAGATTATGTAATGAGTAATTATGTTAGTAACATTCTCATATTGTTCATACTTTTTTGTCTATCATTAATTCCTTTTGCACAATCTATTTCGTAACCTCAACTATAAACATTGGATCATTGTAAGCCTCACCGGGCACCTTCGCCGTAATATCGTAAGCTACTCCGAGACCAAATCCTGCATACTTTGCGTATCCATTGATCAACTCCAAATGCTGCCTATCGTTCATATCCAGCCACATTGTAATCGCTTTTGAGGGGAAACACCGATTCGATTGTGATATAATAAATTTCCCTCCTGGTTTTAGAACGCGGCGAACCTATATTCGGATAATGTCGAGATATATGTACATTAATATTTCCCGAAAAAGATACATTCATGTAGGGATAAAAGATGTGCTCACCTCCTTCATTACTTCAATCGGATGTATTAAGTAGTCGATGCTCACGACACAAGTGACAAAATCAAAAGATTTGTCATCATATGATAATACTGGATTGACATTCAAATTTCGAGCTTGATAATCTGTCAATTGATCATTTGCTGCCAATTCGAGTGCGTTCATCCCAGTACCAGATATACGCTTCATATTCTTCTTGAACTCTAAAGGATAATGGGACACCCATGAGCTGCATATATCGAGTATCGAACTTCCAGCAGGGATATTAGCCCGATAAAACTGTGTTAGTGATGCAACTGCTGGCTCATCAATGTGATAAACTAAGCGGGGCAATGTGTAGAAATTCTCATCATCACCCTCGTCGGCTCGTAAGAAATCTTTCTTCGAGAATGGTGCTTCCTGTGGCCATTCCTTTACAAGTCGTACCTCCCGTGGAGGTGGGAACGTGTATCCGGTGGAATCCCCCGTAAATCTACGTACGAACGTCCCTCGAGTTCGTGGATTACCACTGGCATCTGTTCCATATTTCATCAGGACCTCGGATTCGATGTATCGAGGGTTTTCGTCGGCAGCACAAGATGCCTGCGGCGAGGCGAGGCCTGAGCTAGCAAAAAACATAACAGACGCTGCAGAAGAAATAAAGTTTGATCGACTCAGCAGATGGCCACTCTTTGAGCTAGCTGTTCGTGTGAGTGACAGTGCACTAGTTGATGCAGCGGCAGTGGTGAGTACATGATAGAGCAAGCGAGTCATCGTCTGGTTTCGAGCGGGTGTGAAGTGAGAGTTTGTGGGAGCTATGAGATTTGAGCTCAGATCAATTCTTTGCAATTTCACTCGCTTTCCTCTCATTTTTTTTCGGTTCAGATCCCCTTCAACATGGTCAGTATTAATGCACGGCGGCGGTCTTATTATCTGTGGCGTGAGCGGTCATCCACCATCGCTGGTCGTGGTCATCCACCATCGCTAGTCGTGGTGATCTTCGTTTGCGGTGGTAGCGGCATGTCGTCGGTGGTGTGGAGAAAGGGTTCGGATTTCGATTATCGTGGGTGGTGTCACAATTCTTCAACTTTCCTCTGGTTGCGCTCTTAGTGGGGTCAACTCTCGTGGAATTGCAAAACTGCTCTCACTGACTGCAATAGATCATCGGGGTGTGATTAGTCTATTTTTTGCAATGCAAATGATGTTTACTCACTGTCCATCCTTCGTGCATCAATCACATCACAGTACAAGCTTGCCATCATCTCCGCCCTTGTGGCCTCTGCATCGGCATTCGCCCCTGTCACTCAGTTCACCCGTACAACTGCCATTCACCAGGAGATTGGAAAGGGTGGCATGGCCGACACTCGTGACCCGGAACCCTACAAGGATGAGGATCCGCGAAAATCTATCTCAGCGGCCCCTTCATTCGAGGAATACTTGAAGCAACGTCAGGCGGAGGGTAAGTAAATGTTGTTGAATATACTTGGGAACTCGCAATTGTTGAATTTATAGAGTCGGATAGGGATTTAAAACCACAGTGTGCATGGAATATTTGATTGGAGGTGAAGCAACATTGGGTAATAATAGCTCATTGGTGTCGACCTCCCAATTTAAACTTAATTTCACTTTCACAGTAAATCAACCCGTAGTGGCAACGAAAAGCCCAGCGGTTTCAACACCACCGCCATCATCATCCATGAACAATGCAGCGCCTGCTAAGAGTCACGGGGGACTCGGAGCGGGAGGGATGGCAGACACTCGTGACCCTGATGTTTATGTCGATAAAGACCCTCGTAAATCTATCAGTGCCGCACCCAGCTTCGAGGAGTACATGAAGGCACGCAAGTAGACAATGGTTATATCCAGAGATTAAGAAGTAGCTGTTTGCGTCAAGGTTGGGGCATGGTAAATCAAGACTACAAAAAACAAAAAAACTTAAGAATTGAGATTTTCCCTAATGTTAGCACACTGCTCCCATCTCATTGTCTACACTGAATTCTATTCTGTATTGCATAGATTCGATCCTCTCGTCAGTATTGCAACAATCCATGCCATATTTGTATCAGATAACAGTTTTTCACATGATAATTGCAACTCACAAGTCGAGCACTTTCCAAGCAGAAATATAAATCCATCCATCTCTACTAATCATTTTATTTTCCAAACAATCCCTTCTTCTTTGGTGGAGGTACATGTGCGGGCGGGGGGGCACCCTTCATGTTGAAGAACTTGTCCGACGAGTCGTCATCACGGACATACCAGAAATATTGTGCCATGGGTATGATGAATGATCCAACGACGAGAACGGCAATCAGGGCAGTATATTTTCCTGAAATTGATCAAAATTGGATTCGATACAGACGAAGGAGTGGATGAGTTTATATGAGCATTCAAAAGCCATGAAAAATAAACGATGTACATACCTTTCTTTGTCTTGGTTTCCTTTGCACTTTTGTAGGTAGACCGAGCATCATCATACACTTGATCACCAAGATCGATGTCATATTCCTTGTATAGACCCTCACGCGTAACACGTTCGGCAATGAGAGATGAACTTCCAAAGAATGAAGGTGGTGGTGTTACCGTGAACATATCAATTGCGTCGGCCATCGGACCAACGACAAGAGCAGATGCCAGTGATGCAGCGGCTAGCCCATTAAATGCTACACGTTTTACATCAAAGGCGGGTTTAGCAGTTGTCAATGACGAAGATGCTTGACGAAGAGGCACCTTACTCGGCGCGAGGGCTGAGGATCCGCCGCACAAGACGGCGAGTGAAACGAGTAGCGATGAAAAAATCTTCGGCATGGTCTCCTCTCAATCTCTCTCAACGAAAACGAAGCGGGCTTCGGCTCGGGAGGCATCCCTTTCCCACCACCGCACAAATAATCCTAACCTCTACACCCACGAACGCATCATGACGACGACGAGGAAGCGATCAACCTGTGGAGAATGTCGATACATGATACACGTCGTCGATGATAGATCCCAGTGCGATAGTAGATGTTGCGCCGATCGATTATCGTTGCGTAAAGATAGATCACATAGATCGGTGCATCTCTCATCAACAGTAAGAAGTTATCATACCCCGGCAAATGTGTGTAACAATCCTCGAGGAATAATGTTCAGAAATTCATCAATAGTACTACTTGGATTGTTGACTTGTGCCGCAGTATTCGTACAGGCATTCGCATCGTCTGCATCTCAGCCAATCTTGTCGCCATGGGGGACGCGTGGCGGAGGTGCGAGTGCTATTGTGAGTAGTGGGAGGAGGACGAGAGATAACAGTCTCTCGTCGTTGCCAAAACCAGACGCGGAAAGTGTTAATGGCAGTAGTGATGTACCAAAGGACGGACCTTCCGAAGACGTAAGGTCAAGGTCAGTACCACCTATCATCCGACCTCTCAATGAAATGGAAGTCGTTGTGCCCACCACAATGAGTGCAGTCAAGGCCGTGAATGGTGTTGCACGTCCTCCTCCCACGTTGGTCAATGGTAAATTTCATAAAACAATACTCACACCCGGTGGATTCTCGGACTCGTTCATACCAGCCACCTACGTCGCCGAAACTAATTTGCCAACAAGTTATGGACATTTTCGTATACGAGCTTATCGGATCGAAGATGATCAGTATGCCGAGGCAAATCCATTGGGGAAGGGTGCTGGATTGGGAAGTGAACCGTGTGTGATATATTGTACTGATAAACCACCCTTTGGTAATACTGTGGGGGCTGTGAACGGTGGATTAAGTGGTGGTGGGGCTAAAGAGGTGCCCATGAGGATACACGATCAGTGCTTCACAAGTGAGGTATTCGGGAGTCAGAGGTAAGATAATTTATCGTCGTACAAATTCAGTTTATGAATGTACATATCAATAATCTCACTGAACAATTGTGTGTTTAATTTATAGATGTGATTGTAGAGAACAATTGCGAATGTCACTGGAATATATTCGCGAGAATGGCGGTGCAATAATCTATCTTCAACAGGAGGGTCGAGGCATCGGTCTTGCGAACAAGGTCGCGGCATACGCATTACAGGATGTTGGTCTAGACACCGTCGATGCCAATACCCACCTTGGTTTTCCGGAGGATGCCCGGAAGTACGGTGTCGTACCGGCACTGTTGCGAGATATGGGGATAGATTCCATACGTCTAATGACGAACAATCCACGCAAGATTGAACGTTTACTTGCACTCGGAGTGGATGTTACAGGGACGATACCTATGGTAGTACCGAAAGCAAATCCATATAATAGAAAGTACCTGGAAACGAAGAAGGAACGGATGAGTCATACAAACTTTGGAACGATGTTGAGTTCGTCGCCGAATTCGATTTTATCTTCTGATGTATCGCATGTTGAGGTGATGATGAATGATAGGGAGGGGAAGTCATCATTAGTAGAGGAAACTATCATCAACGGGGATGAAATGGTAGCCAACGCTGTCAATGGAATAAATGGGGTGCTTACAATCTCTGGGGGTGGCTCGAATGATGATGTGTCAGGAGTTGTGGCCATGAAGGACGGGTACTGCTTTGGACGTAAATCGGTTGAGGATGCCATCGACGCTGTAGCACGGGGTGAATTGATCGTAGTCGTTGATGACGAAAGTCGTGAGAACGAGGGAGATTTTATCATGGCTGCAGATTTGTGTACTCCACAGAAAATGGCCGAAATTATCAGATACTCGTCGGGGGTGATCTGTATTGGCATGGAGGGATCTCGGATGGATGAGCTTGGACTACCACCAATGGTGGTAAATAATGAGGATCCAAAGGGAACTGCGTTTAGCGTATCTGTTGATGCGACCAGTGAGCACGGAATAACGACGGGTATTAGTGCAACGGATCGTGCACGGACGAGCGTGATGCTGGCAAAGATGGATTCTAAAGCAAGTGATTTTCACAGGCCGGGCCACATTTTCCCACTAAGGGCGATGGAGAATGGGGTGCTAAGTCGCGATGGGCATACTGAGGCTTCAGTAGACTTTGCCAGATTAGCTGGCTCATCACCCGCAGGCCTGCTATGCGAAATAGTTTCGGAAGAGAATCCGGTAGAAATGGCGAGGTTGCCGGAGCTAAAGCGATTCTGTAAAACGCATGGTTATGTGTTGACGAGCATTGCAGATTTGCAGCAATATCGACGAGACACGGACTTGTAGACGTTTAATGACAAAGCCAATTAAGTTTCTTATTGTTATCTAAACTGTCATTATAATTATCGTGAAGACAACAGGTTCGATATGTTTGCGCTCGTACATACTTACAACTCTCCTGAATAAAAATCTCTATAGTGGTCTCAATGGAGATTGATGAAGAAAGGGTGCTCTACTGCTGACGGATTTTCTTGTTTGTCTGACTTGTAAAAAGGATGAATTTCAATACTGATTCGTCGTATTTTCATGATATTTGTATTTTTGGCAACCTCTATATGTCTTTTTTTATCTTTGCAGCCTAATCTACGTATGATGTGCTTGGAGTTGCATTAATCTCCGTTATATGTCGCGTAGTTCTTGTCGTGGCCTGATTGTGGATCTCGATACAGGGGATGTAACCCTCGTTTTAATACTGGTTTTTATCGACTTAGAGCACTCACTTACATCGTTCGACTCACCACCACTCGACAAGTTTTAGACACAGTGCTGTTTGATTCGGGAATAGGATGTGTTTTCCTTTTCTTTTCATACCGAGCTTTTGCCGCAACTAGGAGATGCGGTTGTTCTAACTCCAACGCAGCCGTGGCTGGACCAAAGACAGCATCCACAGTTTGAGCTGCAATTTCCGATTCACTTGGAGAATTGATGGCATCTCTATCATAAAGACATTCCGCAAGCTGTGTGTATCTTTTTTTGAGAGCGACTAATGTGTTGCATACTGAAGTTTCAACTTGAGTCGGATACCTCAATATCGATTCCATTTGTTCTGCGTAAAACTCGGGCGGCACTGCTCATCGTATAGCGGCGGCGAATCAACTGACGACGACGATGATGATAATGAGTGCAGTTCATTTGAAGCAGCGTGTTCGGTCTTTGCAAAATACTTTTGAGCGTGGCTACGGATCTGAGCGGACGTTCTATTCCTTCCATAAACTTTGAGGAAGGCCTCGTGTTCTGATGAAGACCAACGGCCGGAAGAGGAAAGTGCCACATCGGTCTCTGATTGCTGCTCCTTATATTTTAATGTTCGATCCCGCAGGTGAACATCATGGTCTAAGCGCGGAAGAATCTCTTCCTTGCTATCAGCTGGAGGCGTTTCTACCGAAGCTATGGACGGCGAGGAAATCTGCGAGACAACGGGAATAGGTTTCATCATTACTCCTAATGAAGAGGAAGAAGCGTCAGTACCGAGCATCACTCTATTCAACTCGTTCCGCCCTGAAAATACCATGATATTGCTGAGCGACATGGCTCAGCGACATCAAGTCGACATGAGAAGAAAACTGCTTCGGCGTTTTGAAATATTCTCAGACGACTTTCTCTGCCTCTACTTAGAGTATGTGTACGTAAATAATTGGGTATGGAGGAGGTTCGGTTGTATGTTGCCTATGTACTAACTAAGGCAAAGTCCGCAGGCGGGAGAAAAAACCCGACTTTCGGACTTCCGGACCCCCATAATTATGTAATTATGTATTTACTCCTACGTATGGGGTCCGGATAGTAATGTCTCT
>Ga0247831_1008981_pt1 | contig 10228 bp, 12 predicted proteins | sample LaCruzMarch2015__9_FD_192406 | JGI IMG/M metagenome (GOLD analysis project Ga0247831, IMG submission 192406) | Freshwater microbial communities from meromictic Lake La Cruz, Castile-La Mancha, Spain - LaCruzMarch2015_1m | ecosystem: Environmental > Aquatic > Freshwater > Lake | place: Spain...
CTGCTGCTGTCGACACTGCTCCCGTCATTGATTCGAATGATGACGAGGACATGATAAACAATGACAGTTTATGGCGATACCTTTACAGGCACATAGATTGAAGAAAATGAAATGCGAATGGCACTAGATACTGGTTGCTTGATGGCGATGACTGCACGACTTGCTAGAATCGTTCAGCATGACGAAAGCGGGCATGCAACCAACGGTTAGTTTTGTTTTTACGTATTAAAGGTAGGTAAATAAGTATCATAAATAGAAGATACAAAAAGTTCTGGCAGTTTGTTCGGTTTGATGGCTATGCACACCCACACATGTCGCCAGAGTGATGCCGCGTGACGAAGGGAAGGAGAGCATAGGTAGCAAGTGAGCCGTCGATCAGTCGGTTTACATTGATTCACTAGCACTCCACTAAGATGAGTGGACCGAAGAAGTGGGCATCGAAAGTTGTGGGTGTCGGTCACCATCGCAAGACCTCGTCCAGGTCAAACATAAGTTCTGACATAAGTGGCGAAATCGATGAAGGAAACGGGTTGTTCAACCCATTCCATCCTCCGCCACCTCGTCTACCAAATGATGCAGCAACGTCAACTACAGCCACCACGGCAATGCTTGCCTTTGGTAGTGGCTCCACGCTGGTAACGCGTGGCGATTGTACCCCTCCTGGATATGGCGGTGGAGGAGGAGGGGCGTATAATACAACTACGGAATGGTCAGATTCCTCCCTAGACTCTGGCAGTGTGGGCCGAGGCACGCCTAGTCCATCCACGACACCTCCCAAGAAAAGTTGGGAATTGAATTACAAATCCTTCTTAAAGCGTAAAAGCGGGGGTAGTTCGGGGACTAATGCTCATCAAACTACAAATAAAACAACAACAGCTGCAGCTTCATCATCCAATCATTCAAAATCATCCACATCAACATCCATATTCCATCGTGTAAAAAGCGCAAATAAATCATTGGATAACCTCAATCTAGATGCTACATTACGACGAGGTGTCGATAGTCGCAAATCATCGCCTACTACATCACCGAATGGTACACCTCCGGGTAGTTCATCATCCACCCCACGAAAGAAATTATCACCCTTAATTCCTGCAGTAGCAACATCCACATCCATGATGATGATGGGAGGACATCATGAAAGCACTATCGATGCTGAGATTCGTAAACGTGCATCCTCCCAACCGGGGGGTGGTGTTGGAAATAATGTCAATAATAGCAATTATTATTATAGTAGTTTAGATCAACCACGACATGGACGTGTTAGTAGCGGTACATCATCAACGACATCATATGCAAGAACACGGTCGACGTGCGGTCCTCCTCCGAAGGCAAATCCAACAACGTTGGGTTTGTTCTCGAAAGCGCAATCTGTTGCGACGATGGTTGCTACAAACGAAGGAGGAGGACAGGACGAAGGAGGAGGGGAGTTGCTACAACTGCAGATAACAAATAATAGTAGCGACGAAGAACAGTATCTTCGAGAACAACGTAAGGTATTTACTGACTTGCATAATAGTGGTAATGATTCCACAAGTGCCTACCTCGGGGATGAAAGTAGTTTGCATCGAAATTCTGTCTTTTTATCATCCATGGCATACCCGGCAGGTAGTGCCGGTGGTAAAGGTGAGTTGAGTGTAGATGTTTGTTTGCCTGTTTGTTGTTTTGTGTTGTATGCTTTACTGTGATTTACAACCTTTCATGGACGATTGCTCACATATCACTCATGTATATATTTCTTTTTTCTGGCACTCCCCCATCCTGCCACATACACCGACCCTCTTGTGAAATAAGCACACTCACGTTCTACCTTTAATGGAATTGCACGAAGTTTAGATCATAAACGAACTCAAGTTAGTCCATCCACAAGTTTAAATTCAATATCCGAGGTTGAAACCAAGGATGTGGAATTATTACCAGAACCGGAGCGATCATTATGTTCATTGAAAGGCCCGGAGCACTGGACGAAGGGGGATAGACATGTGATACTTCCGGGTGTATTGTGTATGTGCCCCATACAAGTATTGAATCATATCCTATCAACAGAGGATGGATACCCACAGCAGCAGCAGCAGCAACCACAACAACAACAGCATCAGCAGCAACGACCATCTTCGCTGACGATGACAATAGGAAACAGCGGTGGATCATCGCCTCCGCGTAGATCGTTTTCATCTGGATTTGGGATTGGTTCTATTATTCAGGATGATAATAATAATAATAGTGGCGACTCTAACGGCTGGTTCTTTGCCGACCAGCCCTCATTGACTCCTGTTGGTAGTGGTAGTAGTTGCAGCAGCAGCAGCAATGTATTAACGTCGTCATCAGCATTTGATAAAATTAAATTAGGTAAGGCCACAGTTGCGCCAATTGGGATGCGTTCCTTCCTAAATGAATTGTACGGCTGGTGTACGGGAGTATTTATCCTGCGACACAATTATCTATTTGAATACAGAGAATGTGATAGTCATAATAGTTTGCCATGGGGATATGCACATTTACCTTATGCAGAGGCATACCCACACAAACACTTTATGAATGCATTACATTTAGACTTTTATGAACGACCATGTTATAAAAGTGGTCGACGTAGTCTATTATTGCGTGTCGAGAGTAAGACTGAACGTGATCGATGGGTCTCACTGCTACAGGCGGCATCACGTATGACGATGCACGACTTGTACGAATTTGATGATAGCGAGGGTGCACATGTATTCGGTGAGGGTCGGTATGCAGTAGTCCGACCAGCAAGACGGAGAGAACGACAACAAATGGCCATGTCGTTTTCAAGTACTCGACTCCTGGCAGCCTCACACGAAAGTTTATGGAATGTTCCATCATCCAATGATGGCCTTGGAGGAGTAGGGATGAATTATAAATCGATTACAGACCTGGGAGGAACAACAGTCGTTGACTACCAATGTGCATTGAAAATTATTGATAAAAAAGAATTTTGGCAACGAGTGAAGAAGGGATGCGAACGAACAGACACTCTTGTTCGTGAGGCCGCTGTACAAACTACGCTGGCGGTATTAGGGGCAGAGACATCGGGCTTTCTTCGATTGTTGAACATTTTTGAAACTGCCGAGCATTTAGTATTAGAACTGGAGCTACTCGAAGGCACCGACTTATTCCAGCATGTTTCATCTCGTGGCAATCTCGATGAGGTCGAGGCGGCACACATTATGAGAGACTTATTAAATTGTCTGTATGTACTGGATCAGATCGGGATTGCACATCGTGATATCAAACCTGCCAATCTACTCATGTGTCATAGTGATGGTAATAGTAACAATACCAAGATCAAGCTTGCAGATTATGGCATGGCATCATTTGTTGGTGTGGATAATCTTGTTCGTGGTAGATGTGGCACACCCGGCTTTGTGGCACCTGAAATTCTCCTTACGGGTGTGAATGGGGGGTATTGTAATAAATCGGACATGTTCTCAGCGGGTGTGACGCTATATGTCATGCTTGCCGGTTATGAACCTTTTTATGGCGAGTCGGATGCAGAACTTATTAAAGCGAATAGAGAAGCCAAGGTTGTTTTCCCACATAAGGATTGGCACAATGTGTCAATTGAAGGACGGGATCTTCTCGAAAAGATGCTTGTAACTGACCCCGCGAAGAGAATAAGTCCAATCGAGGCACTTCGACACCCCTGGATTACACGTAGGGCACCACAACCGATCGACTCTATGTCGAAGATTGGGTCAACATACGAAGTCGCTATCAAGGATTGAACACTAATAATCAATGTAGTGATTTTTTTTTGCCAGAGTTAAAACATTTGGTTCTATTTACAGTAAGGTGACTATGTCACAAGTTATGAATCACCATTCCAATGATCCCTCCTACTGACGTAGGTAGAAACGATAAAATCAATTGTGTCAATAAATATCATAGTTCTCATTCCGGCACGAATGATACCCGTAATTCCTCGGCCCAAAGTACCTCTCTAAATAAACACCGTCCTGCATTACTTAATCCATCATTTGATAATAATGCCAATAAAGTAAATTTATCACCACATACTATACACGTATCACGTATTGCAATTAGTACAATACCCAATAGTATTAATAATGGAATATGTAATAATTCCATTATATATATTTCCCATGGACCTTTTGTACGTTTTGTACGTGATGGTGGACTTAGTCGACTTTTACGCTGTATAGTCCATAACCCCAACTTGTTATCTGCCGAGGCACTTATCGCAGTATAATTCACGCCACTTTCGAATTCACCGGGTAGCATTAATTCCATGGGTATTGGACGTGATGCCACGCATGTTACTGGCATATCATGTACGTCTTTAAATTCTTTTATGAGTACATTGGTTTCAAGTGAGTAGAGTAATATAGAACCCTCGACGCTACCCATGGTTAATATTGTTCCATCCGATGATAGTGATGTGGAGGATATGGGCACATTTGAGCACTGCTTTCGATACAAAACCTCAACCATGACATTATTACCACCACCACCGCCATTGTCGTATATCACATTCCATTTCGTTAGGTACGTAGGTCCACGTTTGCCACTCGCTATAGTATATATTACCTTCCCCTCCAAGTCTGCAAAGTAGGAACCCCTAACAATAATTTGGGGCGGACGTTTCATCATGCGTATATCGGTTGATGTGGATATTGGTGGAGGTGGTGGTGGAGGACCATTCGGATCATGTATTTCACATGTTAAGCATGCCACATCCTTTGTTGTTGTTGTCGTTGACGCTGACGTAGTAGTAGTAGCGTTGTTAGTATCTACCGAAAAGATACGAGCGGTTCCATCCTTGGCCGAAGATAGTACATGCGATCCACGTGGATGGAAGATAATAGAACATACTGCCTTCTCGTGTCCATGACATTCAACTATCTTGACAAATTCATAACATGACGAAGGTTGCTGTTGCAGCTGCTGCTGCTGCTGCAGTTTTTGAGATAATATCATTTGATATACAATCACAGTCCCATCCTCACATCCCACAGCCACAAGGTGTATAATTTGTCCATTGATATATCTTGATGTATACGTCGCGACATTGGCACCGCGGGATGTACCCACGGTGACACTTCCAAGTAATAGATAGCCTTCCCCCTCCTTGGATAATCCCTCCATCATCGTCTCTTGTCCTACCTTCCCCCGCTTCTTCGTCTCTTCTACCTCACCGTCGTTGCTACCATTGGCATTGTTAATTGATGATCCCTCTCCCTCCTCCGTTATTATCATTCTGAGCGGTATCCCATACATCAATACTTCGTCGTGAACACATGCCAACACCCTCGCCATCGTCTTACCACCAGACGCTACTGGAGCGGCAAGACCATCGTCGGCGGGTTGGAAGGCATGCACATGGAAACAGGTTTTCGTACCCGTCGAAATTGCAACCCGTCTCTGCTGCTGCTGCTGCGGCGGCGGCCGACCATTATCGCCAGTGGAGGCGATGGTGGGAGGAGGAGTGACAACTAATACGACGATGGAATTGCCCACGCCATGTCGTCCGGATCCACCACCGCCGCAGTATGCAATGACCGAACATCCATCATCATTGGAAGTAGCAGTCGTGGAGGAAGGGACGCCGTGCCATGTTAATCCGAACACGGGGAACGAGAGAGGCTCGGTCCGGGATGGAGGCGATACCTCCTTGCCCATGTTGTTTTGGACAAGAGAGTTTCGTTGAGAGAGTTTTGAGCGGGTTCTCATCTACCAATGACAATACAGGGGGAATGATGATGTAAGCATGGACAACAACGACTATGATGATACCGAGAGTAATGAAGGCGATGGCATGGATAATTTGAGGAGAGTGAGGAGGATAGTAGTGGGGAGAGTGACGACGATGACGACGACGATAGTAGTGGAAATGACGGAGAGAAAGTTGATGAAATAACTGTGGAAAGATTCATACGTACTTTTCACAAATGGCGACTACGATGCGGAATTTGACGACTCATTTTGTTTCGATCGAAGTGTACCAATAACGGTTCGGTCCACTCAGGCGTCGTATAATGAGCCCGATTGGACTGGAGGGGGTGAAGGAGCAGCTGCAGACTTGTATCAACTCGGTGTCGCATATGGCACAAGTTTTCACCTGAATATTATGAGACACATTGGTGAAATATATGACGAAGAGCCCATCATTTGGCATGAAGAAATCTTAGATGAGTACTGGGATCGAATTGAAACAGAAATAGATCGGAGGAAGCAGCTGGGGATGGTCTCAGATATTTGTGCCATACAAATCGAGAATGTAGAAATGAAGAAGGAGCGCCTCGCTGCATTAGTTGCCATCTTTCGGAACGGAAGCGCCACTAATTTGTCTACGTATTTCAATTTCGACAATGCCAATCTTTGTGAAGAGGGCATCATATCTCTGTCGAAAATTGTGGATGTTAGTTCCAAATTGCTGACAGTCAATCTTCACCACAATCGGATGGATAACATGGAATCAGCTCGTTGCCTTTCTAGGTCGCTAAGGTCACAAAATTGTATCACTGAACTTATTATTACCTATCGTGACCTTGGAAGTAGTCCCGAGATACTGTTGGTCATACTACAGTCAGACGTTAGGCGTATCAACCTTAGCAACAACAATATCGACACTTTGGGGGCAGTCACCATTGCTGAGTATCTTCAGGTTGATCCACCCATAGAAGAATTGTCCCTTCAATTCAACCGGTTAGATGATGACGATGCTATACTAATCTCACAAGCTCTGAAGACGAACACAAATTTGCATGCGATATATCTTCTTGTGAATAATTTGACATCGACTGGTGTGAAGGCACTACTTACTTGTGTCTTTTGACAGCTCAAGTTTGAATGCCACATCAGAATCAAATCACAAATTGGAAAATTTGTCTATATTTTCAGAATGGGATGATAACTTGGCCAATTGTATTAATAAAATACTTGAGTTGGATCGGACAGAGAAAATATTGTTTGTCATGCAAGATAAAGATAATCTACTCCAATATCTTTCAAATGTATCCGTGGAACTCATTCCAGAGGTATTGACATTCGTTCGCCGGCGGGTTGTTGATGAACATCAGCACAAACATTTGAATATAGTGTATTCTACAATGCAATGGTGGAATATGCCCTTGTTGTACTCCTATCATAATTGTGTCAAGTTCGATACAAAGAGGAAAAGAGACATTTATCTTGATTTGTGTCATGACAATTACTTGTGAACCTAAATTTACAATCAGGGGAGAATGGCGATTCTTTTTATGAGAGTAGGGAAAGAGATAAGAGAACCAACTTTCTTATAGATATTACATAATTGTGTTTGTCTATTTTTTATGCGATGATTCATTCTGTAGGGAATAAAGAAGATTCAAAGGAACCTAACGTTAGGGCCACACAGCATTTACTTAGATTTGTAGGAGTTAGCAGTTGACAGAATTATGGGGAGGGTGTTTTTTTGGTGGGTTGGAAGATTATTGGATTATACTCTTCACATAGGTTTAATCCCTACGTTGTTAAGAATTACAATCTATCCACTAATTATTTATCAATGCCGCACTACATTCAAATGTGCCTCACTTCCACCAAAAAGTGTACTTAGTACGAATGCACTACTAAGGAGTATCTCAATCTCCCGATCACCCCAATCATCTGTGGGCATGTTCTGTGTTTGTGTGTGATATTGTGTCAATGATATTTGCGTGAATATACAAACACAAAATAGGGTGAAGAGAGAGAAACATATGGTTGCGTACTATAAAGCCTCTAGTAGGCAGAGACAGGCAGAATAGGCAAAGAAAAGTGATAGGTCATTCATGTGTACTCACCTGCATAAATTGGAACAATTGATCAAAGCCCATCTGTCTCAACGTCGAACTAAAATGTACAAGGAACGACGCACAGACATATACATGAAAGTCCTCAAATCCTCCCTCTCCTTCACTAAGATAAGCATCCCATAGTCTCATAACACACGGCAGTTTAAATTCACGCAATAGTAAACAATTCATCCATTTGAATGCAAATTGCATAAATTCTATCCCGGTATCATGTAAATGAGCCGCTAGGTCGGCATCTATACGATTTACTAATTCCTCAAGACGCATTACCATACGTTGCATCCCGGGTTGGTCAGAGGTATAATGATCTTGTATACCAGAGAGTAAACTCGTTAAACACCAGTATACATCGGCCTCAATATTTTCTAATATTTCATCCGATAATTCATCGACACGTGTACCATTCAGACACTCGTCAATAATATTATTATTGTTGGTAGTACTGCTGCTACAGTTACTGTTGCTGTTGTTACCACCGCTATTACTATCAACACCACCACCACTATCACCAAGGTATTCTCCAATAAAGACTGCCAATAATGGTGTTACAATATCATTAATCCCCTGAACATATCCGCTCGCTGGATGACGTGTGGCCCAAACATACAGTAATCGTCCTAAACAACGTCGTACACGTCGATTGCGGAATAATGGCACATCGGGCGCTGTACGTGGTACATCGACCAATACCTGCCGTAATGTCTCCTGTTCACTATTCGTTCGACTATCATCGGGTATATCATAATGTCGTCGTACGGCATCGGCATATTCCGACCGTCGTCGTTTTAACGTAGTCTCGCGTCGCGAGACATTCGTCGGGAGATATCCGACTAATATTTTCCAGACCGTTGGACGATGATATGTCGGTATACCATTCCATGCCAATTTACGTAATTCGCGTAATGATACTATTGGTAATGCTAGCATGGTGTCAAATTGTATTTCTCTATACGTCTTCTTCTTTGATGATATAACAACAATATTAGCGTTGCCAACTACTTTTGTAGTGGTAGACATTGTTGTTGTTGTTGTTGACGATGATTGTGGAGGGGGGAATGACAATGATGGCGTCGACGATGGTGAAAACTTGGCAGCCGCGGACGAAGAAGAAAGCTCCTCCTCGTTTGTCTCCTCCAATCCACCTTCAAGCTGATTATGACTCTCTATCGAGTTGGATGGAAGTGGAGGGAAGGCCACTGCACGCAATGATGCTGGACGTGGACTTCTAATTGTTGATGTCATCGTCTTCCCTAACCCACCGCCATCACCGTTAATTCCACCCTTAGTATTATTAGTAGAAGTGATGATGTCAACGTCCGAAATTTTCATTAATCCAATGTTCATCGCACTACGTGTTCCGTCGTCGTCATTGTCAACGTCGTCACCGGCACGATGATTATTCGTCGTTGTAAATACTTCACTTTGTCGTCCACCGCTACCCCTGTTAACAGTCAATGTCGTATTGCGATCCTCCTCGTCCGAGGACGGTGCCGAAGACCAAGGAGAGTTGGAGGACGAATTCACATCATCATCATCATCATCATCATCATTATCTTCGTCCTCTTCGCCGTACTCGTCATCATTGACCTCCCATGTCGTAAACGTCCGACGGAGGAAGCCTGGTAGTAGTCCCCGTGATGGTGCCTTCGCTGACTGCTGTGTTGACGACGACGATGATGTGTTGTCCATTCTCAGACACACCAGCCTTTGATCACTATGACTTCCTGTTGTTGCCTCGCGACCAAATTGTTGGTTTATGTTAGATAACTCACTAGAAGTAAGAAATGTAAAAAAATACGTAGGTAGACACAGGACGACATCATCAAAAAGAGGTTCCCGCCCCAACCAAACATGATACCTAGTATCTAGTGGTATGTTTCCTAGTTTATCTATGTACTTAATTACCATGAATCAAATCCAACTCGAACCCATTACCATGACCCCTACATCCAGGGAGAAATGAGTAAATCAAACACACATGCAGATCTCCATGACGGCACGAACTATGTCCAGGATCTTGAACAACCGCCCCAGAGCAATCTGACAGAGAAATTTCCTTCCCAAGGCAAACAACTCGTAAATATATCACCCCCTGTAGAAGGAAAGGTGGTATCCATCGCCATCTCCCCAAACATACTAAACCCCGGGTATCAACCCGTAGATCATGAACACGCCACCTAATGTTTATGTAAATGGTAAGGTAGACAGCACGATCTAGAGTAGTCCTCAATGTCAATGACAATGAAGAAGGAATCCAGATAATAAAATGAAGAATCAACAGTAGCCTCCCGTCCATTCAATATGGCACCTCCTGTAGAAGGAAAGGTGGTATCCACCGCCATCTCCCCAAACATACTAAACCCCGGGTATCAACCCGTAGATCATGAACACGCCACCTAATGTTTTTGTAAATG
>Ga0247831_1008985_pt1 | contig 10224 bp, 9 predicted proteins | sample LaCruzMarch2015__9_FD_192406 | JGI IMG/M metagenome (GOLD analysis project Ga0247831, IMG submission 192406) | Freshwater microbial communities from meromictic Lake La Cruz, Castile-La Mancha, Spain - LaCruzMarch2015_1m | ecosystem: Environmental > Aquatic > Freshwater > Lake | place: Spain...
TACCGCCGTGATGCTTCAGACCGAGCGGCTTGAGCCCGCTCAAGCCGAGATCGAAGGCGTCCGGTAGTTCGCCTGCTTTGGCGGGCATCCGGTCGCCAGAAGTGAGGGCGTGAAGCCGGATTGGCGTAAAGGGCGGCCAGCCGTCTCTTGATGCATCCGGGCTCAGCCGGTCTGGTCGGTCCGTCGGGCCAGTTCGAGAAGACCGCAGCACAGGGCAAAGACCACGGTCAAGGTCACGGTTCGGAGCGGGTAGTCGCCGGCGGAGTGCAGGAGCAGCACGCCGATGCCGATGGTGGCGGCGCGTTGCAAGTCGCCTTCCCGGGACGGAGGTGCTTTCCAGGCGGTCCAGGTCCGCCGGGCATACCAGACGAAGAAGCCGAGGATCAGGCCGATCCCGAGCCAGCCTGTTTCCAGCCATGTCTCGAGATAGTCGTTATGAGCCTGGTTGAAGAAGGTGCTGTCCAGCTCTTCCAGCGGCTCGACTGAACGATAGACGGCATCGAAACTGCCGATCCCGGAACCGAGCGGAAGGTAGGTCTGGGCTGCCTCGGCCACCAGAGGCCAGCGGTTCGAACGGCCTTCGAGCTGATTTTCGGTATCAAACCGCTCAAGGATGGGCGGCAGGGCCAGCACCGCAACTGCAGTTAGCGCGGCTCCGACTGCACCGACTAGCACCAGCAGGCCGGGATCCGGCCTTCCGCGCCCGGCGGCAATCCAAGCGGCCAGCAGGCTGAACACCGTAACGGGTGCGAAAAGGGTGATTCCCGCCCGAGAGCGAATCGCCGCCAGGGCCACCACGACGAGGCCCGCGAACAGGCCGCCGATCCACAGGGCGGTGGTCCTCTGGTCGCGGCGTCGGAGGGTCGCTGCGCCGAATGTGATCGCGAAGGGCAGGGTGATCAGTAGCAACGACGCCAGATGGTTGCGGTTGGCGAAGAAGCCGGCCACAGAGCCGAAGCCCGTCCAGCTCCAGACGTAGAGGCTGTCCCCGCCACTGGCCAGCTGGGCGGCCCCGAGAAGAATGCTGGCGATGGCTGCGACGATACAGAGTTGAGCAAGCCGTTCCCTCTGGATATGGGACAACGACAGGACGGCCAGGAGGAAGGCTGCGGGCGGGGCCAATGCCAGGGCTGAGCCCCAGGTCCGGTCCGGCGTCAGGCTGAGCGGCGACCAGCCCGGTTGAATACCGGCAAGTTCGAGGGCCAGAACCATCTGGTCGCGACCCGGGAGCCCGGTCCAGATCGCCGGAGGCAGCGGGATCAACTGGATCAATGGAATGGCTACCAGCGCCGCCAGCAGGCTGAGTGCAAACCGGTGATCCCGCCAAAGCCCGGTGGTGACCAGGCGTCGGGAGGCGAGCACGAGAAGCGGCAGGGACGCGAGTTCAACAAGCGCAAGACGAAGGGCGTGGCCCTGGCTGGCCCCGCCGAAGGCAAAAGAAAAGACCAGCAAGACCAACGCCGCGACCGCGACACCGTCCCACTGGTCTTTCCATTTAGATGAAGGCACTCGCTGTGTCAGTCAGCTGACGGAAGCAGCGAGCCAGCCGATATTAGTTGCTTTCCGAGCTGTCGTCGGTCGCAACCACAACAGTGGTGATCAGAACAGCGGCACCGATCAGCAGCACGAAGATCGGAACGCCGGCGAACTCGGAGTTGGCCTCGGCAGTTGCACCGACGCGGTCACCAACGCGGGCGACGGCAGAGGTGTTGGCGGCAGCGGCTTGTCCGGCGACGAGCAGCAGGCCTGCGGTCACAGCGGCGATGGTCTTACGCATGGTTCTATTCCCCTTGAACACGCCGAACCCTTGGGTCCAACGCTCGAATGATGCAGTGTCTCTAGCGGGCGAAGGTTTCAAAAGCAATACGGATTCACCTTAATCTGTCGCGGTCAGGGCCTCCCGGCCTTCAGCCCGCGCGAGCAAGCCTGACCCGGTCGAACCAGACCAGCGTGGGATCCCGTCGGTCTGCAGCGCGGGTTTCCAGCCTGAGCCATTGGGCCGGACAGTTGGCCGGCACCTCGAATCGTCCAGACAGGGTTACCCAGGCATCGGTCGAGGCTCCCCGGGTACCGGCCGGCGTGGACGCCCTGTCCCCGCCGCCTGCGGTGGCGCAGGTGAGGGTCCATGCCAGACGGTCGGCCGGATTGCCGCTCTCGGTTCTGACCGCGGCGGTCAGGCGATAGGATCCCGGTGCCAGATAGACCAGCTGCTCGGCGATGGTGCCGGTCGCATAGCCGTCGTAGACGACGCGCAGGGCGACGTTGGATGGTGCCAGGTCATCGGCGGTGATCTCTGCAGCAATCCCTGCCTTCTCGTACAGGCGCCACTGAAACGGTCCCGGATGGTCGGCCTCATCAAACCCGCTGTTGGTCACAAGCGTGGCGAGCGAGGGCCGGTTCAGTCGCCCGCGAACGGTCTGGAGCGCCTGGATCCCGCCCGCATTGATCAACGAGCCGTAGAGGTCCTGGAGTTCCTGATTTGAGAAGGGCTCCCGGCCGGCCTGAAGAAGAATCGCCAGGTTGCCGGCGACCTGAAGACCGTCCGCAGACTGATGGAGCCCGGAGAGATAGGCAGGGCGCCAAGGGGGGCGGGCGGCCAGCAGGCGGGCGACGACGGGCAGGGCTCGCTGCGGGTCCGCGAGGGCGGCGGCCGTGAAAAGGCGAAAGACCTGGGGCTGGATATCCTCCCGGCGCCGAACGAGGGTGTCGGCGTGGGCGAATGATGAGGCGTAGTCGCCGCGGCGAAGCCTGCGCTCGACCAGCCAGGCATGGGCCGGGTCGTCGCGCAGGCTCCAGTTGCCGGCCAGGGTCAGGATTTCGTCGGCGGCATCCTCGCGCCCGGCGCGGGCTTCCGTCAGGCCGAACACACGGAGGGCCCGCACATCAAACGGCGAACGGACCAGGGCGTCCCGGCTCAGGGACGCGGCGTTTTCGACACGCCCGGCCGCCAGTTCCGACTCGGCCGCCCGGCGCAGGACCAGCGGCGATCCCGGGGCCAGACTGACCGCCATCTCGACCGGTGCCCGCTGGATCAGGGGCTGGATGGCGATCTGCCAGCCGAGAAGGACGGCACCGATGATCAGGCCGTAGGAGGCCAGATCCCCGACGCCCGGTCGGAGGCTACGGGAAACGGACCTGTCAGCCCGCTCCCTCAACCGCGCTTGCCCTTCTTGCCGGCCTTGGCTTCCGGCTCGGCCCCGTAGTGATAGTCGTAGGCGTAGTCATAGCCACCGTAGTTGTAGGCGGCTGACTTGGTGCTGAACTTGGTCAGCACCGCGCCGAGCAGGTGGGCGCGGCCGACCTGAAGACGCTTGAGCGCTCCCCGTGCCTGGCCGCGGCGGGTTCCGCGGGATTCCAGCGCGAAGAGGACCCCGCTGACGGCGGCCGCAAGCATCGGGGAGTCCGCGAAGCCCAGCACCGGCGGACCATCGATGACGACGTGATCGAAACTGTTGCGCGTCTCGGCCAGGAACTGGCGCAGGCGATCGCCGCCCCAGAGCTCCGCCGGGTTGGGCGGCAGGGGACCGCAGGGGATGAAGAAGAGATTTTCCTGGGAGGTGGGCCGCACCACCCCCGCCAGATCCGCAGAGCCGGAGAGCAGATTACTCATGCCGCGCTCGTTCTCCACACCGACGACGCGGTGCATGGACGGGTTGCGCAGATCGCCATCGACGAGAAGCACCCGCTTGCCGACACGCGCCAGGTTGAGCGCAATGGCATAGGCTGTGGTCGACTTGCCCTCGGCGGGCCGGGCGCTGGTGACCAGCAGGCTGCTGGGCGCACCGTCCGGTGTGGAGAACTGTAGCGCTGTTCGCAGCGAGTAATAGGCCTCGGAGAACCCGGATCGGATGTCGCCAAGCGCCTCGAGCGGGGTCTCCCCCTTCTCGAGGAAGGGCGTAACCCCCAGCACCGAGACGCCGAGTTTCTTCTCGACGTCGTCGGGCGTGGCGAGGGTCTCGTCTAGGGCTTCGAGCACCAGGGCTGCGAGCACGCCGAGACCAAGGCCGAGCAGGGCGGCGAGCGCCATGTTCAGCAGTAGGTTAGGCTTGGAGGGCTTCAGTGGCGGGGTTGCTAGGTCGACGATCGAAATGTTGTTCGAGGTGACGCCACCCGTGATGCCGACCTCCTTGTACCGCTGCAGCAGCGCCTCATAGAGGGTGCGGGTGGTGTCCAGCTCACGCTGCAAGATGTTGTACTGGATCGACCGGTCCCGCAGATCGAGGACATCGCCTGTCAGGCCTGTCACCTGGGCCTGAAGCGATCGCTCCTGGTTGGCGGCGATCTGATACTGACTCTCAATCGAACTACGAATGTTGCCCGCGATGATCTGGACTTGGCCATCGGCCTCATCGATCCGGGCCTTTAGTTGCACCATTTCCGGATAGTCCGGCTGATAGATGCTGAGCTTTTGTTGATACTCCGCGTCCAGTAGCGCCCGCTGTTCCGTCAGCCGCTGGATTGACGGATTCTGCATCACCTCGGGCAGGGTCATCAAGGCCGAGCTGCGCGCCGAACGCCACCGCTCCTCCGCTGTCACCCGCGCCGTGCGCGCCTCCGCCAAAGCGCCGTTCATCGCGACCAGATTGTTGGAGATCAGGGATTGGGTTGAGCCGATATTGGCGTCCCCCGTCCCGGGTTCGCTGATGTTGATGATTTGCTGGTTGGCTGCATAGGCCACCAGCTGCCGCTCAGCCGTTTCCAGCCGTTCCTTGGTCTGGCCGATCCGCTCCTCTAAGAAGGTGCGCGCATAGGAGGAGCTTTCGAACTTCCGGTCCAGATTGGCCTGGATGAAATTCTCGGCGAAGCCGTTGGCGATCCGGGCCGCGACCCCGGGGTCGATATTGTCATAGCTCACGGCCACCAGCCGCGAGCGGAGGACAGGGGCTACGTTGAGGTTAGCCTGCAGGGCAGCGAGCGCTGCGGCCTTGCGTAGTGCGGCCTGATCAGCGGCGGTTCCACCGGCCTCGGGTGGCTCGACGCCCATCGCTTCTAGCGCTTCGTTGGAACTCGCTAACGCCATGCTCTCGATGACGCGTTCTGCAAGCGACCGACTGCGCAGGAGGCCATACTGAGTCTGGAAGAACTCCTCACCCTGCATCATATTCTCGCTCGGTGTGACATCTGCCGAGTCGAGGATGCGCGCGGCTTCACGGTCGATCTGAAGGGTTGTTTGAGCCGTGTAGATGGGCGTCATCAGGAGCGTAAGTGTCGCGCCGACAACGAGCGCGAGGAGAAAGCAGCCGATGATCAGGAAGCGGTATTTGAGGGCCAGCCGCCAATAGGCGGCAAGGTCGATCGTGGGCTGATCGCTGTCTTGATCGGACCAGACCTGCTCCCCGGCGACCAGTGATCTGAGGGGGTCGATCCCCCGGTCCCGAGGACCCCGATCGCGCCCATCAGCGAGTTGATTGTCGCCCAGCATTTTTGAGATCCGTTACAATGATGCGGCTACGACCGCATTAAATCCGTCAGGTTCATATCGTTGAGACCGTGATTGCGCACGGCGAATTCTCGACCTGGTTGCCACACCCGACCATGCCGCTTGCCGAGGAAGAAGGTGGCGACCAGCCCATACGACAAGTCTAGGCAGATGCTAGAAATAGGCGAAAGCGGACAAGGCCGGTAGGGCCCCCACGACTTCGCGAAGAGCGGAACTGAGGCGAGAGGTGTCCACCACAATCACGTCGTCGCCCAAGACCTGCGGATCCGACGCCCGGCCCTGGCGGATGGCGCTCAAGTCGAAAAGTGCGACCGAACGTCTTCCGTCGATGCTCCTGAATACGGCGACCCTGGTCAGGTCGGCGACCCGGGACGGGCCCTCCGCCATAGCTACAGCCTGAAGAAGGGATGTTGAACCTCGCATCTCGTATACGCCCGGCTTGGTAACGGCCCCATCGACCGTAATCTTCTGGCTGGCCGCTTCCTTTACGGTGACTGTCACCTGGGGGTCACGAAGATACTGAGCCGCCAACCGTCCCGCGATATCGAGTGACATCTCGCCAGCCGTTCGATCCGACCCCCTAACCGCACCGATAAGTGGCATATTAATGTTGCCTGAGGTGTCAACCACCAATTCCTCGAATGACAAGTCATCGACCTGAAACACCCGAACGGCGAGCTTGTCGCCCACGCCGATGCGATATTCTCCCGAAGGCGCGGGGGAGCCTTGGACCATTTGCAGATCGACGGGCTGCGCCGCCGTCATCTCGTCGATTTTCATCCTGGACCCGCCACAGCCGGCCACCAGGACGGCTGCGAAGACCATTAAAGGTGAAAAGGTGCGGATCACGGGGACGATACCTCGAAAACTGACACGGCCCGGGGGGGACCGAACGATCGGCGGGCGAGCCCGGACAGCGACCGTTCCGGGCCCAACCCGCACCGAGAGCCTTGTCCAGCACCGGGAGCGGGCGGTCAACAGGGGTCGGGCCAATTAACCGTCCGACGCGTCCGGCATGGCCAAGGCTGTCCAGGAGATCGGGACCCGGATCCACGGCTGTCATGCAATCCACACGTCCGCTGGCTAGTGATCGTTGTGGGGGGTTCGGAAGAGCTGTTCGATCGACCTTGGCTATCGCTGACCGGTGCTGCGCCCCCGGGCCGTAAGACATCCGATTTCGCTTCTCCGGCCGATTGGGATGACGCTTACCTCCTGAAAGTCGTGTCTATTTGCCTATTGTTCCAGAGTCTGTCAGACGCCCGCGGCGTGGCACACGAACCAGAGTCCCCGCAGCATGCCGGTCAAACTAGAGATTTAGGCGGCCGTTTGGGGCCTACATGATTGACTAGCCGAATCATCGAGGGGTTTTATGACTGGTGTCGCCAGAACTGCACGGGCTGACCTGACCGTGGCCTGGACGGCGAAATTCGGCCTTCTGTTACTCGGCTTCGGCTTGGCCTGTGAACTGCGCCGCCCCGTGCCCTTAAGTCTGGTGCATGAAGGAGGCGGACGCGATCCGCGGCATCCCCTGGGCCGGCCTCTACGCCCTGACCGACGCCGGCGTGGAACTGGTCTTCCAGCCGGAACGCTCCTCTTGGCGGCTTGCCTCGATGCGCGAGGTGGTGGGCTTGGTCCGCAATGTCACCTTCACCACCGGCCTCATTCGGTCCCATCCCCACGCGGAAACGCGAAAGATCAAAAGAAGACCTTCGTCATGATGAGTTTCGCGGATGTAAGCGCATCGGGCCTTATAGCACCCCTCCATATGAAGGCGGTCGCCGACAAAGACAATCGACCAGTCGCGGCCTTTGACCTCAATGACTCTATCGGGGTCATCGACTACTGGGGACGCTCATGAACATTAACAGCAAGAAAATCCTGGTCACCGGGGCTGCCGGCTTCATCGGCTTCCACACGACGATGCGGCTGCTGGAGCGCGGCGACGAGGTCGTCGGATTCGACAACGTCAACGACTACTACGATCCCGGCATCAAGGAAGCACGGCTGCGCTTGCTGGACGCGAAGGCCGCCGCGACCGGGGGCCAATACCGTTTCATCCGCGCCGATATAACGGATCAGGACGCGGTCGCAGCCTGTTTCGCTGACTGCGGGTTCGACCGCGTGATCCATCTGGCGGCGCAGGCGGGGGTTCGCTATTCGCTCGAGAATCCGCACGCCTATGTGCAGAGCAATATCGTCGGCTTCACCAACATTCTTGAAGCGTGTCGCTACAATCGGACCCCGCATCTGACCTACGCGAGCACCAGCAGCGTCTACGGGGCCAACACGGCCATGCCGTTCAGCGAGCACAAGGGCGTCGATCACCCCTTGCAGTTCTACGCCGCCACCAAGCGCGCCAATGAGCTGATGGCGCACAGCTATTCTCATCTGTTCGGCATGCCGACGACGGGCATGCGGTTCTTCACGGTCTACGGCCCGTGGGGACGCCCGGACATGGCTCTGTTCCTCTTCACGAAGAACATTCTGGAGGGGAAGCCGATCTCCGTGTTTAACCACGGCAACCACACCCGCGATTTCACCTATGTCGGCGACATCGTCGAAGGCGTGATCCGCGCAAGCGACGATATTGCCGCGCCCAATCCGGACTGGAACAGCGATACTCCCGACCCCGCAACCAGCAACGCGCCGTGGCGCGTGTTCAACATCGGCAACAGTACTCCGGTGAGACTGAACGCCTATATTGAGGCGATCGAGAATGTGGTCGGCCGCAAGGCGATCAAGGAACTGCTGCCGCTCCAGCCGGGCGATGTCCCTGACACCTTCGCTGACGTTAGCGAACTTGTCGCGATGATAGGATACCGACCCACCACTTCGGTCGAGGAGGGCGTCGCCCGCTTCGTTGAATGGTACAGGTCGTACTACAAAATCTAGATTTTGCTGCGAAATTTGATCGACAGTCGTTTGATGTGTAGTTCAAGGCTTCTCTTGGGAGGACGTGAACTATCGGCGGACAGAGTTGCGTTTGCGGAGCTGATGATGAACAGGACGGTCAGTCCACCGGCCTACCTGCCGTTGCTCAGACGAATCCATAATGATGGCCTTGAAGAAAGTAAGTCGAGATGATGCCTGGCGGTAGTAAACGAATTGCAGTTCTTGGCCTGGGCTACGTCGGCCTGCCGCTCGCCGTCGCTTTCGGGATGAAGCATGAGACGGTGGGCTTCGATATCAATGTCCAGCGGATCGATGAGCTGCGGCGCGGTATCGACCGGACGCTGGAGATCGACCCTCACGAACTGACCGCCTCCAGTCGCCTGACCTTTACCTCTGACGCTGCAGCGCTGACCGACTGCAACATTTTCATTATCACTGTTCCGACACCTATAGACGAGCACAAGCGTCCTGATCTTTCGGCCTTGCTCCGCGCCAGCGAAACCGTGGGCAAAGTCCTCAAGAAAGGTGATCTGGTCATCTATGAATCCACTGTCTATCCCGGCGCGACCGAGGAGGATTGCGTGCCGGTGCTGGAACGCATGTCTGGCCTGACGTTTAATGTGGATTTTTTTGCTGGCTACAGCCCCGAACGAGCAAACCCGGGTGATCGACAGCATCGCCTGGAGACGATCGTCAAGGTGACGTCAGGGTCCACTCCAGCTATTGCGGACTTTGTCGACAAATTATACGGCGAGATCGTCACAGCGGGCACGCACATGGCGCCGTCGATCAAGGTCGCCGAGGCGGCCAAGGTGATCGAGAACACGCAACGGGATCTCAACATAGCCCTCGTCAACGAGCTGGCGATCATCTTCAATCGCCTGGAAATCGACACCGAGGCGGTGCTCCAGGCTGCTGGGACAAAATGGAATTTTCTGCCGTTCCGGCCGGGTCTGGTCGGCGGCCACTGCATCGGCGTTGACCCGTATTATCTTACGCACAAGGCGCAGGCCTCAGGATATCACCCCGAGGTGATCCTCTCGGGACGGCGCATCAATGACGGCATGGGCGCATATGTGGGGTCCCAGCTTATCAAGGCCATGCTGCGCAAGGGTATTGGGATGGCGGGCTCTCGCGTCCTCTTGCTCGGGCTCGCCTTTAAGGAGAATTGCCCGGACCTGCGCAATACTCGCTGTGTCGATATTTTGCGCGAACTGAAGGAATACGATGTCAACGTAGATGTCCACGATCCCTGGGTTGATCCCGACGAGGCGCGCCATGAGTATGGAGTGTCGCTGATTGAAAAGCCCGAAGCCGGGGCCTACGACGCCATCGTGCTGGCGGTCGCTCACCAGCAGTTCCGCGAGTTGGGCGCTAAGGGCGTCGTTGCCTTCGGCCGGCCCGTCCACGTCATCTATGACCTGAAGTACGCCTTGCCGCCGGAAGCGTCCCACATCCGACTGTAGCCGCAAGCATACGGCGTCGCCTGTAGGCGCGACGCCGTATGCGAACGCTCCAATACCCGCTGTCAAGGTTCTGTGCGCAGGATCGCGTCGCCAAATGTAGGTTAGGGTCGCTGAGATATCCAAACGACGCGGAACCTCGCTCAGGCAAGTTCCGGGCGAAATGCCTTTCCCAGGTTCGAGAGCGTATTGCCGCCGCGCCCGCGCCGGAGCCAGCTCCGGTCGGCCCCGTCAGCAGGGTGATCTGGCTCAACCTTGCTTACGCCGTATCCCTCCGGTGAATCCCGCCTTGTCCGGCTGAGGCGGCTGGCGATGCTCTGCGCTTAAGTCGGGTCGTAAGACCGGTCGTAAGAGCAGGCGTAAGTACAGATGAGCCAGATCACCCTGCTGACGGGGCCGGAGCGTCGCCGGCGCTGGCGCGATGAAGAG
>Ga0247831_1008987_pt1 | contig 10224 bp, 7 predicted proteins | sample LaCruzMarch2015__9_FD_192406 | JGI IMG/M metagenome (GOLD analysis project Ga0247831, IMG submission 192406) | Freshwater microbial communities from meromictic Lake La Cruz, Castile-La Mancha, Spain - LaCruzMarch2015_1m | ecosystem: Environmental > Aquatic > Freshwater > Lake | place: Spain...
TGTCTAAAATGCTAAATTTATTTCGTCATTTCTGAAAAATGTTATATGTTTAAACCAAGAAACTACAATTGACCTCTTTTATTGTTTCGATAAAATAAGTATTTTTGTAACAATTAATTAATTAATTAATAACCTAAACTAAAATGTACATGAAGAAGAATCTACTTCTTAGTTTGCTGGGAGTCATCATGTCTTTTGCTGTAATGGCACAAGGTAAGAAGATAACTGGGAAAGTAACGTCATCGGATGATGGCTCAGGATTGCCGGGTGTAACGGTACAAGTAAAAGGTACTGCAAAGGGTTCGCAAACAGACATTGAGGGAAACTACTCAATCGAAGCTGCCACAGGAAGTACTTTGGTATATAGTTTTGTGGGTATGAATACCCAAGAAGTAAAACTTGGAAACCAATCAGTTGTGAACATTTCATTGGGTGCTGATACAAAACAGCTATCTGAAGTTGTTGTAACAGCTATCGGTATTCAACGTGAAAAGAAAGCTTTAGCGTATGCGGTATCTAACGTAAACGCTGAATCTTTACAACAACGTTCAGAGCCGGATGCGTTGCGTGCATTGAACGGTAAAGTACCAGGTGTAAATATTATCTCTGGTGGTGGTGCTCCGGGACAAGCAACACGTATCACGATTCGTGGTGCTAACTCATTTGCTGGAAATAACCAACCATTATTCGTTGTTGATGGTATTCCTTTCGACAACTCGGTAAACGCTACTAGTGGTTTTAACCAAAATACAGTAACTTCTAACCGTGCTTATGATATTGACCCTAACAACGTTGAGTCAATGACGATCTTGAAAGGTGCTGCTGCATCTGCTCTTTATGGTTCACGTGCTGCCAATGGTGTAGTTGTAATCACGACCAAAGCTGGTAGCAAGAATGCTAAGAAAGGTTTAGAAGTAACTTATAACTCTTCTTATTCTACTGAGAATATCTCTACAGTTCCAGATTACCAAGATTCATACACACAAGGTTCTAATCAAACTTATAATGGTGGATTTATCGGTAACTGGGGTTCTGCTTTCCCTGCTGAGGTTGATCGTATCAACCAAGGATTAGGTTTTGAGCGTTATTCTAAAATTATTGATGGTAATTACGCTGCAGGATTTGTTCCAAATCCACTTACTGGAGTTGCTTATGGTGCTGCTCGTTACAAATCGGCATTCCCTGAGTTTTTAGATGCAAAAGGACTTGCAACTCCTTACGAATTGAAAGCTTACGATATTATTGGTGGTTTTTTCCGTAAAGGAAGTGTTATTGAAAATAGCTTTAACATCAGTTCAACTGGTAATACAACTACAATCAGTGCGGGGGCATCTCGTATGACCAACCAAGGTATCATACCTAACTCGGGTGCTGATCGTACTACTTTGAACTTTGGTGGTAATGCTACTTTATCAAATAAATTGAATTTGAGTGGTAACGTAAACTACGTTAATACTAACCAAAATTCACCACAATCAGGTGCTGGATATTATGCTGACTACGGTGGTTTGGCTGCTTCGGGTTCAATCTACTCACGTTTGTTTTACTTGCCACGTAACTTCGATTTGAATGGTCTTCCTTTCGAAAACCCTGTAACTGGTGGAAACGTATTTTACCGTGCATTAGATAATCCACTTTGGACAGCTAAATACAATACTTATACAAGTAATGTAAACCGTGTATTCGGTAACATGGCATTGACTTATGATGTAGCCCCTTGGTTAAATTTAACAGCTAAAGGTGGTATTAATACTTATGATGAAACTCGTAGAGATGTTTATCGTCCAGGTGGTAACTCAGTTCCGTTAGGTCAAGTTACTCGTGGTAATATCACGAATACTGAATTAGATTTCACTTTCTTGGCTTCAGCTGACAAGGACATCAGCGAAAAAATCAATATGCGTTTATTGGCTGGTTTCAATGCCAACCAGCGTTATAGAAATATCAGCAATTCATTAGGACAAACAGTTATTGACCCTAATTTATTGATTCTTGGCGGTACAAACGTGCAGTTTGCCTCAGAATTCCAAAGTTTACGTCGTCTTTATGGTTTCTTTGCTGAATACGGTGCATCATATAACAATTATGCATTCTTGACAGCAACTATCCGTAATGACCACTCTTCAACTTTGCCAGCAGCTAATAATAGCTATTTCTACCCTTCACTAAGTGGTTCATTTATTTTCACTGAAGCATTTAAATTACCAACAAATATTTTGAGTTTTGGTAAAATTCGTGCAAACGTTGCTAAAGTTGGTAAAGATGCTGACCCATATCAAGTATTTACTTCATATAATTTTGCAGTACAATACTACAATGCATCTCCGATTTCAGCTACAAGATTGCCTTCAACGCTTAGTAATGCTAACTTGAAGCCTGAGTTTACTACTGAATATGAATTAGGTACAGAATTACAATTCTTCAAAAATAGAATAGGTGTTGACCTTGCTTACTTCAATCGTGTTTCAACTGATTTGATTGTAACGGCTCGTATCCCAACATCATCTGGTTTTGACTTTAAAGCTACTAACGCTGGTAAAATCATCAATAAAGGCTGGGAATTAGGTTTAAACTTAGTGCCTATCAAATTGAGTAATGGTTTTGAGTGGAGCTCATTCGTTGCCTATACTCGTCTTCGTTCTGAAGTTTCTGACGCGGGTCCATCAGGTGAGTTATTCTTAGGTGGTACTGGTCTTTCTTCAACTGGGACAATGCACCGAAATGGCAATCCTTATGGTATGATTTTTGGTTCACGTAATGCCCGTGACGACCAAGGAAACGTATTGATTAGCCCAACTACTGGTTTACCATTACAAGAGCCAACATCACAAATCTTAGCAAATCCTGCTCCTAACTTCACTGTGGGCTGGACAAACACATTTAGCTTCAAAGGCTTTAATTTATCAGTATTGATGGACTACCGTGATGGTGGAAGCATGTTCTCGGCAACTGCTGCCTCATTATTATTGAGAGGTCAATTGAAATTCTCTGAAGACCGTGAAGGTATGGTTGTAATTCCTGGTGTATTGGGCGACCCTCAAACATACAAGGCATTGTTGGATGAATCTGGCAAAACAATCAAAAATACAATTCCAATGACTGCGTTCCAATCGCACTTCTCAAATGGATATGGTGCTTATGGTGCTGACGAAACTAACATTTACGATATTACAACTATTCGTTTGCGTGAGGTTTCATTAGGATACAACGTTCCTAAGGCTTTCTTGAAGAAAGCAATACCATTTATTGGTGGATTGAGAGTTTCTTTATCAGGAAGAAACTTGTGGTTTAAATCACCAAACATGTTGACAGGCTTAAACTTCGATCCAGAAGTATTGTCAAACTTTGCTGATTCAAACATTCAAGGTTTCGACTTAGGTGCAGCTCCTTCAACTCGTCGTTTTGGTGCTAACTTATCAGTATCGTTTTAACTAAACTATTAGCTATTATCTATAAGTTTCTAGCCGAAAATTTAATTTTATAATTAATTATGAATTAAACCAAAAGCTAAAAGCTTAAAGCGAATCGCTAAAAGCATAAAAATAAAAAAGAGATGAAATTAAAATATATATCAAAAATAGCACTGACTACGGGCTTAATCAGTTTGTTGAGTGCTTGTGATTTAACGGATTTGGAAATCAATAAAGACCCAAACAGTCCAACAGTAGCATCGGCAAAACTTTTACTACCAACAGCAGAGATTGCAGTAGTAAATGCCGTTACTGCGGTAAATGATAATGCGATGGGTTTTGCAGGATTATTGAGTAGTGCTGATAACTATGACTTAAATAACCAATCATACAACGGTACTTGGAATAGCTTTTACCGTAATATGAGTAATGTTGAGGCCATTATTAATGCTAGTGCTAATAGCCCACATTATTTGGGTGTAGCTCAAGCTTTGAAAGCATTTGCAATGGGTAATTTCGTTGATACTTTTGGCGATGCTCCTTATAGCGAAGCTTGGAAAGGAAATGCAGAAGCTGCAATTACAACTCCTAAGTTTGACAAAGACGCTGATATTTATGAAGCTTTGATTAAACTTTGTGATGAAGCAGTAGCAAACCTTGCAAAAGCTACTGCAGACCCTTTGGCTGCATCGGCTGACTTTATGTACGGTGGTTCGACAGCGAAATGGATTAGATTTGCGAAATCTGTAAAGATTAAATTATTATTGAATGCAAGAAAAGGACGTACAAATGGTAATGCTGATTTGACCGCTGCTATTGCTGCGGGTGGTTATATCACTGCTCCTGCTGACGACTTTACTTATAATTTCAGTACCGCTTCTTCACCAGAAGGTCGTCATCCTTGGTTCCAATCTGCTTATTTAGCTGATAATGGTTTTGCTTATCCAGCTCACCAATTAATGGAAGAAATGATTTTTAACAAAGATCCACGCTTGGATTATTATTTCTATCGTCAAACAGCCACAGCTCTTGACCCTAGTAATCCAACTGATAGGGGAACTATTCCTTATGGTGGTACTTATTTAGTTTTGAAGCCTGCTTTCTTAACAAAATGGGCTACTGTATTTGGTGCAGCTCCAACTACTGCTGATAGAGCTTATATCGCTGGTTTCTTTGGTCGTGACCGTGGAGATAATACTGGTGTGCCGCAAGATGGTGCATTACGTACTGCACCAGGTTGTTATCCTGCTGGTGGTCTTTTTGGTGGTCGTAACGTAACTCCAAGAGCATTGACTGGTGGTAGAGGTTCGGGAAATGGTATTTGGCCACTACTTACAAGCAACAACATGAAGTTCTATCAAATCGAAGCTATTTTGGATGGTGGTGCTACTGGTGATGCTAAAGCTATTTTTGAAGCTGCTATAAGAGAGCATATCGCTCGTGTGATTGCTTTAGGTGCTAAAGTTGATGCAGCCAATGCAGTTGCTCCAACAGCAGCATATATTAGTGATTATGTTGCAGCTCAATTGAAATTATACGATGCAGCCACATCTAATAATGCAAGATTGAACATCGTAGCTAAACAATTATGGTTCTCATCTTGGGGACAAGGTATGGAGATCTGGAACTCAATGCGTCGTACTGGTTTCCCTTCTCAGATTAATAATCCAATTATTAAACCAGCTAGACAATACGCTTTGCGTTTACCTTATCCTTCTCAAGAAGGTACTTTGAACCCAAATGCAACTCCAAAATTAACAGAAGTTATTTTTGATAGAGACCCTATATTCTGGGATAAAGTAAAAATCAAATGGGAATTCTAAAATATTAGATATGAGATAATAGATATGATATACGAGATTTTTGACTAAGAAATAACACTTTTTGCTTGAAACTCGTATCCTGTATCTCAAATCACCTTAAAACTGAATAAAAATGAAAAAAATATTAAGTTTGACAATAGTTACAGCTCTATTATTTGCCATTGGTGCATGTAGAGATGAATCATTGAACCCACTACCGAAATTCTTACCAGGTGTACACGCATTTACGGTATTTGATGGTGTTAATTTCAATGGAAATATACTTGCAAGACCTCAACCTTACGAAGTGAATAATGCAAAAAACTTCCCAAAAGCAGCTCAAAACTCTGCAAAAGTTGATTTCAAAACACGTTGGGTTTCTTTAGATAATAAATTATCTGTAAATAAAATTGAGATCTATGTAAGAATGTTGGAGTCATACAATGACCCTGATGGTAATCCTAAAGTGGCTGATTTGAGCGGAAATGGTAAAGGTAAATTGATTACTACAATCGCCTCACCTGCCGCTAACCGTCAATGGAATTCATTTAGTATTACACCTCAGCAGGTTTATGATGCTTATAAAACGGCTACTGTAAAGTATAACAAAGTTACTGCGGTAAATGTATTTAGTAATCCTGCAAGACCTCGCCCAGCCAATGCTTGGTTGAGACCAGCAGAAACTGCTTCTTATGGTGCTGTTGCTGAAGATAATTTTGTTGTTACATGGATATTGTACACATCTGATGGTCAAGTATTTAATACTTGGAATCCAGACTCAATTTGTGCTGACCCAACTTCAGTATCTGAAGCGAATTCAAACTGTCAGATATCATTTGTTGTTAAATAATTGATAATTGCAGACAATTTGTATAATTTTGAAAGAGCAGACTATTTTAATGGTCTGCTCTTTCGTTTAAGTAATTATGAGAAATTTTCGATATATTTTCTTAATAGCTGGAATCTTTTATTCCTTGCTTATTAATGCCCAAAAAACGATAGAAATTAACTTTCATGAGCATATTGCTCCAATTATCCATAAAAACTGCACGCCTTGCCATCAACCCAATAAATCAGGGCCATTTAATTTAATTTCCTATGAAGATGTGGTCAAACGTGCCAAATTTATAGGTAAAGTCACCGAAATTCGTTATATGCCGCCCTTTCCTGCCGACCGAAAATTTCAATCCTACCTAAATGAGCGAGGACTGACAGTGGGGGAAATCACCAAAATAAAACTTTGGATTGAAGGTGGAATGAAAGAGGGCGTTTTAAAGTCAACGGTGGGCGGCGTTCCAATTAATAATCCACAATCAACAGAATCAGATTTAGTAAAACCTGATTTGGTTTTGAGAATGAATAAACCATATCCAATTTCGGGCGAAAACGTAGAAGATTTTCGGTTTTTTAGTTTACCAAGTAAAACAACAAAAGACGAATATATAACAGCCATTGGTTTTAAGGCAGGGAATAAAAAAAACGTTCATCACAGCCGTTTAATGGTTGATACAACCAATAATATCAGAGGAATTGATGGTTTATCAGAAACTGATTCTAAAGTTTATGAGTTTCAGAAAACTGCTCTTAAGGAAGAATTTCTGTACGGATGGGTTCCAGGAAATGATAAAATAAGTTTCCCAAAAGGAACGGGCGTAAAACTCAATGCCAAATCTGATTTCCTCCTCAATATGCACTATGCACCCTCGCCAGTGCCAGATACCGATCAGTCGGAGATTTTGCTTTATTTTGCCAAAGATAAAATTGAGCGTGAAGTAAGGAATTTTACGCTCCGTGAAAATGATATTTCTAACAAGCCATTTTTGATAAAAGCAGGACAAAAAGCCACCTTTTTCATCTCAAAAAAGATTGATAAATCAATTTCGTTAATTTCGGTGATGCCACACATGCACCTAATAGGGAAAACTTTCCGTGCCTTCGTGATTACGCCTGACGGAGAAGTTATAAATTTAGTTAAAATTGATAATTGGGATTTTAATTGGCAAATGACCTATCAGTTTAAGAACTTACTAAAAGTTCCGGCGGGTTCAACATTTATAGTAGAAGGCACTTATGATAATACAGCTGAAAATCCAGAAAATCCTAATAATCCTCCAAATGATATTGGTTACGGCTGGGGTACAAAAGATGAAATGTTTAATTTAGTTTTGTATTATCTCGCTTATAAAGAAGGGGATGAAAATATTGAACAAAAATAGCCCTTAGAGCATACAGCCAACTGGTTCTACATATTTAACCTTAACAGTTTGATTATTTTTGAATGCGTTTATGGCATCTAAAAGGTAAAATTCTGTTGGTACCGCACGGTTTCTTCCCAGACCATAAAACCAATTATCAATTGCACCATGATATAGCGTTTTTCGCTTATTATTAAGCAAAAACACTTCGGGAGAATAATTGGCTTTTAGCTTTTTGAGGAGCTTCCGCTTATGGTCATAAATGAGTGGTAAATCAAATTTGAATTCTTCTCTAAACTCTGATAATGATTTAGGTTCAAGTATTTTGAAAGGATAAATTACATATATTTCAATTCCCTCCTTACTATACTTCTTGTCCATTTCTATTATATTTTTTGTATATTTTTGACAAATAGGACACTCGGGGTCGAAGAACACAATGATTGAAGCCTTATTTTTTTTCAAACTTTTAAAGTCAAAAACCTGACCTTTGTCGGAATAAAGTTTCTGGGCAGTGGAATAATAGAAAGTAAAAAATTGGAGTATTAAAATTACTGAAAAAAGCGTTCTTCTCAAATTTGTAAAATGATATAGGGTCTTCATAGTATCTCATTTTTTAAACTCTTATTATTACCCAAAGATATGATTTTGAATGAAGGATACCTTATAATTCGATTAATTTGCTTTGTTTTTGATTAGTTTTTATTAAATGTATTAGTAAAATCTTGAAAGTAGGCTACTTATCTGCTATCCTTCATTCTTTATTTTCCCTTTTCAAAGATTAACCGTACTTTTGTACAAACATTTATCAAATCTTACTATGGAAATCAAAGGAAAACTTATGCACGTATTAGCCGTGCAAACAGGCGAAGGCAAAAATGGCACTTGGAAAAAACAAGATTTTGTAATTGAAACGGATGGACAATACCCGAAAAAAGTTTGTCTTACAGTTTGGGGAGATAAATTTAATGAAACATTTTTGACAATCGGAAACGAACTTTTAGTATCTTTTGATGCTGAAAGTCGTGAATATAATGGTCGTTGGTTTACTGACCTTAAAGCATGGAAAATCGAATTAGCTGGTTCAGAATCTGGCGAAGCACATTCTCCAGCACCTTTTAGAGCCTCTACTCCAACACAACCAAGTGCAGTTTCTCCAGAATTTACAATTTCTGCCGAGGGAGACAAAGACGATTTGCCATTTTAATTAGGCAGTCGGCTTTCGGTGGTCGGCTTTCGAGTTTTTTTAATCCTGACTAATAATGGTTATTCAGAGCCGACTGCCGAAAGCCGACCGCTGAATAGCCCTTAATGAGATGTTTTCTATACAAAATATTGGCGTTGAAGCCTTAGCCGAGCAATTCGGAACACCAGTTTATGTCTATGATGGGCGTAAAATCGAAGAACAAATTGCCAAAATGCGTACTGCATTTGCGGGTACAAATCTTAAAATAAAATATGCTTGTAAGGCATTGACTAACGTTAGTATCATGAAATTGATGCGAAAAAATGGCGTTGATATTGACGTAGTTTCAATGCAAGAAGCTCATTTGGCAATTTTGGCAGGTTATGCACCAAATCAAATTCAATATACACCCAGTGGCGTATCGTTTTCGGAAGTGCAAGAAGCTGTCGAAATGGGTTTACGGATGAATCTTGATTCATTACCTTTGCTCGAAAAATTTGGTCAGACTTACGGAAATCGTTTTCCGATTTGCTTGCGAATCAATCCGCATATTATGGCGGGCGGAACGCTCAAGATTTCGACAGGACATAAAGATTCAAAATTTGGTATTTCGATTGAGCAAGCCGAAGAAATTAACGTAATTGTGCAGAAATATGATCTCAATGTAGTCGGGTTACACCAACATACCGGTTCAGATTTTAAAAATGCCAATGTAATTATTGAAGCCGCCGAAAAGCTTTTTGACCTAACATTTAAGTATTTTCCAAATATTCAGTTCATAGATTTAGGTTCGGGTTTCAAAGTAGCTTACAAGGAAGAAGACCATGTAACTGATATGGAGAAATTGGGGAAAGAAGTAGTGAAGGTTTTTAATGATTTCTGTCAAAAATTTGGTCGTGACGTAGAACTTTGGTTCGAACCAGGTAAGTTTTTGGTTAGCGAAAGTGGATATTTGTTGGCTCGTGCAAATGTTGTGAAGTATAGTCCGGAACGTAATTTTATTGGTATAGATTCAGGTTTAAATCACCTAATTCGCCCAATGATGTACGATGCTTACCATGAAATCATTAACGGCTCTAATCTTGATAGTGAAGAAAAAGAAATGTATGATATTGTGGGCTATATCTGCGAAACTGATACTTTTGGCAAAGACCGACTTCTTCCAAAAACCAAAGAAGGCGATATAATGGTCATAAAAAATGCGGGAGCTTATGGTTTCTCTATGGCCTCAAATTACAATTCACGTTTTCGCCCAGCCGAAGTTTTGATTTATAACGGACAAACACATCTTATCCGTCAACGTGAAACAATGGATGATATTTTAAAAAATCAAGTGGTGATTGATTTGTAAATTTCTTATATTTGATTCAAAATCAGAATATTATGGAACTATTAGCAATTCTAGAGACTGAAAATCTGCAAGATTGGGATTTAACTCAAATTATAAATGGAATAGAAATTATGTCACCAAGCCCTATTTCTCGACATCAAATTATAGTATTGGAACTTTGTGGTGTATTTATTGAGCATACCCGTAAAAACAAACTGGGTAAAATTCTAATTTCACCTCTTGATGTCATTTTTGAAGATGGAGTAAACCGAGTTCAACCTGATTTGATTTTTATTTCTGA
>Ga0247831_1008988_pt1 | contig 10222 bp, 9 predicted proteins | sample LaCruzMarch2015__9_FD_192406 | JGI IMG/M metagenome (GOLD analysis project Ga0247831, IMG submission 192406) | Freshwater microbial communities from meromictic Lake La Cruz, Castile-La Mancha, Spain - LaCruzMarch2015_1m | ecosystem: Environmental > Aquatic > Freshwater > Lake | place: Spain...
TGGCCCACAAACTATAATTGCAAATGAACGGCTGAATAATCCTTATCTACAGAGAGAGTTCCTTGATTACTAGACAGGGCAGAAGATGACTAAGTTTCTAGCGCCAAAAGGTGTCAGTGAGTACTTCCCCCCGCGCTCTGAACTCTTTGAGATTGTTAGAGATCGCTTAATCTCACCGGCAAAGCGTGCTGGTTATTCATTGATGGAGCTTCCCGTTTTCGAAGATACCGCTTTATTTGAACGTGGTGTTGGTGAATCCACCGATGTTGTAAGTAAAGAGATGTATACCTTTGAGGATCGCGGTGGCCGATCTATCACATTACGACCAGAGGGAACTGCTGGCGCAATGCGATCTGTAATTGAAAACAATTTGGATAAAGGCCAGTTACCAGTAAAGATTTTTTACAGTGGAGCATTTTTTCGAGCAGAACGTCCGCAAGCTGGAAGGTATCGACAGTTTTATCAGGTTGGTATTGAGGCGATTGGTTATGGGGACCCAGAGATAGATGCCGAGGTTATTTGGATAGCGGATAATGGATTCAAATCTTTATCTCTCTCAAAGTATGAGTTACAGATAACAAGCCTAGGTGATGAGGCCTCTCGAGCAGCTCATAGAGTTGAATTGATTAACTTCCTTAAGAAGTTACCACTTGATGAAGAAAGTTCTCGCCGAGCAAAGATCAACCCACTCCGATTATTTGATGATAAGCGTCCTGAGGTAATTGAAGCGATGCAAGATGCACCACTTCTGATCAACTATCTAAATAAAGAGAGTACTGATCATTTTGAGAAGGTTAAGCGGATCCTCTCTCAGTTAGGAATTTCCTTCACAATTAATCCAAAGATGGTTCGAGGTTTAGATTATTACACTGGAACTACATTTGAGTTTGTCCACTCGATGTTGGGTTCACAATCAGGGATCGGTGGTGGCGGTCGATATGACGGGCTGATGAGTCAATTGGGCGGATCAGATCTTTCCGGAATCGGCTTTGGAATTGGAGTTGATCGAGTATTAATGGCTTGTGAGGCGGAGAATTCAATCGTTGACCTAGTTAAAGCTATGGATTTATTTGTTGTTCCGATTGATGAGATCGCAAAAGAGTTTTCGACAAAATTGGTCAAGGATTTGCGTGAATTGGGATTCGCATGCGATCTTGCATATGGCAATCGTGGCTTAAAAGGTGGCATGAAAGCTGCCGATAAGAGCGGGGCTACATTTGCGTTAGTCGTTGGTGATGATGAAATCAAATCCAACTCCGGTAATCTGAAAAATATGAGCACTGGTGAAAATATCTCTAGTACCCTTACACCTTCTGCGTTAGCCACCATTTTGGCTAACTCTGCTAAAGATTTATAGAGAGATTGGTTTTTAAAAAAGATGTTACGTACCCATGATGCTGGCTCTATCTCAATCGAGCAGATTGGCCAGCAAGTAAAACTAGCTGGATGGGTTGCGAGGCGCCGAGACCATGGCGGGGTTGCCTTTATCGATTTACGAGATTCAACTGGTTCGGTACAAGTTGTAATTAATGATGAAAAGATTGCTGGTGAGTTAAGGGCGGAATGGTGCGTTTTAATTACTGGCCAGGTTAAGGCTCGTCCGGCTGGCAATGAAAATAAGGAGATTGCTACGGGTGCGATTGAGATTGTTTGTGATCAGTTAGAGGTTCTTAGTGAGGCCGCAGCGCTACCTTTCCCAGTCGACAGTGGCGAGAATTCAAATATTTCGGAGGAGGTAAGACTTAAGTATCGATACTTAGATTTACGTCGTGAAGGTCCAGCCAAGAATTTGAGATTACGGTCAAGGGTTACATCTGCGATCCGAGATGTTATGGATAGCGAACAATTCCTTGAGATTGAAACTCCTTATCTAACAAGATCAACTCCTGAGGGTGCCAGAGATTTCCTAGTACCAGTACGACTGCAACCAGGCTCATGGTATGCATTGCCGCAGTCACCGCAACTCTTTAAACAATTACTTATGGTGGCTGGTATGGAGCGTTACTATCAAATTGCGCGCTGCTTTAGAGATGAGGATTTTAGAGCAGACCGACAACCTGAATTTACTCAACTAGATATTGAGATCTCATTCGCCGACCAATCGGATGTTATTGCAATCGCCGAGAAAGTTTTATCTGAAGTATTTGAAAAGGTGGTCGGATTTAAGATTTCGCTCCCAATACAACATATGACATATGCCGATGCGATGCGTGATTACGGAACAGATAAACCAGATCTGCGCTTTGAGAACAAATTAATCAACATGAGCGAGTTTTTCAAAGAAACTACCTTTCGGGTATTTCAAGCCGAGTATGTCGGTGCAGTTGTTATGCCAGGTGGTGCCGCTTCGCCACGACGAGAGTTAGATGCTTGGCAGGATTGGGCAAAGGCTCGAGGTGCTAAAGGTTTGGCATACATCTTGATTCAAGATGATGGCACCTTAGGCGGACCAGTAGCTAAGAATCTCTCTGAAAAGGAGATTGCAGGAATAGCTTCATTTACTGGTGCCAAAAAAGGAGATGCCATTTTCTTTGCAGCGGGGTCAACAGTGGCGTCACAGAGTTTATTAGGAGCTGTTCGATTAGAAATTGGCAATCGCTGTAATTTAATTGATCAATCAGCTTGGAAATTTTTATGGGTGGTTGATGCACCAATGTTTGAACCGGTAGATCATGAAAATCCTGCCGCGGGATGGACTGCAGTTCATCATCCATTTACAGGTCCTAAGCCTGAGTACAAAGACTCTTTTGATGCAGATCCAGCTTCGGCACTTGCTTATGCATATGACATTGTTCTAAATGGAAGTGAGATTGGTGGTGGATCGATTCGAATTCATCAACGTGAAGTTCAACAACGAGTTTTTAAAACTATTGGTTTATCTGCCGAAGAGGCAGATAGTAAATTTGGATTTTTGCTTGAGGCATTTAACTACGGTCCACCACCGCATGGAGGTATTGCATTAGGAGTTGATCGTTTGTGTGCGTTGCTTGCAGGAGCGACATCTATTCGAGAGGTGATTGCCTTTCCAAAAACAGCGAGCGGTGGGGATCCGCTTACTGGCGCACCAACACCGATTACTTCAGCACAACGAAAAGAGAGTGGCATCGATACACCGCCATCTCCTAAGCAAAGCTAAAAATTCAGGTATTCTGCACACATGGGACCAGGTGGAATTGCAACGATCATTGCTGCTGCATCCCTTGCAGTAATCGCACTAGCCATCTCTTATACAGTCATTCGGGCAAGTAGATTAATTGATGAGATTACAACAACTCTTTCATACATCAACAAACCGCTAAAAAGTTTGAGCAAGGCCGCACAATCAGTTGAGGAGTTAGCTACCAAAGTTACTGGCGCTACCGATTCATTTCTGGAGGAGAACCCGCTCGCGATGAAGGCGGCTGGAGTAATTGTTGCAGCGGCTAAGTTAAAAAAAGGTAAAAAACGTAAAGTTGCAAAGTAAGTAACTATGAACTCGGCAGAGATTAGATCTCGTTGGCTTAATTTTTTCGAAAAAGAAAACTCATTAAAGCTTAACCATAGTGTTGTGCCATCAGCCTCATTAATTGCTGATGATCCCAACCTTCTTCTAGTTAATGCCGGAATGGTTCCGTTTAAACCATTTTTTCTTGGTGAGATTACTCCGCCTTACAAGCGTGCTACATCAGTACAAAAATGTGTGCGTACTCTAGATATCGATGAGGTTGGTAAAACAACAAGGCATGCATCATTCTTTCAAATGTGTGGCAATTTTTCATTTGGTGATTACTTCAAAGAGGGCGCAATTGCGCTGGCTTGGGAGTTGCTTACCAAATCAATATCTGATGGTGGATATGGATTTGAACCAAACAAATTATGGGTAACTGTTTATAAAGATGATGATGAAGCGGCTGATATTTGGCACAAGCAAGTAGGAGTACCAAAGGATCGAATTCAACGTCGCGGTATGGCTGACAATTTTTGGTCGATGGGAGTACCTGGGCCTTGTGGGCCATGCTCAGAGATTTACTTTGATCGGGGAGCCAAGTATGGCAAAGATGGCGGCCCCATCGCCGATGAGGAGCGATATTTAGAAATTTGGAATTTAGTTTTTATGCAAAATATTCGAGCCGCCGGTGGAAGTAAAGATGATTTTCCGATTGTTGGTGATTTACCAGCTAAGAATATTGATACTGGACTTGGTTTAGAAAGAACAGCAGCTTTGCTGCAGGGAGTTGAGAATATTTACGAGATTGATACAACAAGAATAATTCTCGATAAAGCAAGTCAGCTAAGCAATACTAAGTATGGATCTGACGTGAATTCTGATGTTTCATTACGAGTTGTTGCAGATCATGCTAGAACCGCCATGATGTTGATCGGAGATGGTGTTACTCCGGGCAATGAAGGCCGTGGCTACGTATTGCGAAGAATGATGCGAAGAACAGTTCGCAATATGAGATTACTTGGTTCACAGGAGTTGGTGTTGGCTGAGCTAGTTAAAAGCTCTATTGCCGCGATGGCACCACAATATCCAGAGTTGATTTCAAACAAAGATCGAATACTAGAAATTACGGCGATGGAAGAGGAAAGTTTTATTCAAACCCTTAAGGCAGGTACCAGTATTTTTGATGTAGCTGCTAGTGAGTTGAAGGCAGGCAAGGTCAAATCCCTGCCAGCGGAGACCGCCTTTAAGTTACATGACACTTACGGCTTTCCATTTGATTTAACACTTGAAATGGCTCGTGAAAAGGGCTTAGAGGTTGATGAGTCTGGGTTTAGAAGATTAATGAAGGAGCAGAAGGAACGCGCACAGGCAGATGCACGTACAAAGAAAAGCGGTCATACTGATTTAACGCTATATAAAAATATAATTGATCAAACCGGTGCCACTGAGTTCATCGGTTATGAGAAGACCCAATCAGAGAGCAAGTTAACGGGAATATTGGTTGAAGGGAAATCTGTCTCTGAAGCAGTAACTGGCGCAGAGGTTGAAATTACCCTGAACCGAACACCTTTTTATGCAGAAGGTGGTGGTCAGTTAGCTGATGGTGGATTAATTAAGTTGGGCAACGGAGCTGTTATCGAGGTTGATGATGTACAAACTCCAGTACCAGGTTTAATTGTGCATCGAGGCAGATTGATTTCAGGTGCGATAAAGATCGGTGAAGATGTTGTAGCCCAAATTGATCAAGAGCGCCGAACTGCAATTTCAAGAGCACACACGGCAACTCATATGGTGCACAAGGCATTTCGCGAGGCGTTGGGCGAAACCGCAACCCAAGCTGGATCTGAGAACTCTCCGGGACGATTCCGATTTGATTTTCCAGCTACATCGGCTGTGCCGCAATCAGTATTAAATGATGTTGAATCTCGCGTAAATGAGTTATTAATATCAGATCTAGAGGTTCATGCCCAGGTTATGAGCCAAGATAAAGCTAAATCCTTAGGGGCGATGGCGTTATTCGGTGAGAAATATGGTGATCAAGTCCGCGTTGTTAGTGTTGGCGATTGGGCGAAAGAGCTTTGTGGTGGCACCCATGTTGGTAGATCTGGTGAATTAGGGGTAATTAAACTCTTATCTGAATCATCAATTGGATCTGGTGTTCGAAGAGTTGAAGCGTTAGTGGGCGTTGATGCATACAAATTTCTAGTCAAAGAGCATTTAATTTTAAACTCACTAACCCAGATTATTAAGGGTGCTCGAAGCGAAGAGATTCCAGAGCGGGTAAATGATCTAATCGATAAGATGAAAGCTCTTGAAAAGGAGTTATCTGGAGTTCGGGTAGCAACTGCAATGAGCATGACTCCATCATTAATCGCAGATGCAGTGTCGATAGGTAATTCAAAAATTGTTACCGCCGCAATGTCTCCCGGTTTAAGCGCAGAAGAGCTACGAACAATAGCTTTAAAGATCAAAACTGATCTAGGCAGTGGCGTCGTTGTGCTGACATCTTTAACTAACGAGAAAATTATATTGATTGTCGCTGTTTCCAGTGATTTAGTAAAAATAGGAGTTAAGGCCGGAGATCTTGTGAAGGCTGGATCGATCACCCTCGGCGGTGGCGGTGGTGGTAAGGATGATTTTGCGCAGGGTGGTGGCGTCAATATCGGTAAATTGGCATCAGCTATATCTGAAATAAGTAATTTAATAACTGCAAAAATAAAATAAGTAGCTAATGCAACCTTTAACACGTGGAAGAAGAGTCGGAATTGATTTTGGAGAGGTACGAATTGGGGTTGCAGTAACCGATTCCGATGCTATTTTAGCTTCGCCACTTGAAACTTTAATTAACAACCCTTCTCTAACAAATGAGTTATCAAGAATTATTAAGGATTATGAACCAATCTATATAGCGATTGGAAAGCCCATACATTTGTCGGGCGCAGATAGTGATAAGGCTGACTCTGTTAGAAGATTCGCTCTATCCCTGAAGGAGCTTTACCACGGAAAAATTTATCTAATTGATGAGAGATTGAGCACCAATCAATCAATATCTCAATTGCATGAAGTAGGCAGGGGAATTAAAGAAAATAAAACTTTCTTAGACCAGATGGCTGCAGTAAATATCCTCAATCAAGCCATGCAAATAGAGGCATCTCCTAAAGGTTTGGGTGAATCCTTATGAAGAAATTTATTGGAGTGATTTCCTCCTTAATACTATTCACTCTATTGGCGGTCTCAGTTCATAATGCTTTTTTATTGATTGATTACAGGGCATCTAGTAATGAGAACAAGGTTGATGTAATTATTGAGAATGGTGATACTGGCTTTGAAATAGCGGGCAAATTAGAGGCTGCTGGTGTTGTAAAAACTGCTAAGGCTTTCTATCGAGTGGCGTTATCACAAAAAAGATCAACGAGCATAGCGCCAGGAGTTCACGAGATTGATCTCAAGATCTCTTCAAATGCCGCGATCGATCAATTACTTGATCGCAAGCGCAACAGGGCTCTCCTTGGTTTTGTAGAAGGTATGCGCGCCTATGAAATATTTCAAAAGTTAGAGTCATCTGATTTGCTGCAAGGAAGTTTCTCAAAAACAGTTTTCCCAGACGCGATGTACGGAAGTAAAAACTTGGAAGGATTCCTCTTTCCAGCCCAATACACCTTTGTTCCAGGCACAACAGTTGATGAAGCGGTTAAAGAGATGGTTAGACGATTTAACATTGCAGCCGCGGAAAGTAATCTAATTGCGGGTTATGAGAAATACTCTCCATATGAGGTGTTGATAATTGCGTCGATAGCCCAGGCCGAGGGGGATCGAGAAGATTTTTCAAAGATCACACGGGTTATTTACAACCGATTGAAAATAGGGATGCCGCTACAAATGAACGCAACTATAGATTATGCAGCCAAGGCGCGTGGTGAGATTAGGATGAGTTACAAACAATTGCAGCTTAATTCAAAATATAATACCTATTTATACAGAGGATTAACGCCAACTCCAATTGGAAATCCAGGTGAGGATGCGATGCGTGCAGCAATGAATCCGGCCCAAGGTGATTGGCTTTATTTCATAACTGTAAAACCGGGTGATACAAGATTTACAAAATCTTTTCCTGAATTTAATCTCTGGGTTGCAGAATTTAGAGAGAATGAGGAAGCGGGTTTATTCGAATGATCAAGATGAAGGTAGCGGGATCGCCAATTGGCCACTCTTTATCTCCCTTGCTGCACTCTTATGCCTATCAGATGCTAAATATTGAAGCTCAATTCACCTCACAAGAGGTGGATGAGAGTGGATTTGCAGATTTTTACTTCGCAGAAAGAGATTCAGGTTCGCGTGGATTGGCGCTTACCATGCCACTAAAGGAGATATCTATTGGTTTTGTTGATCGAGTAGATCCACTAGCCAAACAAATATCTTCAATCAACACAATTATTTTCGAATCAACAGGGAGTATCGGTGTTTCTACCGATCTGTTAGCTTTCAAAAACCTCTTACAACCTTACTTTGGTGGCAGAGTAGCCATTCTTGGCGCAGGTGGTACAGCAAGAGCTGCGCTGGGTGCATTGCGTGGTACGAACACACAAGTTAGCATCTTAACGAGATCTATGAATCGTCACGATCAACTACATGCCGCTGGTACAGATCTAGATCTTGAATTTCTCGATTGGCACACCTTCCCTCAGGTACAGGATCGTGATTTGATTATTTCAACTACTCCCGCCGGCGCAACAGATGGACTTTCAATTATCTCAAGTAAGGCAGATTTTTTTGAGGTGATCTACCATCCATGGCCAACCGAGTTAGCTAAGAGGTATCAAAACCTTGGTAGACAAGTTATTGGCGGCTTAACGCTCCTAGTTGAACAAGCAATATTTCAAATCCAATACTTCTCAGGTGTTAAATTTGATGTGGCAGATATGCGCAAAGAGTTAATCAATGTTGGTCGTGGGGCAATCGGCAGGTAATCCACAACCTTCATTCTCGATACTTTGAATTAACTACCATCACTTTGTGTTCTCAATAGCCCTTTTTCCGCTTCTAATTTTTATGCTTTATCGAGTAGCTGTTTACGATATAAAGACGCACCTGATTAGAGATTTAGATCTAATTATCTTGTTTTTTTCATTGAGCTTAATCTTTAGAATTAATCTGATACTTGGAGCCGTGTATTTTTCTATTTTGTTTTTGTTGAACCTATTGACCAAGGCAAGTATCGGTTTTGGAGATTTGAAATTAGCTTTGATTCTTGGATCAGCAATGGGTAGCGTAATTCAATTGGTGATCTCAATTGATATCGCTTGGATCATTGGGGGAGTTTGGGCATTGATCTCCAAAAGAAAATCTATTCCCTTTGCGCCGGCGATGATATTAGGTGCTTTTCTAGGTCAACTTTCGAACGGATTTAGGTAATTATTCACGGGAATCAGTAAGTATCTGCGAGAATACTCTCCTGCCCCGGGATTGGAATCTTAATCATGTTACGTTGGTTAACCGCTGGTGAATCACATGGCCCAGTGTTGTCAGCAATTATCGAGGGATTACCAGCACATATTTCTATCACTACTGCCGATATCGATAAAGAGTTAGCAAGAAGAAGACTAGGTTTTGGTCGTGGAGCTAGGCAAAATTTCGAGGCGGATAAAGTAAGCATTATTGGCGGTGTTCGCCTGGGGCAAACTCAAGGTGGTCCAGTCTCAATTCAAATTGCTAACTCTGAATGGCCAAAGTGGGAAAAGGTCATGAGTGCTGATCCGGTGCCAGATGCAGAGATTAAAACTCTTGCTCGAAATGCACCGTTAACTCGACCACGACCAGGACATGCAGATTTAGTGGGAATGCAAAAATATGATTTTGATGATGCTAGAGCAATTCTAGAGCGCGCAAGTGCAAGAGAAACCGCATCAAGAGTTGCCTTGGGAGCGGTAGCAAAGGCGTTTCTAATTCAAAGTGTTGGCATAAATATTATTAGCTATGTTGTCTCTATAGGAAAGATTGCGCTACCTGAGAATTACCGTTTACCTACCTATGCAGATCTTGCAGATATTGATAAAAATGAGGTTCGTTGTTTTGATAAGAAGGTTAGCGCAGAGATAATTTCTGAGATCGAACAAGCTCACAAAGATGGCGACACATTAGGAGGCGTTGTTGAAGTTTTGGCGTATAACTTGCCACCTGGATTAGGTTCGCACACCCATTGGGATCGCAGAATTGATGCAAAGTTAGCGGGTGCGATGATGGGAATCCAAGCTATTAAAGGTGTTGAAATAGGGGATGGTTTTGTAACAGCTACTCGCCGAGGATCGGTAGCTCATGATGAGATAGAAAAGAACCAAGCGGGAAAGATTGTCCGTCGAACAGATCGCGCTGGAGGCACAGAAGGCGGCATGAGCAATGGTGAAATTCTTCGAGTAAAAGTTGCAATGAAACCAATATCAACTGTTCCAAAGGCGCTAGATACAATTGATGTAGCAACTGGTGAAAGTGCTAAAGCGATTAATCAAAGATCCGATGTTTGCGCAGTCCCGGCAGCAGGAGTTGTTGCTGAAGCGATGGCCGCCCTTGTCATAGCGGATTTAGTTCTGGAAAAATTTGGTGGCGATAGTGTGGGTGAGACTAAACGCAATTATCAAAATTACATCAATAACCTCAGAATTAAATAAGGCTAATGTTTAGCGGCAAGATTGTTTTGATAGGCCCACCCGGCGCTGGCAAATCAACAGTAGGCAAGGCGTTGGCAAAGGAGCTTGATTGTGGTTTTGTAGATAGTGACAAAGAGATCGAAGTAAAAAATAA
>Ga0247831_1008989_pt1 | contig 10221 bp, 5 predicted proteins | sample LaCruzMarch2015__9_FD_192406 | JGI IMG/M metagenome (GOLD analysis project Ga0247831, IMG submission 192406) | Freshwater microbial communities from meromictic Lake La Cruz, Castile-La Mancha, Spain - LaCruzMarch2015_1m | ecosystem: Environmental > Aquatic > Freshwater > Lake | place: Spain...
CGCTTGCACAGGTGTATGGTCAAGTTGGGGATGCAAGTCCAGACGTGGAAGACTTTGGTGTTCTGAAGAACGCGTTCCTTGTCGTACAAGAATTGATCGACAATCGCATGATACTTTCTGGACATGATAGGTCCGATGGAGGAATGGCTGTTGTATTGATGGAGATGGCATTTGCTGGCAATTGTTCGATTAACATTGTTGTTCCAGAGACGTGTTCGGGGGCTGGTGAAATTGGCACCCTCTTCAATGAGGAGGCTGGGATCGTGCTCGAAGTTTCGGCCGAGGCAACGAAATCCATTATTGAGAAATTCTCCGCAAGTGGCGTACCTTGCATCGAAATTGGTACCGCCTCAACGGGAGGCGATTCTATTAGGATCGCCGTTGGTGCATCACCCCCTTGCATTGTTGAGAAGATGACTGTCTTGCGCGATCTATGGGAGGAGACTAGCTTTCGGCTTGAGCATCGTCAGCGCAATCCAGAATGCGTTGCTCAGGAAGAGGCGGGGTTGAAACTTCGTAAATCACCGGAATGGAAGTTGACCTACGTTCCTGAGCCTACTTCTCCTGAAATTATGAGCTCAACTACGAAGCACAAGGTGGCCATCATTCGTCAGGAGGGAAGTAACGGTGATAGAGAAATGTTATCCGCATTCTTATCGGCTGGCTTTGACTCCTGGGACGTCACAGTCAGTGACTTGTTGACTGGCAACGTGACATTGAATGACTTTCGTGGTATTGTATTTGTTGGCGGTTTCTCATATGCAGATGTTCTAGACAGTGGGAAGGGTTGGGCTGGTGTCATCAAATTCAACAACAATGTGTTCCAGCAATTTGATGCCTTTCGGAAGAGGGCAGACACGTTTAGTTTGGGAATTTGTAACGGCTGTCAGCTCATGGCGCTTCTTGGTTGGATCCCTAGCAATGAAGGTTTATCAGAGACGAGACAACCTCGGTTGCTTGAAAATGAAAGCGGTAAATTTGAGAGTCGGTTCTCTAGTGTCAAGATCATGGAAAGTCCCTCGATCATGTTAAAGGGAATGGAGGGGTCATCTCTGGGTGTGTGGGTTGCACATGGTGAGGGTCGCTTCCACTTTCCCAATAAGATGGTGTACGATCATGCCATGTCATCCAACCTTATGCCAGTTCGCTATGTTGATGACTCAAACAACATCACTCAAGAGTATCCATTTAACCCGAACGGAAGTCCCGATGGAATTGCGGCACTGTGCTCTGAGGATGGTCGGCATCTTGCAATGATGCCACACCCCGAGCGCATATTCACGACTTGGCAGTGGCCCTGGATGCCAGAGGAGTGGAGTAACTACACAGTTGGTCCATGGTTGAGGATGTTCCAGAATGCCCGAGAATTTTGTGACAACAATTAAGATATAGGTGGTAGGGGACCATGATCAGATCAACTTTGAGTAACTTAAAACTCATATTTCTTCATAATTGTCATATTATTGACTTAACTTATCCAATCCTCTTCCCCTCCTAAATGTGTAGCTTGATTACAGCCACAAATTTTTGTCCTTTACCTTTATAATCACCCCAATCTTTTATTATATTATTAACCTCTCAGCCAGAAATAAGCTAAGATTCCTTATCACACAATTCACCCCACAGAACCTTCATTAACTGAGTCTGGTTTTCTGTCAAATCTTTTGGCAATTTGTCTGGATGGAAAAAGAACTTGGCCTTCTTCGTGGCTGGGATGATAGAATACTAAGGTTAGCATCGATCATAACAGCGATACAAGAATAACAAACAGTAAACTAGTATGCGTGAACATACCTTTTGCCAGTAGCTCCACAAGCTCGTCACCGCTAAAACCATCAAATGCAGCATCATCAAATGTCTTCCATTTCCCAAAGTATTCATGCCTCTCAACAGTCGTGTTTGTTGGTGGGAACCTCTGAGGAACTGTGAGGAGAAAGTGTTGCAATGGATTGCATGGAGGCCTGGTCTGTCTGTGTACATTGGCCGACACATTTTGTGGTTCGCTTGAGGATCGTTCATATTTCTTGGGCATCGCCTGTTGCTTGTCTCCTGGTGGGTCATGAACTGACTTCGATCGATGATTATCCCGGCTATGGCGACAATGAATAGCCTCCAACCTCGCCATGTCAATCCAAGGCATCATTTTCTTCCTGACAGGATTCCATTGCATTTCCTCTTTATCAACCAACATCTTCAGTGTTTGGAAAAAGCTCGTCCGCGACTCTCTTGGATGGGGCAACTTAATTCCACTCTTGTCTCCAATAAAGAGTGCAATGCAGAACTCGTGAAGCTGGTCGAGTGTAAATGGATGCTCGTCGAGGAAATCGAATGCATTGGATAGTAGACCTGCCTCCCTTAAACGATGCAACCCCATGCCGTAAGTTAACCAGGGATTGTGCAACTGTATTTCCATTGCCTTGATTATTTTTGGATGAGGCACAGGGGATACAAATTTGTTAGAGTGGTCAAAGCATAAGAAACAGAGGACGCAATTATAAAATCTAGTTCAATTACCTCGCCCCAATAGTCATCCAATACATCCATGTTTTTAACACGAGCGTCCATCATGTTGTACACATCGCAGACTGACTCATCGCCAGTACAAAGACGGACGACTATCTTGACAGGGAGCTTTGATAAAAGTTATTGCCCTCCAACAGCTGCGTTGGACATCACGTGACGTCTCTCCTTCCTCGTCAGTGGGCACCCCCTGTGTACAAATCACAACAGTAACTGTTTCACCATTAGAAACAAGTGAGTGTGCAACATTGGATATCTTCTTAACCAACTCGTGTAGCTGGTCTGTCAATGGGCATTGATCATTGCTCAAATTGAATTGTTTCAACGCGGCATTGAGACAGGATATTTCGTCGGCCACGTCGTTGGGATCGCCACAGCAAAGGTGAAACTTACTGGTGGTGCTCCTGTCGTCATCGTTAATCAGCCAGAAATGAGAACGTATCCGACACTTCGATGCCATGTAGGTGTGGAAGGAGATGCAATCTCGGAGTTCGTGCCAACGACTAACATCGTCGATACTGGTCATTCCGTCACTGCACACTACTCGACTATCGCGTACTTTCATGGCGGAGGAAGAATCGAGCAGCCATAGAGTGGAATTGCATGAGTTGGTGCATTCCAGTACCGACGAGAGTATTCCCGAGGGTAGCCGCAACGTGGCGAGAAAGTCTTGAATAGAGGCTCTTGTCGAGGCCTGGCTACTACGAGTTGGAGCCGTCGATGTGGGGGCCGTCGATGCAGGGGCCCATGATGTCCTGCGATTCAGTACGACGTTCACAACGTTCTTTGATCCTGTTTGTATGCTTGATCGCAATCCGTTGACACCGAGATGTGGTACGCTTGATCGTCGTAGGCCTTCAGCATTGTCTGATCGTCGATTTGTGCTTGGCAAGTCATCAGTGTTGGTGTAAACACTAGCGGGAGTGCTTGCACTGTATGCTCGTCGTTGTTGCCTTGGTGGTCGGCGCTGGTTCAAGCGCACATGGTCCTCGCTACCATTGAATGTTGTTTTCATTTCATTGCTTTCTTTCCTATGCTTCTTGCACCAAGTGATTATACTCCCTTGCTCGGCTCGATTGGCAATTTGTTGACACGGATCTTTCCAAGTTGACAGAACAGCAAAGAATGTTCTTAAATTTATATAAATTCTAATATTCTTTCCCAAGTGTTGAGAAGAGTTTCTCCAGTCCGAATCTTGGGAACGAAAAACTTTAGAAGCAATATTTGGTCACCATCCTAAAGTTATCTTCCCAACCCTGTCTTCACAGTCCAAAAAATGCGCATCAATTTGGCGCGAGAAGGCCCTCCACCCCGTCCCACCGCACAATAGGGTGTCCACCTCGCATCGCATCACGCGGATATTAAGACTCACCCATATTTATATAAAAATCATTAACAGCGACCCATAATATAGCAGGACGGCTAAACCATCATCATCATGACGATTATTCACTATTATCGACGAAATGAAACGCCTCACTCGCTCGTACCCTCCATTAACGAACGGCTGCATCATCATCTTTCGGCAGCGAATGGACGCGCCGCGGTAGTAGTTAGCATCGAGGGCGAATATTGTTTCAACGTTCAAATAAACGACGACGAGGCACCACTGAACAGCGATGCCACGTCGCGATTAGAATGGCTGCTGCGCGAAACGTTCGACCCCGCCGGCCTGCGATTGGAATCCAGCACCTTCACTACTAACGCTGCTGCTGCCAACGAAGATGATGATAACGAGTTACATCATCGCGATGACGATGTAATGATCGTCGAATTCGGTCCGCGTAAAACATTCACGTCGGCATTCTCGTCCAATGCCACGTCGATATGTGCGGCATGTGGCTTGTCGAATATTACTCGATTAGAACGTTCGCGACGGTATCGTATTATAACGACCCATTCTCCCTCCTCCTCCTCCTCTTCAACTTCAGAGGAGGAGGATGGTATTGCTGTCTCAACCAAGATTATTAAATCGCTATTGCACGATCGCATGACCGAGGAAGAATACTACGAACCGGTAACATCATTTGATAGCGGCGTCGCGGTCGTGCCCGTAATGACGGTACCAATCATGGAAGAGGGCAAGGGAGCACTGATGCGTATTAATGATGAAAGAGGATTAGGATTTGATGACTTTGATTTAAACTTTTATACGGACTTGTTCAAGGTAAGTCATGTATATCACTAGCGAGGGAGCATAAGAAAAGAGTTCACTGAAATCACCAATGTATATTAATAATCTTTTTTCACAATACCATTTCTCTCTCTCAACACTTTTTTTGTTTGTTCGTTTGTTTGCCACCTACATCTCTTCAGGACAAACTTGGACGTAATCCCACCGATGTGGAATGTTTTGATATGGGTCAATCCAACTCGGAACATTCACGACATTGGTACTTTTCTGGACAAATGATTATCGATGGTATTACTAAACCTAACACACTCTTCCAAATGGTCAAGGCAACATTGCCCAAGGGCACGCCCAACAACTCTATTATTGCATTTCATGATAATAGTAGTAGTATACGTGGATATACTGTCAATTCATTAACGCCCACGAGTGTAACATCTGCTGGGCCAATGGTTATAGAAACCAAGGTCCTACATCCAATATTAACCGCCGAGACGCATAATTTCCCTAGTGCCGTGGCACCGTTTCCCGGTGCAGAGACTGGTACCGGTGGACGATTACGTGATGTCATGGCTACTGGACGGGGTGCATACACAGTCGCGGGGATAAGTGCCTATTGTGTGGGTAATTTACATATCCCGGGATATGCACAGCCTTGGGAGGATAATACATTTATTTATCCGGCCAATTTAGCAAGTCCATTAGATATTGAAGTACTGGCAAGTGACGGTGCGAGTGATTATGGGAATAAGTTTGGTGAACCGGTAATACATGGCTTTACGCGTAGCTTCGGGTTACGTATACCCAGTGGGGAACGATATGAATGGATCAAACCTATAATGTTTACTGCGGGTGTGGGTGCACTAGATGGACGACACACGGCCAAGGGTGAACCAGAACGTGGCATGCTCGTCGTTAAGGTTGGTGGTCCGGCATATCGTATTGGCATCGGGGGTGGTGCCGCGAGTAGTCGTGTCCAGTCGAGCGAAAATGCAGCATTAGACTTTGATGCCGTACAACGTGGAGATGCTGAGATGGAGAATCGTATGAATCGGCTTATGCGTGCATGTTGTGATCTTGGTGAACACAATCCTATTGTTAGTGTTCATGATCAAGGTGCTGGGGGGAATGGCAATGTCTTGAAAGAAATCGTCGAACCGGCCGGGGCCGAGTATGATATACGTAAGGTATATGTCGGTGATGATACACTCTCGGTACTTGAAATTTGGGGTGCCGAATATCAAGAGAATAATGCACTACTAATCCGTCCATCGTCGGAGGCTATATTTAAGGAAATTGCCGATCGTGAGAATTGTCCCATACGTATCCTAGGCGTCGTGACTGGCGATGGACGGGTTGTCGTACATGATTCAGCCGATGGAAGCACCCCCGTTGATTTGCCTTTGGAGTTGGTTTTAGGCAAGATGCCTCAAAAGACATTTACTGACAATCACATCGATTGTAAACTCGAGCCATTGACGCTGCCAATTGGCACAACTGTTAGGTCAGCGTTGGATCGTGTCCTACGTCTATTGTCGGTCGGATCAAAGCGCTTCCTTGTGCACAAGGTCGATCGTTCTGTCACCGGCTTGATTGCACAACAGCAGTGCGTTGGTCCACTCCAGCTCCCGCTTGCAAATCTTGGCATTACAGCTCATACTCACTTTGGAATCACCGGCACGGCAGTGGCATGCGGAGAACAGCCCATTAAGGGTCTTGTGAATTCTGCTGCCATGGCGCGTATGACTGTGGCCGAGGCCATGACGAATATAATGTGGGCGAAAATATCGAGTATTGAGGATATAAAGGCATCTGGTAATTGGATGTACGCGGCCAAGCTTCCTGGGGAGGGGGCAAAGATGTATGATGCGTGTGAGGCATTGCGTGATTCGCTCCTTGCGTTGGGGGCCGGAATTGACGGGGGCAAGGATTCTCTTTCGATGGCGGCCCAGTGCGTTAACGAACTAGTCAAGGCCCCTGGTGAACTAACCTTAACTTGCTACGTCACCTGTCCGGACGTGACCAAGACTGTTACACCAGACTTGAAGTGTCCGACAAAGTGCGGTGGTAAGACGAATTTACTGTTCGTTGACCTCGGTGGGGGCAAAGCACGCATGGGTGGCACGGCGCTTGCACAGGTGTATGGTCAAGTTGGGGATGCAAGTCCAGACGTGGAAGACTTTGGTGTTCTGAAGAACGCGTTCCTTGTCGTACAAGAATTGATCGACAATCGCATGATACTTTCTGGACATGATAGGTCCGATGGAGGAATGGCTGTTGTATTGATGGAGATGGCATTTGCTGGCAATTGTTCGATTAACATTGTTGTTCCAGAGACGTGTTCGGGGGCTGGTGAAATTGGCACCCTCTTCAATGAGGAGGCTGGGATCGTGCTCGAAGTTTCGGCCGAGGCAACGAAATCCATTATTGAGAAATTCTCCGCAAGTGGCGTACCTTGCATCGAAATTGGTACCGCCTCAACGGGAGGCGATTCTATTAGGATCGCCGTTGGTGCATCACCCCCTTGCATTGTTGAGAAGATGACTGTCTTGCGCGATCTATGGGAGGAGACTAGCTTTCGGCTTGAGCATCGTCAGCGCAATCCAGAATGCGTTGCTCAGGAAGAGGCGGGGTTGAAACTTCGTAAATCACCGGAATGGAAGTTGACCTACGTTCCTGAGCCTACTTCTCCTGAAATTATGAGCTCAACTACGAAGCACAAGGTGGCCATCATTCGTCAGGAGGGAAGTAACGGTGATAGAGAAATGTTATCCGCATTCTTATCGGCTGGCTTTGACTCCTGGGACGTCACAGTCAGTGACTTGTTGACTGGCAACGTGACATTGAATGACTTTCGTGGTATTGTATTTGTTGGCGGTTTCTCATATGCAGATGTTCTAGACAGTGGGAAGGGTTGGGCTGGTGTCATCAAATTCAACAACAATGTGTTCCAGCAATTTGATGCCTTTCGGAAGAGGGCAGACACGTTTAGTTTGGGAATTTGTAACGGCTGTCAGCTCATGGCGCTTCTTGGTTGGATCCCTAGCAATGAAGGTTTATCAGAGACGAGACAACCTCGGTTGCTTGAAAATGAAAGCGGTAAATTTGAGAGTCGGTTCTCTAGTGTCAAGATCATGGAAAGTCCCTCGATCATGTTAAAGGGAATGGAGGGGTCATCTCTGGGTGTGTGGGTTGCACATGGTGAGGGTCGCTTCCACTTTCCCAATAAGATGGTGTACGATCATGCCATGTCATCCAACCTTATGCCAGTTCGCTATGTTGATGACTCAAACAACATCACTCAAGAGTATCCATTTAACCCGAACGGAAGTCCCGATGGAATTGCGGCACTGTGCTCTGAGGATGGTCGGCATCTTGCAATGATGCCACACCCCGAGCGCATATTCACGACTTGGCAGTGGCCCTGGATGCCAGAGGAGTGGAGTAACTACACAGTTGGTCCATGGTTGAGGATGTTCCAGAATGCCCGAGAATTTTGTGACAACAATTAAGATATAGGTGGTAGGGGACCATGATCAGATCAACTTTGAGTAACTTAAAACTCATATTTCTTCATAATTGTCATATTATTGACTTAACTTATCCAATCCTCTTCCCCTCCTAAATGTGTAGCTTGATTACAGCCACAAATTTTTGTCCTTTACCTTTATAATCACCCCAATCTTTTATTATATTATTAACCTCTCAGCCAGAAATAAGCTAAGATTCCTTATCACACAATTCACCCCACAGAACCTTCATTAACTGAGTCTGGTTTTCTGTCAAATCTTTTGGCAATTTGTCTGGATGGAAAAAGAACTTGGCCTTCTTCGTGGCTGGGATGATAGAATACTAAGGTTAGCATCGATCATAACAGCGATACAAGAATAACAAACAGTAAACTAGTATGCGTGAACATACCTTTTGCCAGTAGCTCCACAAGCTCGTCACCGCTAAAACCATCAAATGCAGCATCATCAAATGTCTTCCATTTCCCAAAGTATTCATGCCTCTCAACAGTCGTGTTTGTTGGTGGGAACCTCTGAGGAACTGTGAGGAGAAAGTGTTGCAATGGATTGCATGGAGGCCTGGTCTGTCTGTGTACATTGGCCGACACATTTTGTGGTTCGCTTGAGGATCGTTCATATTTCTTGGGCATCGCCTGTTGCTTGTCTCCTGGTGGGTCATGAACTGACTTCGATCGATGATTATCCCGGCTATGGCGACAATGAATAGCCTCCAACCTCGCCATGTCAATCCAAGGCATCATTTTCTTCCTGACAGGATTCCATTGCATTTCCTCTTTATCAACCAACATCTTCAGTGTTTGGAAAAAGCTCGTCCGCGACTCTCTTGGATGGGGCAACTTAATTCCACTCTTGTCTCCAATAAAGAGTGCAATGCAGAACTCGTGAAGCTGGTCAAGTGTAAATGGATGCTCATCAAGGAAATCAAATACATCGGATAGTAGACCTGCCTCCCTTAAACGATGCAAGCCCATGCCGTAAGTTAACCAGGGATTGTGCAACTGTATTTCCATTGCCTTGATTATTTTTGGATGAGGCACAGGGGATACAAATTTGTTAGAGTGATCAAAGCAAAAGAAACAGAGGATGCAATCAGAAAATCTAGTTCAATTACCTCGCCCCAATAGTCGTCCAATACATCTATGTTTTTAACACGAGCGTCCATCATGTTGTAAACATCGCAGACTGACTCATCGCCAGTACAAAGACGGACGACTATCTTGACAGGGAGCTTTGATAACTTCTTCATTGCACTCCAAAAGCTGCGTTGGACATCACGCGACGTTTCCCCTTCCTCGTCAGTGGGCACCCCCTGTGTGCAAATCACAACAGTAACAGTTTCGCCATTAGAAACAAGTGAGTGTGCAACTTTGGTTATCTTCTTGATCAGCTCTTGTAGTTGGTATGTCAATGGACATTCATCATTGCTCAACTTGGATTGGTTCAACGTGGCATTGAGACAGGATAATTCGTTGGCCACGTCGTTGGGACTGCCACAGCAAAGATGAAACTTACGGGTGGTGCTCCTGTCGTCATCGTTAAGCAGCCAGAAATGAGAACGTATCCAACACTTCGATGCCATGTAGGAGTGGAAGGAGATGCAATCTCGGAGTTCGCGCCAACGACTAACATCGTCGATACTGGTCATTCCGTCACTGCACACTACACGACTATCGCGTACTCTCATGGTGGACGAAGAATCGAGTAGCCATAGAGTGGAATTGCATGAATTGGTGCATTCCAGTACCGACGAGAGTATTCCCGAGGGTAGCCGCAATGTGGCGAGAAATTCTTGAATAGAGGCTCTTGTCGAGGCCTGGCTACTACGAGTTGAAGCCGCTGTTGGAGCCGTCGATGCAGGGGCCCATGATGCCCTGCGATTCAGTACGATGTTCGCAACGTTCTTTGATCCTGTTTGTATGCTTGATCGTAATCCGTTAACACCGAGATGTGGTACGCTTGATCGTCGTAGGCCTTCAGCATTGTCTGATCGTCGATTTGTGCTTGGTAAGTCATCAGTGTTGGTGTAAACACTAGCGGGAG
>Ga0247831_1008993_pt1 | contig 10219 bp, 13 predicted proteins | sample LaCruzMarch2015__9_FD_192406 | JGI IMG/M metagenome (GOLD analysis project Ga0247831, IMG submission 192406) | Freshwater microbial communities from meromictic Lake La Cruz, Castile-La Mancha, Spain - LaCruzMarch2015_1m | ecosystem: Environmental > Aquatic > Freshwater > Lake | place: Spain...
AACTGGTGACAGTATTCCTACACCACCCTCCAGTGTAGGTAAAAAGACGTATTTGAATTCCCATAGGTCTTGGTTAACGGGAATGTGAGGAATCGTAAAGTTTTGTTTTGATTTCCTAACTTATTTAGTATAATAGAATCTTAATAAAAGGTCAATCAGTATAAATACTCATCTTTTACTTTGGTTGCTTTCTTGCTTTCTTTACTCTTTTATCAATCTCTGGATTTCCAGTAGGGGGCATTGCCTTTGCACTTTGAGGATCTAGTTTATTGTAATAACCCTTATCCTTTCCATATTCGGGATTCCATCCATTTACCATTTCCGGTGGTGGATCATTTGGATAACCATTTTTTGCAGGTTTATCTGCATAATCAATTTCCTTCTTTAATCTTTTAGAAACTCTTTTGAATAATGGATCTTTATCTGCTTGCATAGTTTCTTGTTCTTGAAAATATTTTTGAAACAATTCTTTATTATATTCATTAGCAATCTGAATACTCAATTCAGATTGAAGAATACTTTCCTTTTTATTAGTTTCATCAAGAATAAAAAGTAAAGTGTCTCCCTTTAATTCTTCTTTACGAACAACTTTAAGTTCCTTTTTATTATCAAAATTCCCATACATAATTTTATTATTTTTCTCTCGACTTGTTTCAGTCATATATTCCCAAGCATGATCAGATCCACCAAGATGATCTAAAACTTCATTTTTTCTTTCTTGAGACATTCTAGAATTTTTATCTTTTTCATACTTGCCCCACAATTTTTCTTCCGCAGGTTTAAATGAAGTAGGAACTTCTGCTTTTTTCATTAAATCGGGGTTAATAGTTCTGTACTTATTAGAAAAATCAAACTTATATTTTTGTTTTGGTATCTCAGGAAGTACATAAGGTTTTTTAATTTCACGAAGAATTCTTCTGCGGTTTTCTGAAAGAACTTGACCTTGTGGTTCATATAAAATGTTTTCCTCTAACTTATTGTTAATAATATTTCTAAGATTTTGTGGAATTTCTTTTCCATTATATGATGTTTGGGAATAAACGTGTCCATATCCTCCGCCCCCCTCCTCTTGTCCACTTTTCGGGACTCCCAAATTAGTTAAAACTTGACGTATAGCAACCGCGTTTGAAGCAGTACCTTGAACTGCTCCAGTTGCAATATCAGTTGCAGCAGATGATAGGGATTTATTAAAATTCTTTAATGCATCAGAATCATTTTTTATCAGATCCCAGGGATTTTTTGCTTGTTGATTTAAGTTTATTTGATTTAAGTTGGTTGGATAAACAGCTTGAATTTGTCCAGTTGATATGTTTGTCGCATACCCAAGACCAGACAAAAAAGAATCAATTGCAGGATGGGTTAGCAGTTGTGTTACTTTTTGTTGAACTACTTTTGGATTTGGGGGGGGAATATCTCCAAAACTAGTTTGTCTACCCATATCAAATTTATCTCCAGGTTCACCTGTACGCAACATTTTATTTGATGTGATAGTTAAAGTATCAGTTTTTGGATTATAATGAACTTCAGATCCGCCTTGAGATCCCCACTCTCCAGTAAGAACATTTTTTTTATTTCCAGGATTTGTAGCATTATAAGAGGTTGGATTTGGTGCTTTACCAATTTCAAGAGATTTTGCAAAATTATTTAAATTAACATTTTTTATCATATCCGACTTTGCGATTTTATCCAAGGTAATTGACAAGGATTTTCCGGAAATAATGGAAGAAAATAAGTTGGATGCCAATTGAGTATTGTAAGATTTTGCATCAACAGCATTTCCTCCCGATCCTAATATTTTAAAAGCTCTTTGAATCTCATTAAAAAGTTTTTCAACTACTGTATCTTTTTTATTTGGTTTTGGTCCTACGATCTTGGGACCTACAATCTTTGGTCCTGGAGTTTTGGGACCACCACCTTTACTACCTTTACTACCACCACCTTTGCCGCGTGTATTACCCCAAGAAGGATATCCAGCTTGATTGGGATTACCCACCACAGGAGGAACCCTTCTTGGTGGTGGTGTTCTGGTTGTTGGTTTTGGAGTTCCTGTAATTACACAATAATATCTACCATATTGATCAGGAGCATTTGATGGTGGTCCTGGATAAAATGCCCTATAGTTTGGTGTGTCATTATTGGCACCATTAAGTTTGGGTGTATCTCTAAACCAAACTGCCTGAGCAAGAGTTAATTGACCATAACTTGTAAAATTGCTGCTACCATTCCAACTCCCAAGTGGTCCAGTAATTCTTCCTAAATCGACCATTCTACGATCAGACTGACGAATATATCCAATCGTTGAAAAATTTCCCCAGGCATACCACATAGATGCCATCGGCCCAAGAATAAAACTTTTATTACCTAGAGCATCAGGTGGCTCAATAGTCAATATTGTTCCATCTTCTAAAAACAAACCAGTCGTATCTCTACCATTGGCTAGAGTATCTTGGGTGAAATCCGCTTCACCTTCTAATACCGTTTCATCAGGATCCTGAACTATACTTTCAGGTTCTATAACGTAAATTCCAGAGGTACTATTAGTGGGTACTTCACTAAGCAATTGAATTTTTTCATCAATTTGTGTAGATTTCAAATGACGAAGTACTTTGTTATAAGTATTACCTTTATTTCGTATCATTAAATATTATTCATCTATTGTAGTATTTATTATTATACTTGCATCAGGATACTCCACACATCCTTCCGGCCAAGAAACAATAGTTATTCTATTATTTTTAGCACTTGAATTTACAACTTCAATGCCGTGCCACACAACTGGATTAATCCAAACAAACCTATTTGGTTTTGGTTCTATTTTTTCTATACTACAATTTTTAAATTTCAAATGACCTCCCCAAGAAGAGTTCCAAGTTGGATGTACATAATAAACAAATCCACCAAATTCACTATGATATCCATCATTACTATAAGATTCTCTATTCATTCCCGAAGGAGTTGAATTAATATAAGACCACATATCAATAGTATTTTCCCAATGTTCTCTCCAAATATTAAGACTTTTTAATCTATCCTTTATCCACTTTATAGATTCAGTGTAAGGACCGTTTTTATCTTCTTTGAAATCGGTAGTGTGTAAATAATCAATTAAATTATTTTGAATATATTCCCACTTATTTTTGTCTAAAAAATCATCAATTACAATAGATGCAGTTCTATAATTCATTTATATTTTTTTTAAGTATTTATCATAACACATTTATCTAAATACTTTAAATGCTTCCCACCTATGTCAAGGGATTTCAATACCCCTCAAAGAGAGGACTGGAATGGACCCATACATAAGATACTAAAAGCAGTTGATAATCATACAAATCTATACTTAAAAACCGGAGATATCTGGCATGAAGAACAAGCAGAATATCTCCGGAAGTATGTTGATGGATTAAAAACTTGGATTCACAAACAAGAAAAGAAATAAATCTAGGAATTCCAGAGTTTTCCTTCTGCCTTTCTTCTTCGTGCCAGACCTGCTTCTACATTTGAACCAGGATTACGATAAAGATAAAGAGCATCAGGAACTTTATCCCATTCTTTATTTTTTAATCTTGCAGTGATTGAACTAAAATTTCCAGATCCATAAAAACCAGCCCCAAGATTGTAAGCAAAACTAAGAAGAGCACCACGTTTTCCATCTGTCATCTCACTCCAATAAGGTATTTTTGAAAGTGTAGGAAGAAACTCATTTTTAATTTGACTTATCAAAAGATCATCAGCAACTTTTTGTGATATCTTTTGACCCAGTTTAAATGGTTTTCCATTCAAATCTCTGGTGCTTCCCCATCCAATAGTAATCGGAAGATTGCCTGATAGAGGATCTGGATATGCCTGCAAATGACAACCTTCAAACTCTTTGATTAACTCTACTCCTTTATTGGGAATAGAGTTTTCTACTTTTTTACATCAAAGATTCTGCCCCATCCGTCATTACCATTTGGGCACCAACGAGCAGATAGATCTGATTTCTTATAGATAGCACCTTTGCCATTATAAACATCACCCGTATAACCATCATTCAAAGATCCATAAGGATCATTTACAAGATAGTCACCATTCTGTGTCTTACCGATTACTACAACCATGTGGCCGCCCGTAGGATTAGACAAAGAACCACGATGTAGGATGCCAATCACTACTGGTCTTTGATTTGCTATTTCACGATCAAGATCAGTAAAAGAAAGATTATAACTAAAACTTGACTGAATTCCATAATTTGCGAGAACTTGTGTCTGCACAGAATGGTCAGTTGTATCACCGATGGCAAATACTTTTCTAATATATGCATCATCTCCTTGTGCTCCCTTAAGAGTTCCAGGTTTGAAATACTCAAGGCACATCGCACAGGCAGAGGAATTACAAGTGCGTTCTGCATTTGTATAGTTATCTGTCTGTGGATAGTAAGGTACATCAAGAATAGATGGATTTACTGGTTTGCTTGGTTTAGTTCTATAAATTCTAACCCAATTAGAAGTGTCATCAATCAATAAAGAATCTGTTAGATCCTTTTCAAGTTGCTCTACCCCAGCAACATGCTTAGGATTTTTTTCATCGTAATGCTTAAAGAAGTTATGTAAATCAATTTTCATTTTTCTCTCCATTAAAATATGCAATCTTTATAATTAAAAAACTAATACTCACAGAAAAAAATAATAAAGTTTCTGTGTAGTACATATTTAGTATCTGAATTCGTTAATCTTATCCAAGACTTTATTTAAATACTTATGAGCGATTTTTTTAGGATCTGTAGTATATTGTGTGATCTGTTCTCGATATAATTCATCCTTACACTTAAGGACCCAACACTTCATCTCATCTTTAGACAATTCATTTCTTGGCATAAAAAAAGAAGAGACCTCAATCTTATATAGATCAAAGTCTCTTTATAAGGTTTATAGTTTGTTAGGAGTTCAGTATACTCCAAAAAAGAGTTTTCCAGTCACCAAATAAGAGACTACTGCTGATACAAATCCTAACATTGCAAATCTTCCATTCAAAACTTCAGCACGTTCTGCATAAGTTTGTTCTTCGTGTTGTGTCATGTCTTTCTCCGTAATGTACATTTTTGGTTCAATGGCAAACATATTTTGGCGATTGCCATCTTCTGTTGTGATTGTCATATAATTTTATAAAAGAAAGGGAAGATTGCTCCTCCCAAATTTATCAGAACTTGAATCCAAGTCCAACAGTTCCAGTTACATTGTAACCTTGTGTGTTGTTAGGACCAACTTCCACACCAGTGTTACTGAAGGGGATTTTAGCATCAGCAAACAGAACAACATTGTTTGCTACTGATACTTCTGCACCTGCAACACCGATACCAGCACCCTGATTGCCACCCACCTGACCACCAGCACCAACATAGATGTTAGCAGCAGATACTTTAGATCCATCAGCAAGAGTGCGACGTGAAACGGGAATATCAAGAGTAGCAAGACCACCACCAAATACACCACCATTCACATAGTTAGGAGTGGAAGTAAAGGTTACATAAGGACGAGCAGAAACAGCATACTGATTACCAAGTTCAAATGCTTTCACACGACCTTGAAGAGTAATTCCTGATTCATAAACACGTTTGGCATTCAGAGAAACACCAGGATAGTTAGCAGCATTACCAGCAAAGGCAACACCACCATAGTTACCAACACCTAGATTACGAAGTTGTGTGGCAGTTACAGCAGCAACTTCAAGTTTAGTTACACGATTGCTTACTGCACCAATCTGGGCACGTAGAGCAGCAGCAAGTTTAGCATCTGCTTGTGTATAGAATTGAGTGATGTTATCCAGACAATGATTTGTCAGAGCAATAACTTCACTGCGAGTTGCATCAGAAGCAGGCTTCAGGGTGCCATTGGGATAACCAACCAGACATCCATATCGTGAGTTGAGGTTTTGGATTGCCTGATATGCCCAGTCAGTGGGTTGTACATCTGAGAAGGATGTTGGAGCAGCAAGTACTGGTGCGGCAGTTAGTACAACGGCACCAGCAAGAAATGAACGAATAACCATAAAAATTTTTAATGTGAAATGTTAAGAGACTTACAGGTGTCTCATTACCTATTTAATATATCACAAAATAAAATCAAAGTCAACCTACAAGGGGTTCCCAAAATCCATAGAACTCATAATCTAAAAGTTCTTTAGTTCCAAGTTCTGGTGGTCTATTTTTCCAGAAATTCATTATACCTTCTACATTTTGTTTATGAAACACCTCAATATGATCCTGATGAATACTGGAATCAAAATCATATCTATATGTAAATAAAGGCATTGAATAAGTTACTCCAGAATTATAGATAATTTCTTCTGATGTTGATCTTGGTTTAATCTTTTGATCAAGTCTAAACTTATCTCCCCTAATATGATGTTTAATTAATTTTTCTGCATGATGCCTAGTGATAATATAAAAAGCAGCACAGAAATCATTAATCAATCTGGGATGAAGATTTGCTCTAAGGTTTTTTGTACTAGTGATAGCACATTGCAAAACATCCCAATCATAGGGAACAGAAGAAAGATATCCACCCCAAGTAAAAGGCCAATAAGGGACTGTATCAAATACAATATCATCTTCACATATAATAATATACTCTAAATCAGTTTCATAATAAAAGTGTTTAATTGCCTTCAAATGAGACATAGTACATCCAAGTTCACCTGGAGTTAGCAAATCTGGAAATCTACCTACAAGAAATTCAGAAACATCATTATCACCTCTAGCATCAATAGCTGAGATTCTAGTATTATCAATTTCATATAAGTCAAACAAACTATTCATATGTTCTTGTCTGGATTTCTCAGAGTCAAGATTGATCCACAATATAGGACCCATCCCCTTAATTTTCTTTTTTACTGTAGAAGTATCTGTCATGGTTTCCCCCACTGTGGGTATCTATGTTGTTTTAAGAATGTATAATCAACATTAAACTTTTCAATATCAGAATAACTTTCTCTTTGCCAAGTTAAATGTGGAACAAATACATATGCATTAAGTTCTCTATGAGATTCTGCATAATGAACATCACAGGGTTTTGTAATATTAATTAGTCTATCTATAAATCTATCAAAAACTTTACTACTAAATGCAACTGAATGTGCAGACAAAGTATATTCACACTTATAAACATGTTCAGATACTTGTTGAAGATTCATTCCATGAAAGTGTTGACCACCAAGATATAACATGTCCCAATTTGGTGGAACTTCTGAAATATATTGATTGAATAGTTGATTTAAATTTTGATCAAATTCAACATCATCTTCTAAAAGAAGAAAACTATTAAGTCCCAATTGCTTTGCATATTTAATGCAAAAAAATTGAGACAAAGCACATCCTACTGCTCCCTCTTTAATTTCTGGAGGGAAATCAAGATTCATCTTTGAACCCTCAATCCCAGGAATTCTTTCCACACAAAGAGAATGTTTTGAGAATTCTTTTTGTACTTCTTCCCATCTATCAGGTCTTGAGTCTAAGTTAATACAAAATGCTTTAGAAAAATAATCAGTTAAACTCATAAAGTCTCCCACCCTTCACAATAAAGATCAGATGTATTATGTTGCATTAAAGAAGGACCAAACCAAACTTTTGGTGCTATTACTTTTTGACTTTTACTTAACCAGGCACCCCACCAAGAAAATGATGAGTTTGCGATAATATGATAATTACACATACTCATAAAACACATATCATGTTCAGCAGAATCAGATTGAGATACAAAAAACCTATCAGAATCAAATACTTTTTGTTCCAAACACCAATCAGTATCATCAGAAAATATCAAAACTGGAATATCTGGAAAAGTTTTTAATGCTTCAATATAATATTCAACTGGTGGAATTGGATGAAATGATTGAAGTTTCAGATAATCACTTCTTCTAATATGCAATGATATTAACTCAGTTGATTTTATTTCATTTTCAACAATGTCCCTACATGATTCTACCACATCTCGACTAAAGGTAAAATCTTTTCTAATTTCATCTTCAATATGTTTAAAATATTTCTCAGATTGAAAGTATCCATAAAGATCAACATTATCTTCACATTCATTAAACAAATATTTGTCAAACTGAAATCCAGATTCTTGAATCATTTTATTTGATTCTAGAAACTGATTACATTTTTCTAAATTAAATGCAGTGTAAATACTAGTTTTTGAATTTTTTACATTTGGATCACTAACACCAAATACAGATTCTGGGGGAATACAAAAATCAACTCCCCTATTCGCAGCAATACCCCTTAAAGAGGCATACTGAAACATTTGATTTCCTAATCTTCCAAGGTTTCCTAATTGATTAAATGAAATCATTGCAAATAATTTAAGTAAATAAAATCTTCAAGAACTTCAACTTGTTTTACTTTTTCTAAATTTTCTACAATAGCATCCATTTTACTATGATAAATTTCTTCTGAAACTTCAAACTCATCAGACAATTGAACAATACCATCTGAATTAAAATAATTTGCAATGTCAGGAGATCCCAAATAAACAGGAATAGTACCAGTAGCAAAACAATCAAGAATTTTTTCTGTATAGTATGATTCATACATACCATTCTCAACTACAACAGAAAACATATAATCACAGAGTCCTTCTTCTTTATTATCAATTTCATTAATCCCCCTACCATAAAGATCCACTTGATCTCCAATCCTCTCTACCCACTCAAGTCTAGTCTTTTGACCTTCAGTAAATGCTTTACTAGATGAGATCATGGAAATCATTTTTGTCTTTTCGTAAATTTTAGGTTCTTTGATCCAAAATCCCTGAGCAGGACACCACTTAAATCTTTCATCTAACTCAAGAAGTTCTTTATCATGAGTAAAAATATATTTAAAGATTGAAAAATATTCTTCAAGATTTGCTTTAATTTCTTCTGCAATTCCAGGAACTACAAATTTAGATTCCAACAACCATCCATACTTAGTTCCTTCAACTTTATCTGTGAATGCTTGATTGATATTTTGATCTACATATACAGTTTCTTCTGCTGATAGATCAAATGTCCATTGGACATACTTAGATTCTTTTCCATGAACCGAATAACCTTTGTTTCCACCAGTTAGATGAGTGAAAGAATTTCCAACTAGGTTAAGTTTATGCTTCATAATTGACATAATTTTTATTTTTTAAATTTGGTATTTTAGTTTCAAAAAAAGGATACATAATCCACTGAGGTGATTTTAGCACAATATCTGGAGTAATTTCAAGTGCTGATGCATAAGTTTCTAGACCCTCATATTGATTCATGGATGCACTCCAATGAATTCCAGGAACTCCCCTTCCCCACTTCTTAATAAAAACATTCATTGAAGTTTCATGAAACTTCAATGAAGTCATATGATGAATATCATTTCTAACAAACCCAGAGTGTTTTTCTATTTTCACAAACTGATAATCAATATTATTATGAAATCTACCATGAAGAGGATCATTAATAGAACTAGACTTTTTGTTGTAAATCATTTGTCTCAAAAAGTAATCACAATCTTGCCAACCAATATTGCAAAATCTTTCATCCCAAAGACCAACAGACTTAATAGAATCTGGGGTATAACTATGAAAAGCATCACCACAACCACCAGAAATAAAACTATACTTTTGATGATATTCAATTAAAGTATCAATAATATCTTTATTATACTCAACATCATTCTGAGATAAAATTACAATGTCTGCATCTGGATCATCTAAATCTTTGAACCCATCAATCAAACATTCATTCCAGTTTCTAGAAAGATGTCCAGTTGAAAATGTAGGTCTGGTATTATTATCAAGAACTTTAATCTCCAAGTTAGTATGAATTAGTGGTTTTTCTGTTGCAAAATTATTAACTACAGTAATCTGATAATCATGCTTTTTAATTCCACTATCTTCAAATGTCCTAAGAGTTTTATTCAACTCAAAGTCATTATCATATGTTACAATATAAACTTTAATTTTCATAAGATGCAAACTGCAGTGTCTTGAACCATGTTGTCATGGTAATATTCATCATTCCATTCTTCAAAATCCCATTTAATTAATTCAAGTTCATCATAAAATTTTCTAACATCTTTAAGTCTAATGTCCCAAACATTATCAATCACAACAAGAGTATCTTTATCTGCTACTTTCATAGCAACCTCAAAGTCTCTCTTTACGCCTTCATAAGAATGATCTCCATCTACAAAGATAAGATCATATCTACAACCAAA
>Ga0247831_1008995_pt1 | contig 10217 bp, 9 predicted proteins | sample LaCruzMarch2015__9_FD_192406 | JGI IMG/M metagenome (GOLD analysis project Ga0247831, IMG submission 192406) | Freshwater microbial communities from meromictic Lake La Cruz, Castile-La Mancha, Spain - LaCruzMarch2015_1m | ecosystem: Environmental > Aquatic > Freshwater > Lake | place: Spain...
TCTTGCGAGACCAACCTTGCGAGACGAGACTTCTCGCGAGACTAAAGTCTCGAATGGTCTCGCGAGAATAGTCTCTGCGATACCACATTTAAGACAAATATTTAGACACTAAACTGCCTTATTGTACTGTCTTAGGCAGTATAGTGTCTTAAATATAAGTCTCGAATTTCTCCGAGGGCTCGAGAGACGAGACCAAGGTCTCGTGGTCTCGTCTCGCGTCTCGTCTCGCAAGGTCTCGCAGCGAGACCCAACGGGAGAGAGGATTCTCATTGTCGCGATCTTTCTTCTCCATTGATGGGAATAGTGGTGGAGTGCATGTGCCACCAGCCTGCCTCAAATAATCATGGGCCAGAGATGTTCGTGTATTGAGGGTGAGAAAGAGCGGCGTGGGGCATTCGTTGACGCTTGCATAGCATCCGATGACGAAGAATGTGAGCAATACACTCAGCTCGAAAAGATACTGGAGCAGTTGGATCTGGAGCAACAACAACAACCGAAGCAAAAGCAGCTGAGGGAAGTCCTCGATCATCTTCATGATGTGAACTTTCATGATCCAGAGACATGCTATCAAATTGAAGGAAAAGAAGATACCGAAGAGAAACAACAGCGGGACATCCCCTTCAATAAGGAAAACGGTGACATTGGTAATACTAACAGCTGCTGTGATCATCAACATCATACATCATATGCTGCTGCAACTATAATTCAAGCTTCGTGGAGAAGACATAATGCAAATCGACAATACAATGAATTGATAGAATTGATTGCATGGTATGTGTCGAAAGTAATTATCTGTCAATCTTTGTTTCGTCGAAAGTTGGCAGCCGCAAGATACAACGATCTATTGCGCATTGCCAAAAGAAGGGAATTAGCCGTCATTGCGATCCAGAAGAATTATCATGGATTCAAGAAGCATGAAACCATGTTCACCGACTATGAAAAGGAACCACCATCGCCGAATGATGTGACTGTGCTGAATGATTCACTAGGTACTTCACCCACAGACATGACAACTACATCAAATGCAACTATTGCAGAAAGTAGGAGTATTAAGAATGTGGTTGGATCAACCATGGTAGATCAGACATATCTCCCCGATAGAACTCAGATGAAGGAGTACATCGTCGAGAAAACAAATTCTGATGGATCCAAGACAATTACAACTATGACGGTGAGGACCTTGAGAGAAAGACGAACCCTCCGTGATGGATCACATGTAACAGAGGATGTGTCAACGACGTCTAGTGAGAAGAAGCACATCCCGTCCAAGGAGGCCCAACTGAAAAAATGGAGTGAGCCGAAGCAGATGACAATTTCCACTATTAATCAGAGAGTGTCTGATTATCACCGGGCATACCTATATGCTCTTGATATGAAGCTTCAGTCTACTAGACAAAATTGTTCAATGATGGTATCAGACTCATCGAATCCTTTTGTTGGGAACCAATATGATGTGCTCCGTAAAGTTGAGAGGATAGAGAATAGACTTGCCTCGTCGTCAACCAATAATAATATGCGATTGAGCAAAATTATACGATCAAGCACATGTTCGACATTGGACGATAGCACAGATTACACGGATGATGGATACGAATCGTTGCGATCTGAATAGTTTTCACTTTCCAATCCTATGAACAAAAATGAATAAATTTATATTGTTTGATAGATGCATCAGTTTTACTAAGATGAAAAGAGTACAACTCCACTAGAATTCCAGATCTTCTCATGTACTCTTAAAGGCAAGCTCCTGCAATGCATCAGTACTTCTGAATACTGTAAAACTCTGAAATGCTCTTCGCCTTGAAACAGTCAAATCCACGCTCCAACGATTTCACCAACCACGTGGCACAGTTTACATTGGTAACAAGACTCACTCCAAAGTCAGCCGCGGCACGTCGAATCAAATAACCCGAAGTAATCTCGTCCTTATGAGTTGTACCCTCACTGATGATAATAACCAGCTCGACCTTGCCTTCCTTGATAATAGTCATTGCCGAAGGAGTACCACTCTTGGCACAGTACCCATCAGCAGCATCCACTGGTTTGCTAACGCAGTCAAGGTCTAACTGGTATGACTGTTTGAAGAATGCAGCAGTCCCTGGAGTGCCACACAAATTGTAGCCCAGCTGTTTCAGTATGATCGCACTTTCTGCAAACGCGTGACGGAAGGGGTCACTTGCTATGGAGAGAAGAATAGATGCATTTTTCTTCGGTAGCTTAAACCCCGTTGCTAAGAGAGACTGAAGGAATGCCTCGTAAGCGTCATCGCCGAAGCATGCAACTTCACCAGTAGACGACATTTCAACACCAAGAGTTGGGTCAGCTCCACGTAGACGTGTGAATGAGAACATCGGTGCTTTAACACATACATAGTCAATGTCAAGTAATGATATGTTGTAAGGCTTCACGCTTAATCCGCACATTGCCCTCGTAGCCAACGAGATAAAGTTGGCATGGAATGTCTTGCTCACAAATGGGAAGGTTCGACTGGCTCTCAAGTTGCATTCAATCACCATAACATCGCTCCCTTTGGCCATAAATTGGATATTGAACGGTCCAGTGATATTAAGAGCTCGTGCAATTGCTTGTGCATTCTTCTTAATCTGACGTATAGTCCCCACATACAACTTCTGCGCTGGTAGAATGACCGTGGCATCACCGCTGTGGACACCCGCATTCTCTAAATGCTCTCCGATGGCATAATTGAGAATCTTTCCGTCAGATGCTACAGCATCAAATTCAATCTCCTTGGCACCGAGAATGAACTTCGTCACGACCACTGGCTTATCATCGGCGACATCGGCGGCCAATTCCAGAAAGTTCCGTAGCTGTGACTCATCACTTGCCACTCGCATGGCAGCACCCGAGAGTACAAAGCTGGGACGCACAAGGACGGGAAAGCCAACTTTGCGTGAAAAGTCGACAGCCTCATCTCTCGAGCTTAGCACCGACCAAGCAGGTTGGTGTACTCCCAAATTATCCAACATTTCCGAGAACTGATGACGATCCTCGGCACGTTCGATATCACGTGCAGCAGTACCAAGAATATGCACCCCAGTAGAGGCCAAAGGTCCGGCTAGATTATTCGGAATTTGTCCACCCACTGACACAATTACACCAGCAGCACCCTCTCGCTCGTATATATCGAGTACACGCTCCAACGTCAACTCTTCAAAGTATAGTCGATCACTTTCATCATAGTCAGTACTAACAGTCTCGGGGTTGTAGTTCACAATGATACTCTTAAATCCATCTCTACGTAATTGACGCACCGCCGACACCGCACACCAATCAAACTCGACAGATGAACCAATGCAATATGCTCCACAACCAAGTACCATAACACCACGTTCCTTCTTCTCGGTTAATTCTTTGTAATGACTGTCTGTCACAGACAACGCGCGAAGGCGCTCCTTGAATGCCTTGGATGTTGGGGTCATACGTCCATCACTAATGCTAGTACCATCCTCAATACTGCCATTGATAATAGGAGACAAACCCCCCGTTACATCATCATGATCACCAGAGTAAGTCATGTACAGGTAGTTGGTACTTGCTGGAAATTCAGCCGCTAACGTATCAATCTGCTTCACACATGGCTTAACCCCGAAGGACTTCCGTAATGAACGAACATGAGTCTCACCAACTTCCTGGACTGGTAGTAGACCAGTGTAACGAGCAATCTGTCGATCACTAAATCCTGCAATTTTAAGATTCCTCATCCGTTCGATACCATTGGTACCAAACAATGTATCAATATTACCACAACTTGTGCACGCATTCCTCATACTAGCAATATTCTGTAATTTGCTCAGGAACCACTTATCAATCTTTGTCAAGTCATGGACCTTATCAACACCCCACCCCTCCTCGAGTGCACGTTGGACAGCAAACAATCGTACATCAGTGGGTGTAGATATTTGCTCCTCCAGTGGAATGTCATCACTAGTTAATCCTGAACCCTGCCCCTCAAGTCCGTCTAATGCCGGATTGACCATCCTACATGCCTTCTGTATAACCTCCTCAAATGTCCGACCTATACTCATTACCTCGCCCACACTAAGCATCGAACTCCCAAGCTTATTACTAACACGATTAAACTTCTTAAGATCCCACCTTGGCATCTTAAGTACGCAGTAATCCAAACTTGGTTCGAAGCATGCCGTGGTCGTTTTCGTAATGGAATTACGGATACTAATTAAGTCTTTCCCCAATGATAGCTTCGTGGCAACGTATGCCAAAGGGTATCCCGTGGCCTTACTTGCCAATGCCGAACTACGTGATAATCGGGCATTCACCTCAATAATACAATATTTTTCACTCTTGGGATCTAATGCATATTGAATATTACATTCACCGACTATGCCAAGATGACGTACAACCTTAAGTGCTGTCTTGCGTAGCATAAAGTATTCACGGTTCGTCAATGTTTGTGACGGAGCAACGACGATGGAATCACCGGTATGTACTCCAACGGGATCAAAGTTTTCCATCTTTGATTAATGGTTCAACACAAGGACAAATAAAGGAGGAGGAGGAGCTATATGCGTTAGACGAAGTCACATTCAACACATCGTGTAAAAGCAATAAAATGCAACGTAGATGGTACTCACATTGCAAACTGTAATACAATTGTCACTACAGTCGCGAACAACCTCATATTCCAGTTCCTTCCAACCACGTAAATCCATATCAATTAATATCTGCTTACTAACCGCAAATGCCTTGGCAGCCAAATCTTTTAACTCGTCATCATTGGCCGCAAAGCCACTCCCAAGTCCACCTAATGCAAATGCAGCACGAACAAGAACCGGATATCCAATTTTATTCGCGGCAATGACTGCCTCATTAATATTCTCGGCACTGTTCGACAGTGCTATACTTTCACCAATTTCTGCTAACTTTTGACTAAATATTTCACGATCTTCGGTAGCCTCAATGACAGGTATTTGTGTCCCAAGTACCTCGACGCCTGCCTTTTGGAGTTCTCCACTATTCCATAACTCGATACCGACATTCAATGCCGTCTGACCACCCATACTAACAATAATCCCATCAGGCTTTTCTTTATGTATAATATCCATGACGACTTGTGGTCGTATGGGTAAGAAGTAGACACTGTCAGCGCCGGGCGTGATGTCATTCTTTTCAGTGCTTGTTTGGACCGTGGCAATATTGGGATTAATTAATACTACCTCAATCCCCTCTTCCTTTAATGCCTTGATACATTGACTACCGGAATAGTCAAACTCGCCCGCTTGACCAATACTTAATCCACCACTCCCCACAAGTAGCACTTTCTTATAGGTACGTTTTTGATATACCAGTCCATCCTGTAATACCAATGGTTGGGATATGTTACGCACGTGTCCAACAAATTTGTCAAATAGGAATGCCGTATCGAGCGGTCCACCACTTGCCTCTGGATGGAACTGTACACTAAAGAATGGCTTATTGACATGTATGATACCCTCATTACTCAGGTCGTTGGCATTGATGAATAATGGTTTCCAATTGTTTGGTAAGGTACTGGCATCGACGGCAAAACCATGATTCTGGGGTGTGACGTAACACCGTCCAGTGCGTAAATCGATACATGGTTGATTCAAGCCCCGATTGCCGTACTTTAATTTGTAGGTACTTGCCCCGGCTGCCAAACTTAGTAATTGATTCCCCAGACATATACCAAATATTGGTTTCGGTGGGTTCAGTTCGAGTGCATATTGAATACTACGGATGGTCTGGGGACACATGGCTGGATCACCTGGACCATTACTCAAAAACAGTCCATCCCACTGTATATTGGCCGGATTGGCCTCCAAGTCATAATCATATGGCACGACAGTCAGTTTGACCTTTTGTGTGTTAACGAAGAAACGTATAATATTGAACTTCATCCCACAATCGTATGCAATAATTGATGGTGTATTGTTGGCGCCGTATGTCATGACAGACTTGGTTGATACCTCGGCCACAAGATTACGTTGATTTGGATCAGCAAAATTGATAGGCGTAGAGATGGTGGGCGGTGGATTCTGAATTGGGGGTCGAGTTTGGATGATGGATGAATGCGCATGAAAAATTGAGGAAGTGTTGAAGGAGGTGTAAGGAGGGAGAGTGGACATGCAAGAATAGATTAGTCAAACGATTCATGGATAGAAACATCATGCAGAGAGACGCCCCAACAATGACTTGTAGTATTGATGCCAACCAATGAATGAATGAATCAATCGTTCATCATGCATGCCACACCTATACATCATACATGATATTATGTTGTACTCACCACGACCAGATTCCCCAACAACGTCCCACCACTTTCGCGTATCTTGATAGTCAAGGCACGTGTATCCACGCCGTAAATACCGGGTATACCACTCTTCTGTAACCAGCTCGCCAGGCCACTATGTGCCGCCCAATGACTATGCGCCCAAGAGTACGAACTAACAACCAGTCCGGCGATGTGCACCTCGTTGGATTCGAAATTACGCGGCAACCCGTGCTCGTCCAGAAGCGACGTGTCCGGCACGCCGTAGTTCCCAATGAGGGGGAAGGTCAAGACCAATATCTGCCCGCGGTAGCTCGGATCGGTCAGTGCCTCGGGATAGCCCACCATCCCAGTGTTGAACACTACCTCGCCGCTCATGGAGGTGGGTGCACCGAAGGATCGACCGGCGAGGGCGGGAGAGCCATCGTCGAGGTATAAATGCGCCACTTCGCCTTTGCTATCCAGGGCGCTTAGAGCTGCGAGCGATGACGATGATGACATGTTCGTATTCTTTTGGTTAAATGGCGTGGATAGGTGGACGTTGATATTCTACCATGGGAGCGTGTGGTTGTGTGGACTAAAAAATGACACATCTGCATCAAGCGGGAACGTGCCTCCCTCTCTCCTCCAAATCTTTCCACCAGTGATTGAAAGATCTCGTCGGAGTTGTATTCCCCCACGACCAAAGCCGAACATCATGGGCAACAACGTCTGCTGTTCGACGGAGGAAGATGAGGAGGCGTTGATTACCGGTGGAGAAGAATTCATTTACACCACCGCCACGCTCGATGATTATTACAAAAATAATGACGAGGCAAACAACAACAACAACAACAATACTCTTTCTTTGCATGATGATGAGGATGGTAATGTTGGAACCATTGATCATACATGTCGGCTGCAAAGTAGTAATTTTGACCATATTAACAACAACAATAGGGTGATGGATTCGATGGACTCGATAACGGATACCCCCTTTGACGAACGGCTGATGGGAGAAGACGAAGAAGATGAAGAGGACGTAGTGGTGGTGGGGAGGCCGTGTGTATCATCAACGTCGATTCCGTTGCAACCACCTCCTCCTATGCCTCCCAATAATAACAATGACAACAACAACAACAAAAGAAACAACAATGATGACAGAAATACAAAGATTAGGACTTATGTTATTAACGACCCAGTCATCCAGCGTAACAATGACCAGCCAGTCTCTACGAAAAGAGATGATACAAATTATTCGTCTATCTTTTCGTCAACTACCAATGTCACCTATCTGTGTAACACGGGGGTTGGAGGGGATAATAGTACTGTGAAGGACAAGTTGGTAGAGGAGATGAGGATAAAACATGATGATAGTCGACTTGCAAGATACCAACGTGTGCGTAACTTTGCATTATGGAAGGATAAAATGAAAAGAAAACAAAGTACTGCAGCAACATGTGAAAACAGTAGTGGCAGTAAAGTATTATCATCAACTAAATCATCGTCAACAACACAGCAAACAATCACACTTGCTCCAACATTTTCCTCCTCCTCCTACGATGATGATGATGACTATGATGAAAATCCAGCTATTAGATCTCCATCAGATGAAGAATTGAAAGATTTTGATTTTCTAGTTCATCTTGCTTAGGGTTTATTAGGTAGCAGATCCATCATCATCTGAAGTTTTACAACACGAGGACCAACTCACATCTGTATACATATAGAAAGCAGTATGTACATAATAATGGAGATAAAGCAATTGAACTTGTATGATTTATCACTTAAGTCTTTGCTTCAGATTGAGTATAATACAGTAGAATACGCTCTCCCTTTGTCCCTTCCTCCCGCTCCTCTCCTCTCAAACTTTCGTCTCATGGTTTCATCGGGATTGACGCATTAATCTCCTAGGAAGTGGAAACGCGGTCCACAAAGAGATTATTTTGTATTTTCCTTCTTCATCATCGAATTCACCATTAAAAACGCCAGATAAGAACATGCATATGACTTTGTCCGGTGATATAAACTCTTCAAACCACGCCCTTTGCTTCGAGCATAATGAACAATGCCAATCCATTGGTTATGGTCGAAAACAACGATGTAGTCACTTCGATCCGGTAAGGTCAACAATCGAGTCGATATTGAGACCTCATGTCTAAGGAACAACATCTTTTGATTCGTAACGATATTGTTCCTCAGACCAGTAAGCATAGATTTGTTCCTACTGCTTTGACTTCGAAGGTGGTCAATCCCAGCATATCAGCAGAACAGGCCAAGAATGAGCAATCCGAAGAGTGTGTACCATGCCGCCAATCCTTCTTCTGGCACTTCACTCCACAGTATGCTACCCATCTACACCCTTCACAGAAAAGTGCAATACGCCACTCAATAGGTTTGTTGCAGCGAGAGAAACTTCCCTCATTCAACTCCATAATGGATGACAGGAGGTCAACAAATTGAGTGGTTTGTTTAGATTTTACCTGGGTGGACAATGGTTTCAATTCCTCGACTGTCTGGCACCGTCGATCGCGAATAGCCTTCGAAGTATTCTGGTGCAATGCAACTTTTTCGATTATCCCAATATTGATCATGAGCTATTAACTGAACACCTGGATCACACTCAAATCGCGTAATGAAACCAAAGCACACCTCCAACAGGCCAGATTATTTGATAGCAACAGCTATACGTTTGTCGATTGGAAAGACTTTTCCATCTGCCCTCCGCATCTTTACAGAGTAAAATATTCGCAGTATCTCGCTGGCCTCGTCAATGTTGGCAATGAAATTACTGCCAAGTTCGATAACTTCAGCAATGATGCCATTATCAACGTGATCTGCATTGTTAGTGAACAATAAAAGGATATCAAAATGACTCCATCGGTCCTGTACATTTGTGTTGACATTTTTCAACAGTCGAATCAATCAAACGACGTAGTTGACATTGCATTCAGGATCGTATGCTCTGCTAACAACCGGAATTTTAGCAATAGTCTTAAGGAGGTCCAACGCGTTGTGAGAAAGACTCCGTTTACTGTGAATAAATTCTCTTCTTCATCAGAATCATTCAAATATTCTTGACGACCAATGTTAATAATAAGATTTAAAATCGCCGAGTGTGCACAGGTTTCAAGTGTCTTTATTCGGAGCGAACAATGGGATTCATCATATTCCTTCACTAAATCTGGACGATATGAGGTCCAGTACGCTGTTTGGACTGCACTTTCAAGAAAGCCCTCGTTCTGCAATAGAATGTTGCAAACCATTACAGGTGATTCATCTTCATCATTCAAATACGATACAAGACTTGATACGAGACGAAGGAAATGGGGCATTGCCTCATGCCAATGTTTGTTGCTCTTGATAAAGAGACGTTTGGTATCATCAGTCAGGACCAAACGACTGCTTGGATACGATTTGCTATGTCCAATCTGCACTGGTCATGGTTGCCAAAACAAGTAAGGATCTCAATCCAGTCGGCCGGCGTTCGAATATTTCCCTTGACTTTCTCGACCACATCGTTATAATCTGTGTGCTTGCACAGCTTCAACAATCCTAGTAAAACAGAAATCAATCCGTTATCTACCAGATCATTTTGGAATGAATAGCAGTCACGCTTACGTATTGTCGACAATATGACATCCACAGCAACCAACTTGCATTCACGAATATCTTTCATGATTCTTGTCACTTGGTGAGTAGTGCCGAGAGGGTTGGTGGGCGCAAAATCAGCGGTCGGGACAGCTCGTTCTGACGTCGCCGGAAGAGGAGAAGAATATCCACGTTGATTATTGGTTGCATCTGTCCCGTCTTCGACTTCATCATCGATATAGGTCAGATGTTCCTCATGATGATCAAGCAATTGTCGCTCAAATGGCTGATTTACCAGCTCAATCTCTTTTTTGGTGAGGTTTAAGATTGGTCACCTGGATTGCCATCACTTTTGCCAAACATCTTACACCGCACCTAT
>Ga0247831_1008996_pt1 | contig 10217 bp, 18 predicted proteins | sample LaCruzMarch2015__9_FD_192406 | JGI IMG/M metagenome (GOLD analysis project Ga0247831, IMG submission 192406) | Freshwater microbial communities from meromictic Lake La Cruz, Castile-La Mancha, Spain - LaCruzMarch2015_1m | ecosystem: Environmental > Aquatic > Freshwater > Lake | place: Spain...
GTTATGCTAAAGAACAAATTAGTAAAGCAAAAGGTCAGAATAAAAAACAAAACTGGGAAAAAGATAAAGTTACTCGCAAGAATCCACTTGACTTTTGTTATCTTCATCAAGGTGAGAAATCTGTTTCTTTAGTAGAATACTTAGAATCAAGAAATTTGGATCAAAAGTTTGCAGGACTTTCAAAAGTTCCACATTCTAAAGATACTTATGCTATGTTTTATGATTATTATTGTGCATCAATGTATTCAGAAAAAAGTGGAAAAATTGAGAAAAAGATTAGTAAATTTATCAATAATTTCTCACCATATAAATCTATGAGATTCAAAGGTATATCATTCGAAGATTCTAATGATATTAAATTGAGTTCAATTCCATTCGATTGTCCAAATCATTATTTTGTAGGTTATATTTCTTATAATAAAGATGGTTATACTCAACATTGTAAAGATTATAAATCTTATGAAACTTGGTTAGAACAAAGAAATGATCAAAGGTGGGTTGATGTTGAATCACACGGTCAAAAAATTGATGGTAAGAATATGATGCATTGCCGTAGATTGATAGATATGGCTCGTGAAATAGCTGAGGGGAAAGGTATTGTTGTTAGAAGACCAAATGCTCAGGAGTTGATTGATATTCGTCAAGGTAAGGTAGATCTTCAAACCTTGATTGATCATGTTGAGAGTGAAATTAAAGAAATAGATCTTCTTTATAAAAATTCAACTTTACCAGATAATGTTGATATGAACTTTATTGAACAAATTTTGATAAATATTAGAAAAAAAAAATATAACGTATGCAATTAATAACTGGAATAATTATTGGAATGTTTTTATCAATTTTTATATTTTATTGTTTTAATAAAATATCTGTTTTAAGATTAAAATCTAGAAACAGATCTATATATCAAGAAATTCTTGACAATGTGATCTCTAATAATGTCACATTTGAATCAAGAATTAATAATAATATACTTTTTAATACTAATATCAAATCTGATGGCGATGTTCAAATTATGTATTTTATAGATAAAAAAGACATTGCTATATTTAAAAATAACAATTGTCTATATACAAGTGTGCATATAGACAATAATATTTTAGATAAAATATCTAAAAATATCTGGAATAAGTTTTCAAATCAAATTAATGATACTGTTTTCCTATCTAATACCATATTTGATAGGAAAACATTTTTAATTATATGTGGTTTAACCCAAAATATTAATCAAAATAATGAAATTATAGAAATTAATTATAATCTTGATGATATTTTAGATAAAATAAATAAAGTAGGATATATTAATCTAACGGATGATGAGAAAAATTTCCTTAAAAATATGAATAATGATTAAATCTTATGACTTTTTAATGCAGTCAACCTTTGATAGAATACTTGAAGGTAAATTATTTGATAATAATCTTAAACCATATTCTCAAGATTTTCTTAAAAAAGTTCTTAAATATTTAGAATCCAAAGAAAGATTTGAAGATTGTTTTATTTTAGAAAAAATAATATCAAACAGATCTAACCACGATAAAAACTATAAAACTATAAATATATGAAATACGTTGAAGAATTAAAACCAATAGAAGAGGTTCTACCTAAAGAATTTTTAAATGATTTGAATATCTTTTTTATTAATTCTAATTTATCTAAATCTCAAAGAACTGATCTTGTTACTATAATACAGAAGAATTTAACTAAAGATAAAGTAAGTTAAAATCTATGAAGAACGGGATTTTAATTATTGGCGGAATTTGGATTTTACTAAATCTTTTATCTTATTGTTTTTTCGGATCAATCGGATCACTAATATCAACGTATTTTTGTATGGGAATAGTTTGGTTTGGTAGGAAAAAATTAATACAACTTTTGAAAATTTAATTATTTTTACTATATTTGTGTATGGAAAATGAAGATTTGAAAATGAGGCCGTATGATCGATTACAATCGATTCTTTCTGAGAAAAATAATGGCAAACTAACAAAAAACGCATCAGAAAGACTTGATGAATTATTCGGTGATAAAAAAGAAGAAGGAATTTTAAATAAAATTAAAAGATTTTTTCTAAAAATTGATAGATTGATATTCAATCCAGGATCAAAAATGTTTAATACAACCTACTATAAAAAAAAGAAGAATGTTTAATAATAAGCAAAATGAGATACTTCGTGATGAAAAAGGGAAAATCCATTGGATTTCACGTTCTGTTGCAGTTGTTTCTGTTGTTATATGGAAAGATAAATTTTTAATCTTAAAAAGAGGATTAAATGTTTCTAATTCAAAAAAATGGTGTTCTCCTTGTGGTTATTTAGACTGGAATGAATCAGCATCTGAGTGTGCAATTCGTGAAATATATGAAGAGACTGGTATTAATTTAAGAAATTATAAAATATCAGGATTAGAATCACCATATGAATTGGTTACTGATCCTAATGTAAATTGGAAGCAAGATATCGCAATACATTTTAAAATTATTATCGATTCAGAAACTGAGCCAGAATATGATTTATCAATTGTTGATCCGGGTGAAACATTAGACATAAAATGGATTACATCAGATGAAATAGTAAATTATGATTTTGCATTCAAACATGATAGAAGAATAAAAAAATGTATAACACACTAACAGAAGAAGATATTTCAAACTTAATAAATTTGGATTATGATGAATTCATTGAAACTATTCTTATTGAATTAGTTAAAAATTCTGATATTAATAATCTTCTTCCAATGTTATTAGATCACCTACAAAATTCAGATATTAAAGATAATATAAACAACGCACTATCAAAAATTAGAGATAGTAAAATAAAAAGCATTTTAGATGAAGGATCCAAAAAGTTTTGTTAAATTATTTGATCTAAATGTCCCAGTAATAGAACATTTAGATTATTATATTGAACAAATGTCTAAGACACAAAAGTATAAAGATATTAAACATTTCTTATCTCTACATGAAGAATCAGAAATGGAAATTGATGATGCTTATGAATTTAGAAAAAATAAATCAGAGGAAATTATAGAGTTTATTAAAAACACTAATGCCTATAATGAATTATGTTATGATAAAAATTTAATAGATTATCCAACTACAAAATCAATTGAGTATTTAGAAGGTACTAAATATCTATCAATTGATCTAAGAAGTGCAAATTGGGTCGCTTTAAAAAACTATGACCCAATTCATATAAATGAACTTGGTACTGATTATATTGATTTTTTAGGTAAGTTTAATCTACCTAAAGTATTTGTACATTCTAAATATCTTCGTCAGTTTATTTTTGGTAATGTTAATCCAAAAAGATTAATTAAGGTTCAGAGGAATCTAATACAAGAGATGGTTCGTAAATATCAAGACGACTTTCAAGTTGAAGGTGTTAGAAATGATGAGGTTATATTTTCATTTAAAGAATTCTCTGATATTAAAGATATTTATAATGGAATAGATCATGTAAAATATAAAACTAAAGTATTTACTGTTAATAGAGTTGAAGATTTTAGAATTGATAATTTATATGATGTTGATGGTAACCTACTTAATAGAGAAATGATGGGAGTTGATGGAACTTTGTTTTATATTAAACTGAAAGAATATATAACTGGTGAGAAATTAGATATTCGAGATCTTTACTTTAAAAGTAATGGTAGGAAAGCTATCTGGGTAGTTGATAATTTTAAAGTGGAATTATGAAACTAATCAAATATTTAATTCCCAAAACATTTTTTGATGTTTTCAATTATTTTGGGATTATTTTGGGATTAATTCTATTAAAATATTATATTTGGAATAGGATTTTTTATTGGATTATTTGATTTATATACATTTTATAAAAATCCTATTACAAAATCAGATGATAATAGAAATCAGATGATTAGAGATAGAAAATTAAGAAAATTATTACAATAAAAGATGAGTGATTTATTTGATATATCTGAAATAAATTTGGTAAATATAATTTGCCATTCTGGCGGTGCTTCTGGAAGTGATACATTTTTTGAAGAAATTGGATCAAAATATGGAGTAAATACTAAGGCATATTCCTACAAAACAAATTATCATACAACTAATAATAAAGTTGAAATTAGTGATACTGACTATGAGGAAGGAGTAAAAGAAATAAATAAAGCAAATCGTTCTTTAAATAGATACGGTATTAACAAATACATGAATCTTCTTGCAAGAAATTGGGCTCAAGTAAAATATTCTGATGAAATATTTGCAATAGGTTCTATATTAGAACCTGGTAAAAAAGGTTCAAAAGGATTTTATAATAAATCTAATCTTCAAGTAGTTGAAGGCGGTACTGGATATGCCTGCATGTGTGCAATTAATAATAATAAACCTTTGTATGTATTTGATCAGAATAAAGATAAGTGGTTTAGGTGGTCATATATATCTTCAAGATTCGTAGAAATTAAAGATCCTAAAATAACTTTTGAAAATTTTGCTGGAATTGGAACTAGAGAAATTAAAGAAAATGGAATAAAGGCCATAGAAGATTTGTACAAAAGAACATTTAAAATAAATTAAACTTTTTTATAAATTTATATATAATGTCCTATTAAAAAATATTAAAAAAATGAAAAATTATACAACAAAAAGTGGATACCAAATTATGGTAGATGAGCTTAATCATTTAAGCACCACGGAATATAAAAATGCCATTGAATTATTACAAGAAGCTCGGGATAAAGGAGACTTATCAGAAAATGCAGAGTATGATGCAGCTAAAGAATATCACTTTAATTTGATGAACAAAATATCAATTCTAAAAGAAAAACTAAGAACATATGAAATTATAGATTCTAGTAAATTATCTTCAGATACTGTTAATATGTTATCAACTGTTGAAATTAAAAATCATAAGTTAAATATAAAACAAACTTGGAAATTAGTATCTGAAAATGAAATTGATACAAAAAATGGTAAAATATCATTCAATTCACCAATTGGAATGGCTCTAATAGGGCATAAAATAGGTGAAATTGTTGAGGTTATTGTTCCATCTGGTATTATGAGATTAGAAATTTTAGATATAAGACAATGAGGATAAGTTTTGATTTTCAATGAAAATGAGTTTTGATTTTTAATATATACTACTAAAAATCAATAATATGTCAGGTTTTATTTATAAAATTACATCACCAACTGGTAAAATTTACATAGGACAAACTTTCAATTTTGAAAGGAGAATGTCTTCTTATAGAAGTGGAGATTGTAAAAATCAAAAAATTTTATTCAGATCACTTATTAAATATGGTTTTAAAAATCATAAAGTAGAGATAATAGATAATAGAGATAGTATAAAAGAATTATTAAATTTAGAAAAATTCTATATAGAACTATTTAATAGTTATAATTCCGAAAATGGTATGAATCTGACAAGAGGTGGTGATGGATGTAATATTGATCAACATAGTGAGGAAACTAAATTAAAAATATCAAACACAAAAAAAAAATTCACCAAAAACTGAAAAGCAAATCTTAGCTAATTTAAGAAGTTTTGGTGTTAAACACACAGATGAAAGAAATCTAAAGAAATCTATTTCACAAGGTGGTGAAAATCATTGGGCATATGGTAAAAAAATGAGTGATCTAACAAAATTTAAAAAGTCTAAATCTATGAGAAAGAAGTATGAAGATGGGTATTTGAGTCCAAGAAAGGGAATTGAATTAGCTGAAGAAATTAAACAAAAAATTAAATTAAGCAAATCTATTCCTATATCACAATTCTCTAAAAATGGAGATTGGATAAAAGACTGGATTTCTGCCAAAGATGCTTTTATTGAATTAAATATATCACATGGTAATATAAATGCCTCTTGTAAAGGTAAAAGGAAAACAGCAGGTGGATATATTTGGAAATATAAAAATAATAATTATGAAATATAATTTTTCAAAGAGTCTACGTATCTCATTCGATTTTGACGGTACTTTAGATGATGATTTTGATGGAACTTTTAATAAACAAAAAGATGAAATTCAGAATCTAGCTAAAAAATATCTTAACGAAGGTCACCAAGTTTGTATCATTACAAAAAGGTATGGTCCTGAGTTTTCAAATATGGGTTTAACTAATGAGCATAAAAATGTTTTTGACTTATCTAAAAAATTAGGAATAAAAGACGTATATTTCACAAATAGAGAAATGAAATTTTCCTATATTTTAAATCTAAAAATTCAAAAGCATTTTGAAAATTCTAATTATGAGGTTGAATTAATCAATCAGGCTTGTAATGAAAAGAATCACAATTGTTTAGTAATTCCTATAGAAGATCCATATTGGAGGGATTTAGTTTATTAATATAATATATAATTTATGATAAATAAATTTTCAAAATTGACAGAATCATCATCTACAAAATTTAAAATTGGATTAGATTTCCATGGTGTAATAGACTCACTTCCTGATTTTTTTGGGTTTTTAACACAATCAGTTATTAAAAATGGCGGAGAAATACATATACTAACAGGTGGATCTTGGAATAGTGAGTTAGAATCTCAACTATCTAATTATGGTATTGTATGGACACATTCATTTTCAGTTTATGATCATCTAATTAATTCTAATACGCCAACGACTGGTGAAATTAAATTTCCAGATGGAACAATTCAAAAGAAGTTTGTTGGTGATGATTGGGATAAAGCTAAAGGAGACTACTGTAGAGAAAACGGAATATCATTTCATATTGATGATACTTTAATTTATAATGATTTCTTTACAACACCTTTTTGTAGATTATGGACACATAATAATAATCCAAAGGCATCACATAAAGATGTTAGACATTTAGATTAGTCTAATTGTTCTAATATTATGATAACTTTATTAAAAAATACACTTTTAAAAGATTTTAATGTTGGATCAAATGATGGATCACCAATAGAACATAATTTAAATTTACTATTCTTCTGATTTCTATCATCTTGTGATATTGAATATTCTGTTTCTAAAAATTTTTCAATTTTTTCAAAATTAATATGACCACCATCTGAATAACCATCATTTTCAAGTTTCATTTTATAATCTAAGATATAGTATATTTTATCTTTTCTGAAAAAATCAGGTAGATTATTGGGACTATTTATTATAAACTTAAAATAAAAACTACCCCTTTCAATTCCAGCCAAAGATAATATAGATTGACTTCTTATACAAACTAATTCATTTAAAAGAGTTCCTATTTCAACTGTTAAATCCGTGTTACACATTTCGTCATTTATAAAATCTGTTAGATCAATAAAATAGTCTTTAATATCATCAGAAGTATTAGAGGAATTTCCTTCAATTATTTCATTAAATTTGTTTTCTAAGTCTTTTCTATTATTTTCATATTCGGTTCTTTTATTTTGATCTCTATCTTTTAATTTCTTCTGCAAGTCTTTATCTATTTCCAAAACTCTCATATAATTAAATGCTTTGAAAATACTCATTTCAGGATATTTTTTGATATACTCTGATTTGAAAAATTTAATCATTTTATCTACTTGACTTTGTGATATATTAATATATGGATAAACATTATCCAATCCTGTTTCTGATGTAACAAGTTTATTTGTCTTCATATCCCTTCCTATTATAGATTTACCATCTTTCTCAACTTCTATTCTAGCCCTTGTTATATCATTTGGCCACCCAGTCTGATTTATTGATGTTAATTTAACTTTAATATAGTCGGGATATTCACCACCAGAAGTTCCAGCCTGTGCATAAGAATCTTCTGATATTTTATACCAAAAATTAGTATAACCATTACTTTCAAATATTTTAGCAGCCATGATATTTTTATGTTTGTTATAATTATCATATATCATATCAATATATTTTTTAGCAATCTTATCATTTTCATTAACTGTTTTATAATTAAGTAATTCCAGTCCTTTAGATATAATTCCTTCATTAATAAATTCTTGATATTTATATAGTTTCATTATTAATAATCTCTTTTTGGTAGTGGCATATCACTAACTATATTTACTTTAAAAGTAAATCCATCATCAGTTCCATAAATAGTATGTGAATCATAATTACCACCAAATGTATATGGTTTTGGTCCGTTAATTTTTCTCATCTCATCTTGTAATCGTTGTTGGTTTTTTAATTCATTTTGTTGAATCATCTCTTCAAATGTCAATCCATTATCTTGTTGTGGTTGATATGTCGATTTAGATTGATACCCATACTTAGCAAGAAGCATTTCAGCTTCATTTTGAGAAATATCAGCCGGTTTAATTTCTTCTTGTTGATCTTCTATTATTCTAATCTCTGGTCTATTCATAATTTATATATATTTTTATAAAAATATAAAAAATGTGTTTTATAATATAATATATACAATAATAAAAAATAAATAATATATGAAATACATAAAAACTTTTGAATCTTTTGAAGATCCAGGTAAATTAAACGAAGGAATTTTAGACTCGGATGTATATAAATTTTTATCTGATAAGTCTAATAAAGAAAATATTATGTCAGTTAATGTTCCGACATATATTAAACAAGCTTTGAATTCAAAGAAATATAAAAATTCAGACTCTGGGAAAATAGTTGATCTTTCTGATTTAACTGAACAAGACTATAGAAAAGCAATTGAATTAGGAGAAGCTAATAAATGGGGAAATCCACATTCTATGTTAGGAGCTCCTAAATTCTTCAAAGCTTCTGATGAAAAAACTAAAAAAGCTTATGCTTATATCTATCAAAGAATTGATATGGCTAATCAAGGTAAAGCAGCTCATGGTTTTGGGTCAGGATCATAAATATAATTAAATTGTTATTTCAAAGTTATTTTCATATATTTAGACAATTAACTATAGAGATATGTTAGCTAGAAATAAAAGACTTAACAATACCATCGGTTTAGATATTTTTAAATTTGAAATGATTGCTAAGGATTGTAATATACATCAAAGAGATTTTCAATCTTGGGGGTTAAATCCAACAGAAGGGAAAAGACACATAATATTTTTAACTGAAACACCTCAGAAAATTAATGAATTTATTTCAAAATTAATTTCCGAAGGTGTTTCTTTTTCTTATGAAAATATTACACAATCAGTTATTAAAATGATAAATGTTGATCCTCTACTATATAGAGCTTATAAATACAACTCTATTTTTAAATGGAGTATTGATCAAATACGTAAAAGAAAACTAAAACAAGATGATATCCTAGATAAGATAAGCGAATATGGTAGAGATTCTCTTGACGATGTAGATATCGAAATTTTAAAAAATATATAAATAATTTTTTATACTAACTATTTTTGATTATATTTATAAAACAAACATATATCTAATCATGATTAGTAAATTCTATAAATATTTCTGGTGTCTACCAGCTCTTATTCTCCACGAATTATCACATGTTATAGTAGCTCTATTATTATTAGGTCGTATAACAAGAATCAATATTAAAAGAATGGACTCTGTTAGAATTTATATCTCTAACCTAAATACATTGATTCAAGTTAGATTAGTAGCTTTCTCCCCATTCTTAGTACCATTGATATTCTTCTTATATTCTTTTAAAGATTCAAATTTTGCTTGGGCTATACTTTATTTATTATCTACACCTAAAACAACATTACCAAGCTTAGTAGATTTCAAAACAGCTAAAGTTAAAGTTCCAAATTTTATTAAAATGTTTTATGATGATAAAAAAGAAGATCTATTTGATTTTCCAGATGAAAATGAGATTTCAGTAGATTCTACTGTAAAATAATTTTCATACCAATTAATTTTTCAACTTCATTTAAACTTACTTTCCAGTAATTAATTCCTTTAGGTTTAGATGAATTATTTACAAAAATATAAGAATAGAAAGTTTTTGTTTCTAAAACATAGATAACTTTCCAACATTTTGTGGGGATTGCTAATCCATTAAATTTTTCTGAAATACCTACTGAACCACACCATATAAAAACTGAATCATTAACAAGAGATAGTTCTCTCGTCATTACCTCTAATTTTTTCCAATCTCCAGCATTTAAAGAATGATATTGAGGAACTATGTTTGAGAAATAGAAACATTCATCCAATAAAGTTTGATCACATTGGTTATCAGCTGCTGGACACATATGTCCTCTATCAATACCAGATAATATGAGATATTGGGATAAATCAACTGGAAAATTAAGCACAAATAGTTTCCCAGGATCTAGTGTGATAATTTGGAGTGAAGAAAATGAAGATATGGATGATGAA
>Ga0247831_1008997_pt1 | contig 10215 bp, 9 predicted proteins | sample LaCruzMarch2015__9_FD_192406 | JGI IMG/M metagenome (GOLD analysis project Ga0247831, IMG submission 192406) | Freshwater microbial communities from meromictic Lake La Cruz, Castile-La Mancha, Spain - LaCruzMarch2015_1m | ecosystem: Environmental > Aquatic > Freshwater > Lake | place: Spain...
ATAGGTTAATCGAACATACTTTTTGGGTTTCATAAAACAAAGGTAGTTTTGTTAATTTGTTGCGTTAAGTTATTGAATTTGGGCGTGCGTTCCTAAAATATCCGATAACGTTTTGCGGCTTGGCGAAGGTGGCGATTTTTACCACAAATGTTGATGCGGAGAACCAAACTTTGAATAACCACAAATGTGTCTGCGGAGAACTGAACCGCCACTTTTGCCAAACCGCTGTTAGGCGCTGTTGCTCTTTCTGTCGTCAAGGTTTACTGGTCTTTTGAGTTACTGTCACCCAAGATTTGTCGAACCCAAGTGCCTTTAAAATTTGGTCTTTGTCAAGCGTTTTTGGTTGTTTGATTTTTATTACCAAACATTTCTCTGGAACGTCTTCAACGATTGTAAACTGCGAGCCGTGCGGTTGCCAAGTAAAACAATGTTCTCCAGTCTTTTTGTGAGTGCCAACAAGGTTATTATTCTTGTTCCATTCCCATTTGTAAAGTTCATAGTCGTATCGAACAGTTTCAAATTCAAAAACTACAACTTCAGAGAGGTCGTTTGATTTTACTAAAACAACAGTCCGCAAATGCTTAAACTTTTCTCTGATTGCGGAAACTCTCTCGTTCCAAATTTCAAGAACAAGTTTGCCGATTAAAGTCGGGTCTGCTTTTTGGTCGCTACGTTCGCCAAATGAATAATTCGGAGAGTTTCGTCCTGAAATTAGCCTTACACGTTTTTGAGTTGATGGCTTTGTAGCTTTCACAGTCTTTGCACCCCAAGCAGTGTTGCCCATTACAACATCGTCAAGCCCAACATTTGAAGGTTTCCAGTCTGCGCCAATGCAAGTTGCAAAAATGCTTTCCCATTCAGAACCTTCAAGTTCGGGTTTGCCTTTTGAAGCCAACAAATAGATTAACTCTTTGCCGAGCAAAAAGGGAAAGTCTTTCGGAAATTCGTTTAACGGAAAAGCCGAAACAGACTTGTTTACTGTTCTTAATTTCGGTGATTTATTGTTCTCCATAGCTGACTTCATATTCTCTTAAAACCGAAGTCATATCCATAGAGGTTGCTACAAACGGTAATAGTTTTAAAATAACTGCTTTTACTAAATTTACAGGAACTGCATTTCCTGCTTGTTTTCTTGCTTGTCCGTCCGCAACAACAATTTTATAGCTGTCGGGAAAACCTTGTAAGCGGAACATTTCTCTTGGCGTTAGTCGTCTTTCTCCATTTACAAGTAAATAGTTGTATGATGCTCCTGCACGCAAAGCACAGGAATAAGGATAAGAACAAATATTACCTGCTTTGTTTTCGTGCCAAATAGAAAGTTTGTAAGCTGATTTGTGAGTTTCTTTGCGCTTCTGTGCAATGTATTCAGATGCGTAATGTTTTTTGTCAACCTTCTTTTCAAGAATTTCTGAAAGTGGTTTGAATGGTCTAACTGGAGAAGGAAAACTGAACATAATTGGCTCTCTGTGTCCAACGATAATTACACGTTCACGTTTTTGTGGAAGTCCATAGTCAAGTGCATTTAGAACAGCAAACTTTACATTGTAACCTAAATCTTTCTCTAAGGTCTTTATAATTGTTTTAAGAGTTTCGCCACCATTGTGTCCTACAAGTTGTTTGACGTTTTCAAGCACAAAAGCCTTTGGCTTTTTGTGCTTTATTATCCTTGCAATGTCAAAAAACAATGTTCCCCTAATGTCATTGAAACCTTGCATTTGTCCGATGATGCTGAAAGGTTGGCAAGGAAAACCGGCAAATAAAATATCGTGGTCTGGAATATCTTTTTCGTCAACTTTTGTGATGTCGCCTGTCGGTCTATGCCCAAAGTTAGCTTCATAGCTGTCTTGGCAATATTTGTCAATGTCAGATGAAAACACACACTCGGGAATGAGGTCATTTTCTATGCAGGCTTGGTCCATCGCTGTCCGAAAACCACCGATACCACAAAAAAGGTCTATAAATTTTATTCTTTCCATTGTCAAAAAATTAGTTGGTCAAATTTAATATTTTGGTCGTTATAAGGTTTCATTTTTTGTCAAAAGTTATCCAGTCTGTCTGTTGATGCAGGGTCGTCCTGCAATTGCGCCTAACGTTTCGCAAATAGGCGAACGGCGATAGCTGGCGCTTATTTGCTGTTAGTGGTATTTGTTTTTATTAATTTAATTGTTTCTTCTAAGTCTTCTTCTCTGCTCCAATAATATCCATAAGCCTTTTTGTATTTTTTCATCTGTTGTCTAATACCTTCAGGTTTATATAAGTCTGATTCATCTAATTTTACTGCTTCAAGTGATTCAAAATCTTTTATAACTTCAAAGTTTTCAGGATCAATTTGAAGTAGTTTACCTTTTGTACGCTTCTTTTGAGCCTTTCTATCTTGAGGAATATATTTTGGTTTTAATCCAAGCTCGGCAATTAATCTTCTGAATACTCCGTCACTTATACCGTATTTTTTAGGGATGTCTTTTTGATAAAATTTTCCACTGATTATGTCTATTTTCAACTCAGCAAGTTGTTTCATACTTAATTGCTTTTTTTGGGCTTCTTTTTGGCATTCGACACACCAAAATCCATTAATCAAATATTGCCCTTTAGAAACCCTTTTATGATCGTTATTGCAAATCCATGTATATGATTCAGAATAACCCTTAGGTTTTAGTTTTTTGTCAATTAATTTTCCACCTCTTAATTCAATAATATCTTTGAGTGCTTCGTACTTTGATAATGCCTCACAAGTAGAACAAGATGCGTTCGACTTAATTATTACGCTCAAAACTCTATTAGTTGTTTGGTGACCTTTCGAGCAAGAATAAGTATGTTTACTTTCGGCACCTATAAATTCTTGTATCGAACCCTTTTTTTTCTCAACTATTTTTTTTGCTTGTTCATACAATTCACTTTTCTTTCCAAGGTAGAGTTCAACTAAATCGAGTTGAAAGGGTTCGTGGTTATAGATAATATTTAACTCATCTAGTTTTCTTTTTACCTGGTCTTCGAATAGATGAATTCTTCCTGCTCTAATAGTTTTAAATTCTAATATTTCGATTAGCGTTATCTTATTTTTCTTGCAAAGCTCTTTTTTGTAATTATCTCTTTCAATTTGAGACTTATATCTCATTTCGTTATTGTGAAAATGACTGTTTTCAGTGTAATGTTGATATCCTTGATATTCGAAAGCTACTCTATGTTCAGAATTGTAACCATCTAATTGAAGTCCCTCCATTTCTTTTATGTAGACTGATGGAAGTTTCAATTGTAAAAGGTGTTCCAAAATTAAACGGGCTAGAGTTTCTCCAATTAATTTGTTCGGGGAACATTTTGGACACCAACGTAAAGAATTTTTTACTGCACTCCAAGATTTTTGGAACTTATGTCCAACATTGCATTCAAAGTCTAGTTTAGCTTCATTGTTGATGTAAGTCTTAGAATTACATTTCCCATTTAATTTTCCAACGAAATTATGTATCTCATCAAGTGTTTGTTTACTTAGGCTTGAGAGCGAAGCTTCCTTAGCACATAAATCACAACCATGTCCTCTCAAAAATACTTGAGGCTCTTTGGTAATAACTTTGTTATGTTTTAAACAAGTTAAAGAAATGGGAATTCTTTGATTAATGTAATTTGCATTCTTAAAATCAAATTGGTCACCGAAAATTGCCTGAATTTTATTCTTGAATATATCTATACCATCAGAGAACGTTTCGCGTCGTGATTCTTGAAGACAGAATTTACAAGGATGTTTTGAATTTAGATGATTATTTGAGGTTTGTTCAAATGAATAGTCGTGTTTTTTACAACGAAAATTGATTTTAGTTTTTGCATCCCTATATTCGGTCGCGTGATAATCAAAACTATCACCAAAAAGTAGTTTTGATTGCTCAATTATCCATTTTGTATTTCGCTTTTCACTCAAAATATTATTCTTTGGGCATCATTACCACTAACGGTTTGTGGCTTTGCGAAGGCTGGGATTAGAAGTACGAATGTTCAAATTTAGCACAATGTTCATTAGTATTCCAAATATTCAAATTAGCATTGAAGCCCAGCTTTTGCAAAACCCTTGTTGTAGGCAGGCCTTTTTTGTTTATGCTTGTAATATTTTTGCACCTTTTGATTGGTTATGATAACTACATAAAAGTTCACCATTATCAAGAATTGATTTTCCACCTTTTGCATGTGGAATTACATGGTCTGCTTGATAATTTGACCAACTTACTTTGGCTTCATTCTCTGGTTTACCGTCTCTTAAACATTGTTGGCAATAACCTTTTCCTTTTCTGTATATAATTATTCTTTCTAATTCTGAAAATGCTCTTTTACTATCTTTTTCAACTAATTCAATATTATTTGCTTTGGAATATTCAAACATTATTTGACGCATTATTCTATCTCTAATCTCTAAATCACTTTCTCCTTGTTGTCTATTATTGCTAAAAGTTAGCATATCATGGTCAGTTGAATCATCAAATGTTTTCCATCTCTCATGAAAATAATAAATAAACTCTCTAATATGTAAACGAGTTTTTTCATCTATCACATAATATTTTCTCAAATGTCTTATTAACATGTATGTTGAAATAATAAAATACTCAATTGAGAGCTCTTTTATCCCTGATTTTTCATCTAACATTGGGTCATCTATAAAAATATCATCAAAAGTTTTCAAATTTTGTAAAACAGCTATTGCAACATTATTCTGTTCAAATGATTGATTTCCAATACCATCTTCTTGTTTGGAATTATTTATATATTCCTCAATTTTTCTGTCACTTAAATCACCATAACCATTTGCTTGTTCGATTAATAAAAATCTTGCCATAAATTGCAAATGCTTCATTCTAGTATTATCTACATTTAAAAGGCAAAAAAAGTGTTTTTTGTCAGGATTACTATCAATAGGTTCGTATTTGTCATAATCAAATGTTTGGTCATCTGCATACTTAACTATAAAGTTTCTAGTTAAGCTGGATAATTGAGCATGAGCAACTTCCATATAATTTAAAGATTCTCCCTGTTGTAATCTCCAAAAGATTTCTGTTGCTATAATTTGGTGTTTAACATTATTTGGTTCCTCAATATTTTTGATAATGTCAGCTTGGTATTTAAGAGACTTATCAATGAATTTTCTAACATCTGTGTCCAAATCTTTATAATATGCACCTATTAATGTCTTATCAATATCAGCTAATGATTTAGGAAGTGGATATTCATTGTCAAAAAAATCTTGAACAGTTGTAATTCTTTGTTGACCATCTATGATTTCATTAATTGTCCTGTCAGCAGAAAGCCGAACTTCTCGAATAACTAATTTTGGAATATAGTATCTTCTGAACAAGCTATCCATTAAAGATTGCTTTTTCGCTTTCGACCAAACTGCCTTTCTTTGATATGGAGGTCTAGTTACATAGTCTTCTCTATATTCAAAAAAATCTTTAATACTTATATCTGTCGGAACTATTGTATATTCTGATTTTGGGTTAAATGCCATTTTATTATTCTTTAAATTTCACGTGTTTATTGTCTCTGTGGCTTGCCTACAACGGTTTGTAGCTACCCGAAGGGCGGGGCTTTTACCACAAAACTTGATTTGAAAAACTAATGTTTGATTAACCACAAAACTGTCTTTGGAACACGAAACCCCGCCTTTTGGGTAGGTGCTGTTATGCCTTCGTTGTTCTTTTCGGTCGTGGTGTCAATGTTCATTTAGTCTATTTAATTGATTTCTACAAGTTCTATTTCATCTTTTGTCAAATTGTAAAGTTGGTATACCAATGAATTTATTTTGTCCTCGTGGTATTCTATCTTCCGTTTGATTTGTTCTTTTTTGGTGTCAAGAGTTAGAGTCTGAATCTCCTTGTTTAGTTGTAAAAGGTGATCTACGTGGTTTACGATTTGGTCGTGGGCTTCAGAATCTTGTTGATTTGAAAAGTCTATCTTTTTAATTGGTATATTATTAAAAAAACTTACCGGATACTTTAAGGACCCTTCTGGAATTCTAATAGAATAAACAGTTTTTAAATGATGCCAATTTATCAAATTAGAGTTAATAATCCCCAATAAATATTTAATATTTAATTTTGTTGGCACTATAGCATGAACAGCAACAAGCATTGCTGATCCCTTGACGTCAATAATCGCTGAAACTTTTTGAGCGACACCACGAACAATTATTTTTGGATTGAGTTTAAAGAATTCGATCGTGTTATCATTAAGATAATTCGTATCCAATTTTATAGTAGGTGCGGTGTACTTCTTCTTGTATAAATTTATTTCTTGAGTTTCCCAACTATCATAATATCTATTACAATTACCATTTGTATAAATAGGTAACGAATTCTTAGTATTAACTCCATTAGAAGTAATTATATCCGCCATTTTCCAATATTCAAATCCCATTATACCTGTTCTAATATTACTCAAAGTTTGTAGCTTAGGATTTATTTCTAATTTGTTAATAATTAATTTCTCTTCCTCGTTACTTTCTATTTGAATCTTGCCATTACTGTCAAATAATTCTAAATAATTGTATTCATATGCCACGTTATCTCTGTAAATAATCGTTTTATTATCATTTCCTTTTTTGGTCATTGTTAATGCTATACAACTGATAAGTGCGTCATGAAAAACTTTATTATCTTTTTCATCTAAAATTGTAGTTATTTGGTAATTTTCCTTAAACTCCTTCCGTATTAATTTGCCATAATCTGCTCCGAAAAATTTATTTGGCACTATATAACCGAGTGTACCTTTAGAATTGATTATATCAAGTCCCTTTTCAATAAAAGCTACGTAAATATCTGCACCCTTTGAATGATGATATTTAACTCTTACATAATCTTTTAGATGGCGATCTTGTAATTTTACTCCAATATATGGCGGATTACCAATTACAACATCAAAGCCATCGTTCTTAAATATTGTTGGATATGCTTTTTGCCAACTAAATGGTTTAATTAATCGTTCCTCCCCAAAATCTAGTTGAGTATCGTAGTAATCAGTATCAATTAAACTATTTCCGCTTTTTATATTGTCATCAAGCGTTGGCAATACACGTTCATTGAACATTTTCATTTGGTGAGCAATACTAGCTTGGGTTTCTCCCTCCATACATTTAAGTAACAAAGAAAGTTTAGTTACTTCTACTGCGTTTGTATCAATATCAACACCGAAAATGTTGTTCAATAAAATTTTCTTTTTTTCGGGTGTGGTTAAATTGCCTTCAGGTGTTAATGGGTTTTTCTTGTTCGGATTTTGAATATAATAATCTTTGTACCAATTTAATAAAAACTGATAGGCCCCAATAAGAAAACTTCCACTACCGCAAGCCGGATCAACTATTTTAATTTCCGCAACTTCTTTAGGCGTTTTCTTTTCGCATAGTTTTCCGATGGTATTTAAAACAATATAATCTACTATATATTGAGGTGTGTAGTAAACTCCACCCGCTTTTCTTACTTCGGGTTTAAGTTCAATAACAGCCTTCCCTTTACTATTAATAGTAATGGTTTTCCCTAAAAATTGCTCATAAGCACTCCCTAATATTTCTACACTTAAAACTGAAAATTCATAAGGACACTCGGGGTAATATAATTGGCTGATTATTGTTTTAAGTGTCTTATTATTTATTTTAAGTTGATGACTTAATTGGTCTTTTTTGAAGTTAAACAATCCACTATTGTATTTGTCATCTGCTTGTTTAAACTCTAATAAAAGGTTTTCGTAATAGTCGCCATGATTTAAACACTCTTTCAGTCTGCCGTAAGGCTCAATACTTCTGTCTTCACAAATACGTAAAAATATGATTCTGTCTAGTGTTTGCTGAACAACAAAGTTTAGCTCGTCTTCGTCTAATTGTTTATTTTCTTTACTAATGGTTTCAGCCAATAAAGTCCGCCATTGGTCTAGTGAATTTAAAAATTCTTTGTCAACGGTTGCGGTTCCTTTTTTGTTGGCATTACCGCCAATAAACTTGTCGAAACTACCCTTTAAAACGGCTTCTTTACTAAATGTGTTCCAGAGAAAATCCCATTCAGAAATATAATCGTTGTAAGTAATATATTTTACTCTTGCTACACTTGTTTTGTCCGTAGGGATAGGTTTTTTTGTGCAGTCGTAAATAGCAAATTCTTCAAAGTCAGTAATAACACTCACATTCAATTTAGCACTCCAACCATATCTGCGAACTTGGTAAGCAGGTTGTATGTCGTCCTTGATTAAAACGCTTGGCTTTTTGGCTTCCACAAAAAATAATCGTTGTCCTCCGCTTAATCTGAAAGAGTAGTCGGGAGCTTTAGTCGCTGTGCCAACTTTTACTCTGTCTTCGTGAATTACTTCTCTGTAACTTTCAGCAAATCCTTGTTCGTTGTCAATGTCCCAGCCCAAAGCCTTAAAGAAAGGGTCGATAAAGTCTCTACGAGTTTGAGTTTCGTTGTAGTCAGATTTTTTGTAAGCAGTCAGCTGTTCGCTAAAACGAGTAACTAATTCTTGTATTTTCTTAAAACCAATTTCTTTGTTTGTCATATTTCTGTTTTCTTGTTACAAGTTTAGGCTTTTTTTACAATGAGGCATAACGTTTTGCGGGCTTGCGAAGGTGGCGATTTTACCACAAAATTTCATGCTAAGAACAGCACTTCAATTATACGAAAAATTGTCATACGAAGCACTAAACCGCCACTTTTGCAAGCCCGCTGTTACCTGCATGTGCTTCTGTCTGGCCGAAGCGGTCAAGTCCGAAGTGGGCATAACTGCTAATTACAAGTTCTTTCATATTCCGTCATCAAGTTTTTGTAGTTCCTGTGCAAATCGCTTCCATTCTCCTTTTGTTTTGGTTGATAGCTTGTCGTAAAGTTTCTTAATCAAATCTATCGGCAGTTTTTCAATTTCTTCAACTGAAAGTTTAATCCACTCGGTCGGATAATATTCTGGCGGAAAAATTTTGTCGTTTGCAATGGTTTCAAGTTTTTCTACATTGGTTGCGTTTTTGTATTGCTCTGAAAGCTCTGTCCTAATTGTCCCACGCTGTTCCTTATTAAGTTTACGAAGTTCCGCTATGGCAGAAATTCGTTTCTCCTTTCTACCTTCAACTCGTTTCAAAACTTTTGTGTATCGGTCATATTTAATAGCACTAACTTTTGACGTCTCACTTCTATAAGCAAAGTAGTCGGTAATTGTCCGCTTACCATAATAAGAATTGCCGAATGGAACCCAAGGGTTTTCACAATTTCTCAAACCAAAGTCTGCAATTTGAAAATCCTTGTCAAGATTTGCTTCTTGTATCATTCTATAAACCCAAATTGCACCTGCTACTGAACCACCAATCCATTTCAGTTCTCGTTCAAGAATAACCAGTCCTTTGAATAGCCAAACTAATTGAATGTCGTCTTCAAATTCTTTACGGCATAGCTTCCACGTTTCATATGCTTGACAGTTTATATCTTCCCTACCTCTAAATAATTCAATATTGTGTCTGAACTGCGGTTTACCCACTTCGTCCGTGTACCCAATTAAAATTATTGCATGTATGTCGTAATGTGTAATCACAATTTATTTTTTTCAGTCAGTTTTATGTCTTTTCGGTCTTACGCAGCATTGCAGGTAACGGTTGGCAAATAGGCGCTCGGCTTTGCTGGCGCTTATTTGCTGTTATGGGTTGGTTTATTTTTTTGATTTACAAAACTTTTTACAACTTCTTTTATTTTTAAATTTATAGTAAAGATGCCTTTCTAGTTCTGTTTCTGTAAATGAACCTTTATATGGTTTTGGATCCTCATTACTTGAATAATAAATTGTATAAACTTTTTTTCCATTTTTTTCTTTTGGAAATATTGGCTTATCGTTAATTAAATCAAAAAGTGTATATTGTTTTTTCCAAAATACATTGGCATAATCTTTTCGCGTATCTGGATCTCTAATGGTTTTTTGTGCATTTGCAAAACCAAAAGTCAACAACATCGTTGCTAAAATCAATACATTTTTCATTTTGTTATTTTTTAAATTAAGTTCCTAGTCTTATGGATTTTCAGATTACTCCCTGTTTTTTTCCGCCGCGGCTGAGTGGTTTTCTTGACTCCACATTTTGTTTTTTTTCTGTCACTTCAGGTGGTCAGCCTATTTTAAACCGCTACGCCTATTAAACTTGCCCATAACGGTTTGCAGCTACCCGAAGGGCGGGACTTTTACCACAAAACTTGATTTGAAAAACTAATGTTTGATTAACCA
>Ga0247831_1008998_pt1 | contig 10215 bp, 10 predicted proteins | sample LaCruzMarch2015__9_FD_192406 | JGI IMG/M metagenome (GOLD analysis project Ga0247831, IMG submission 192406) | Freshwater microbial communities from meromictic Lake La Cruz, Castile-La Mancha, Spain - LaCruzMarch2015_1m | ecosystem: Environmental > Aquatic > Freshwater > Lake | place: Spain...
TGCTACTACAAACCACCAGGCCCCAAAACCATGCGCACCGGCTGGTCCGTCCTAACACAAACCCTCACCGGCTATACTCTCGCACTCAACTCCACAACAAACCAAATTCCGTGAATCCCGTAGCCCACTGGGAGTGGGGTCGGGGGTGAGGGCTTACGTTCGCTTTGTTTGCGAGCAGGTGGCAATGCCTCACAAGCCTCATTAAGCACATGAGCCAATCCCTTAAAAGAGCGGGGTCGATCCGAAAACCGACCCCAACAAAGTGGATGGGCCAAGCTAGCTGAAGCGAGCATTTATCCAGTCAACGCCTTTTGTGAAGGCTTTAGTCCATGATGGCTTTTTTGAAAATTCAACGACAATGAGTTTGTCGTCATCATCAACAAAACCTTGGAGGTGTTTGCGCATTTCCAATGCAGAAAGATTTTGCTCGACCAGCCAAACGGAAAGGGCAGCTTTCTCGCCTCCAATTCGCGTCAGCTCATCTGTAAGAGTCTCGTAGTCTTTTTGCTGGATCAGGTCATAGGTCACAACAAAGTAGGCCATTTAAGGTTTTCCTTATATGATGCCGGAAATAGGTTGCCTAAATTGTCAGACTCATGAGAGCTTGAACGTATCAAGTGATCGGCCCCTATTCGGCTGGTTACTGGGTTGCAGGGAGTAGTGATCCCTGCAACCCGACAACCTAAAGTGATTCTATTTTTGTTCCAAGCTTGCGATTGCGGACAACCTTGCGCGCAAGGTTGTATTTTAGTGCACGGCTTGGCTGGTCCGCCGATATACAAGGTGCTTGCATTCGTTACATGCGCAAAAAGGCCTGTCGGGTGGCTCTGATGGGTGCCGTGACTCCCCTCTCCTACAGGTCGACGGGTCAGGGGTGAGGGCTTACAGGCGCATTGTTTTCGGGCAGGTCGCGGTGCCGGTCACCGCAGGGAGCCGCGCGCCTTTACGTCGGCACACCCGCCCGTCGACCAAATGGTCGACCCCAAAGGGGCGAGGGGAGAAAGCGCCAATCCATCCGACCGAACGCGTGCACCCGTACGCTTAGGCCATGAACAAAAAACCTAAAAAACCCGCCCCGCCTGCCCCGTCAAAATCCTTTTTCCGCACGAAGGAGGAACAGCAAAAGGTTATCCAAGAGCGGAAACAGGAAGAAGCCGCTTTGATTGAGCATCTTGAGGGCATTCTCGACAAAATTGATCTGCGAGAAGCCAAGGCCCGTGCCATGGCGCAGGCGAAAGCACAAAACCTGTCGCCAAAGGAAACAAAAGCCCTGATTAAACAAGCCGTGGAAGCGCCATTTCAGCGGGATAAACCACGAGATATCCCCACGTGGCAGCGGCATAGTAAAGTAGATCCCGTCCACAACACTGAGGAGCTTCGGTCAGAGTTAAGCCGACTGTTGGGGATTGGTAAGCGGGGGTAAGTAAGGCAGACGTGGCTGTCTAATAGTTTCATAGGGAAAAACTCGCCCTATGCCCGGTGTGCTCAAGACCGACTGCCGTGTGAAGCCGTAGGTCAAGTCTTTCAATAGGCTTGAAACAAAACTCACGGGATCGCTCCATTTTTATTGACGCGCAACTTTGATCCTTTGGATCAAAACGCGCTTAAAATGGGCCTTTATGTACAGGCGGGGGAAATGTCACCACAGAGGAGGGCTCATGATCTTCCCTTGGCACACAGACTTATTCAGCCGGGGCGCACGGTTTGCGTCGTAATCCGGGCCAGTCCGTTAATCTGGCCCACCCTTTTTGGCGCAACCCATGCGCCCCGGCCCCTCTATCTGGTCACCCCCGCCGGGTTTTTCTTGGCGGGGCTATGGGTGTTGGGGGGTGCTTCTCCCCTCTCCGCCTTTCGGCGCGACAGGGATGGCAGGCAAAGAAGTCGCGCCCAAACAAAAAAGGCCCCGATCGGATGACCGGGGCCTTGATTTCAAACCACCGAAGAAAGGCTTAGTCAGCCTTTTTCTTAGCAGGAGCTTTCTTCTTTGGCGCTGGCTTTTCTTCTGCCGCAGCTTCAGCCTTAGCAGGCGCGTCTTCAGCAGGCGCGTCTTCCCTCGTGGCCTTCGCCTTGGCTGGGGCCTTTTTGGCAGGCTTAGCTTCCGCAGCAGGGGCGACTTCATCTTCGCTCTCCAGCTCAGCGCGGGTCACCGTCACGTCGGTAACCTTGGCCAATTGCAGAACGAAGTCGACGACCTTTTCTTCATACAAAGGGGCGCGCAGACTGGCCACAGCATTGGGGTTCTTTTGGAAGAATTCATAGACTTGGCGCTCTTGACCGGGATAGCGCGAGGCTTCGGCTTGAATGGCACGCCCGACTTCTTCGTCTTTCACTTCGACGCCATTGACGCGGCCAAGCTCTGCCAAGACGAGGCCCAAGCGCACGCGACGCTCTGCAATCTTGGTATATTCAGCCTTCAGCTCGTCTTCCGACTTGCCGGCGTCTTCTGGATCTTCATTGCCTGCGGCCTTGTCTTGAGTCACTTGCGCCCAGATGGCTTCAAACTCGGCTGCCAACATTTTGGGTGGCAACTCAAAGCTGTGGGTGGCGTCCAAAGCGTCCAGCAACGAGCGCTTGGCTTTTTGACGCGACAATTGTGCCAACTGATCTTCGATATTCTTCTTGATCGCGTCCTTCAGGGTTGCGAGGTCAGACAGGCCGATATTCTTGGCCAACTCGTCATCAATCTTGGTTTCAACGGCCTTTTTGACTTCAACCACGGTGACGTCAAAGGTCGCAGCCTGACCGGCCAAAGTCGCCACGCCATATTCGGCGGGGAAAGTCACGTTCAGGACTTTTTCGTCGCCAGCTTTCACGCCGACCAATTGCTCTTCAAAGCCTGGGATATAGGTGTTGGAGCCCAGAACCACGGTGGAGCCATCGGCCTTGCCGCCGTCAAACTCAACGCCGTTCAATTTGCCCACGAAGTTACAGACAACAGCGTCGCCATCGGCCGCTTTGCCCTTCTTCACTTCAAAGGACTGAGACTGCTTGGCGATCTCGGCCAAAGCTTCGTCGATTTCTGCTTCGGTTGCTTCAGCCACAGGGCGGGTCACCGACAGGGTCTGGATATCCGCAGGGGTGAAGTCTGGCATGATGTCGAGTTCAACATCAAAGGTCAGGTCGGCCTTGCCGTCCATCACATCGCCGAGATTGCCCAAATTGGTCACGTCTGGCTGACTGGCAGCGCGGATGCCGTTGTTCGACACGGTGCCTTCAATGCCTTCTTGCACCAGCTCGTTCAACAAATCGCCCATAATGGACTTACCATACATGCGCTTCACATGAACGACGGGCACTTTGCCTTTGCGGAAGCCCTTGATGTTCAATTGAGGGGCCAATTCTGCGATCTTGGCTTCGGTGCGCGTGGCAATCAGGGTGGCGGCAATGGTGACGCCATAGACGCGGCTAAGGCCTTCAGCAGATTTTTCGACGATTTGCATGATGATGTCCAAAAAAGGAAGCGGATTACGCGGGTTGATGGGATAGCGCTGGGGCCTAAGCCCGAAAGGTGCGCGGCTATGCCACGATGTGGCGGCGATGTCTATGCCGGCAACGGTAAGTCGCCCCCAATCACCAAGCCTCTAGATCGCCGTGCGTTAGATCTGACGCTCATCAGGTCGATCTAGCTTTATAATTTTGAGCTTACGTGCCGCGGAAATCTGTTTCAGATTTTGCGCGCGAGGCTCTGAGGCCTGTCCACAAGGAGGATACCCAAAGGATATTCACATAGAGAAAATATTTTAAGTATCATTTCATTTTAAAGTATCTTAAAGTTGAATTATCGACGCCCTTACCAGAGGCTTCGATGTAGATAGGAGAGCAAAATGCCAAAAGTAAAACTTGATATTGCTGGAATGTATTTTTCCTTTGAAGCGAGCGTTGCCGCCGGCGCTTGCGTAGTGGATGTTATGGATGATGTCGCTGTCAAAACGCGCGCGCCGGGCTACGAAGGGCCGCGCTTTCGATATTCCACCGAAACCATTGGAACATTTCTTTCGATCAATGGAATTCGAATTGACCACGAGAACGGATCGGCCAAATCTCGACAAACCCTTTCTGACCAGCCTGTAGCTCGGGTCTATCCAGATGGCATCTACCGCTATGATGATGACGCCGTTGACTTTAAGAATGGCCTGTTAGTTGGCACAGACCCAACCAAAAACTATGTGTTGGCTTGGCAGTATTACGTCTATGATAAAAATGGCGTCGAACATGCCCGAAAGGACGGTGCTTCAAGGCGTATCGTCTCGTTCGCCGAGAAGGACCCAGCAAAAATGGGCTATGTTTTGGAAGACGGCTCAACGGTCGTTTGGCGGCTCGTCGCGATTTTCTACAAACCGCTTTAAGGCAAGTTCTAATATCCGAAGGGATAACTAGAACGGAAACAGGTTCCAGTGTGGTGCGGTCGGGGGGAGTCGAACCCCCACGCCTTGCGGCGCTGGAACCTAAATCCAGTGCGTCTGCCAGTTCCGCCACGACCGCGTTCCGTTGCGGCTTTTGGGCCAAGCTGGCGCCCGGGTCAACCAAGGGGTGCAGGAGGAGGTGTTTGCCATGTGTTCAACTGCGCATCTAAATGTCTCAGACCATGGCGCAATCGTGGTAAAGTAACGGGCTTCCTAGCAAAAACAGTCAAATTTGCTGGGAATATGTCTCAAATTCTGCTTGAATGGAGGTGAGCAATCCTGCAGGGCCGGAAACAAAATGTCAGATTTTGATGTCGCCTACGATAAAAACGCGGATGTTTTGTACATTTCCACGAAGTTGACAGGGCCTAGTTATATTTCTGAAGGCGAAAACGGCATTGTATGGAGCCATCAGATCGCCGATGGCCGTTTGGTCAGCATGACGGTGATGGATTTTAATGCCCAGTGGCAAAATCGCCTCGCGCTTCTGACCGAACAGCTCAACGAACAATTGCATGCTCCGAGCCTTGTTGGACCCATGGGGCGTGCACAGGCGGCGAACTAAAGCTGCCCGTAATCGCCTTCAATGCCCAATAGGGCGCGGCCTGCGAGTTCAAGTGACCCTGGGGCGACCATGATATGTTGGGTGGCGACATGGGCGTCGCGGAAGCGGCGCTGTAAGGGGCAGGTCTCATAGACCGAGGTTCCCCCGCCCAGATCGTGCATCATGCGGGTGATTTCAGCGCAAGTGCGGACGGCATGGGTGGCGGCAATGCGCAAATTGGCGCGATCTTCCAAGGTCAAAGCCCCGGTGCGGCTGGCCCCTTCGTACGCCAACTCTGCGCTATCGAGCAAATAGGTGCGGGCCGCGCGCAGCATGCCTTCGGCTTTAGCCACGTCGACTTGGGTTGAAGCCCGCTCTGCCAAGGGTCTACGTGCCCCGGTTGGCACTTTGCCGCCAGCTAAGCCAACGAGATCGTCAATCGCGCCGCGGGCATTGCCCAGTGCGACCGCAGCGATCGACATGGCGAGAAGACCAAAAGCCGGAAAGGCATAGAGCGGCCGTTCTATCCGGGCCTTATCATCGGTTAGCGAGACGGAACGATCAGCCGGGATCAAGACATCGGTTACGGCGAGATCGCCACTGCCCGTGCCCTTCATGCCCATGGCATGCCAGGTATCTACGAGTTCGACTTGGTCGCGCTCAAACCACATCATGCGCGCTTGGGGTGCCCCGTCGCCCAAAGTCAAAGCACCACCGACTAGCCACGCGCAATTGGCACTGCCAGAGCCCCAATTCCATCGCCCGCTGACCCGATACTGATCGCCCTCGCGCACCGCCTTGCCCTTGGGCGCAAAGACGCCGCCTGTGATGATTGTGGGATCGGCCCAAATGGTGCGGGCGTGATGGTCTGGCAAATAGGCTGCATTGATCGCCGTGGTCGCGCCGATCATGATGCACCAACCGACCGACCCATGGGCATTGCCCATGACTTCGATGACTTCAATCATGCGCGCGGGGGCCAGCTCCAGCCCGCCATACTCAGTCGGCAAGGCCATGCGGAAGAAGCCAACGTCGGCAAGCGTTCTGGCAAGGTCTGCGGGTAAACGTCGCGCGGCATCAATCTCATCGGCGCGTGCCGCGACTTGGGCTTTGAGGGCGTGGGCTTGGGCTAGAAGGTCGGTCATGGGCCTACATTGACCCATTCCGCCCGCACCGACAAGGAGCTTTGGAGAGAAGAAAAACTACTCCCCCTCATCCTCTTCCATGTCATAATTGCCAAATACGCTTTGCACGTCGTCATCATCTTCCAAGATGTCGATGAGTTTGCGTAGGCTGGCGGCGGCGTCGCCAGTCACTTCGATGCGGGCATGGGGCCGCCAGACGACATTGGCGGCTTCCGCATCGCCAAAGCGCTCAGCCAAAGCGGTGGAGACTTCGCTCAAGCTCTCAAAGGTACAGGTGATGGAATGGCCATCGGTATCGCTCTCGACGTCATCTGCACCAGCCTCAAGGGCGGCTTCCATCATAGCGTCTTCGCTGGCCGCAGCGGCTGGGTAAAAGATTTCACCCACGCGATCAAAGCCAGAGATGACCGAATTAGTGGTGCCGAGATTACCGCCAGCTTTGCTGAGATAGCTGCGAACATTGCCACCGGTGCGGTTGAGATTGTCGGTCAGGGTCTCAATGATCAGGCCGATACCGCCGGGGGCATAGCCCTCATAGCGCACCATCTTATAGTCTTCACCGCCTGCGGCGGAGGCTTGGCTGATCGCACGCTCAATCCGGTCCTTGGGCATGGAGACGGCGCGCGCATTGGTAACAGCCAGACGCAGGCGCGGGTTCATGGCGGGGTCGGGCATGCCAGACTTCGCCGCTGTGGTGATTTCACGGGCAATCTTTGTGAAGGCCTTAGCGCGGACAGCGTCTTGGCGGCCTTTGCGGTGCATGGTGTTTTTGAATTTCGAATGGCCGGCCATGGTCGGATCTATCTCTTGGGTCTTGGAAGGTGAATTGCGGGCTGCGATGTAGCAGGGTGCGGCTCAAAGTGCCACAGGGCGGTGCTGTTAGCCGGCGTTGCTAGCCATCCACCAGCGGCACGGCTTGCTTAAGGCCAACGCCTACGCGGATCGGCTCTGCCCGAACAGCAAGGCCGGTCTTATCGTCGGTCTCCACAAAAATCCCTGAAGCGAGGCCTTGGCCCTCTGCAGGTTCGTGGCGTTGATACGGCATGCGGGACGAGAGTTTGCGCACAGCGATATTCTTATTCATGCCGATGACGCTATCATAATCGCCGCACATGCCAAGTTCGGTCTGAAACGCCGTGCCACCGGGCAAGATCCGCGTATCGGCGCTTGGCACATGGGTGTGGGTACCAAACACAAGGCTAGCGCGCCCATCGAGGAAATGACCCATACCCTGCTTCTCGCTGGTGGCCTCGCCATGCACTTCCACGATTACAGCATCGGCAACAAGACCTAAGGGGCATGCACTCACTTCACGCTCCACTGCACTAAACGGGCAGTCGAGGGCATCCATAAAGACCCGCCCCATGACGGTGACGACCAAGACATTGCGGTCACCCATCTGAAACAGATTGGCGCCCCTGCCCGGGGCCATGGTCAAAGGTGGATAATTCGCGGCGCGCAACAAACGTGGCTCGCGTTCAATATAAGCGATGGCTTCGCGCTGATCCCACGCATGATTACCAAGCGTCAGGCAATCTGCGCCAGCTTCAAACATCTCATTGGCGATCGACTCGGTGAGGCCAAAGCCACCAGCGGCATTTTCCGCATTCACGCCAATAAAATCGAGGCGCAATCCTCGCTTGAGTTCAGGCAGTCGCTCGCACAAGGCCACTCTGCCCGCTCGCCCCACCACATCACCAAAAAAAGCAAGTCTCATTCTATCCCACCCAATGTTGGGATGGGGTATGCCTTAGTCGGCGTGATAATCCAATCCAAGCGCTGATCATGAGGTTCAACTGGAATGGAGGCTACTTCTTGGGCGGCAAAGGCCACACCCACCGCGAGCACGGGGCCCGTGGCGCGCAAGGCCTCTAAGGTGCGGTCATAATGGCCTTGACCTTGGCCCAAACGGTTGCCGGCGTGGTCGAAGCCCAACAAGGGCACCAGAACCACATCTGGGCGGGTTTGTTGGAGATGGCCCTCGGGCTCCATCACGCCCCACGTGCTTTTTTCGAGGTGGTCTGGATCATCTGGGTCGCACAGGTGAAACGTCAAAGCGTTACCGCCTGCCCCTTTAGGCGGTGTGCGCGGCAAGCAGAGGCGCGCGCCTTGGGCTGCCAAGGCCCGCATCAAGGGGCGCGGATCGATTTCAGTCCTGAACGGGATATAGCCTGCGACAATGGGGGTCTTTGTACCCGAAAGAATTTGGGCAGCAGACTGGACAAGTGCGCCGCCTGCGTCGGGCTCTTCGTTAAAGGCCTTCGCCCTGGCCGCGATCAAAGCGGATCGAAGTTCAGATTTGACTTCAATCATGGCCGCCAAACCCATAAAAAGGCTGATGAAAGAGGAAAGGTTGGTGGATCCGCAAGGACCGTGGGAAGGTAACTCGTCCCCGTGCGACCTGGATAACCAGGTGGGTGCCAGATGACAGGAACCACGGTTCCAACCAGCGCCAGCTCCCGACGAGTGAGTTAGGTCGGCGGGACGTAGACTTCCCACGCGAACCACAGAACCACCAGATGCTTAGGTATGCCTGATGGGACTAGCTTGCAAGGCCCTAACTCTTCGCCGCCAACAGGCGCTCATTCATCAAGACCATAATCTTCTCGTTCGCTGCAACGATAGAGCCGGTTTCCATAAAGTCCCCGCCATAAATTTCAGCACAAACGCCACCCGCTTCGCGCACCAGCACGACACCGGCTGCGATGTCCCACAGCTGCAAATCATGCTCCCAGAAGCCGTCGAAACGGCCAGCGGCGACCCAAGCCAGATCGAGCGAAGCGGCACCAAAGCGACGAATGCCAGCAACCCGTTGGGTGAATTGGTGCAATTCCTTGAACATTTGGGAATGGCCGGGCTTGCCTTGGAATGGAATACCAGTGGCCAGAACGCAATCACCCAAGGTCTTGCGAGCGGCGACTCGCAAACGCTTGTCATTATGGAAGGCCCCACGGCCGGTCTCAGCCCAATAAAGGTCATCGGTGATGGGGTTATAGACAACGCCAGCGACCAAACGGCCTTCACGTTCCAGCGCGATGGAGATTGCCAAATGAGGAATGGCGTGGACGAAATTGGTCGTGCCATCGATGGGATCGACAATCCAGCGATTGGTCTTGTCTGTGCCTTCGACCATGCCGCGCTCTTCACCTAAGAAGCCATAGCCAGGGCGCGCCTTGATCAGCTCTTCAAACAGGATTTTTTCGGTCTTGAGATCAGCAGCGGTTACAAAATCGGAAGGGCCCTTTTTTGCCAATTGCAGGTTCTCAACTTCACCGAAATCTCGGCTGATGGCTTTGCCAGCTTTGCGGGCGGCGGCAATCATTACGGTCAGAAGCGGACTGACTACGCTCATAGGGGGCTCTCTTCACGATGTTAAGCAGCAAATGTTGGGGGGCTTTACCCCATCTGGGTGCAATTGGATAGGGGGCAGCGCGGTCGGAAAGCCCCTCTCCCTTTGGGGTCGACCAATTGGTCGACGGGTTGGGGTGAGGGTGCGAGAAGGAGCGCGCAGCACTAGCTGCGCATTCAATTACACAGAGAGCGGACCTAGTGGTCCGCGCTCCTTTCACCCCACCCGCGAAATCACCCCACCCGTCGTCGGCCTCTCGACCCCAGTCGTCCCCGGAAAACTCAATGGCAGGCCACGGGCAGAGCGCACGGCGAGCAGTGCAAAACATTCTGCCTCAATTGCATCGCCGCGCAGGCCAATCGTATCGGCATCCACGACGGTGACACCACAGCGCGCGGCAATTTCGGTCATCAGCACAGGGTTCTTGCGTCCACCGCCTGCCACCACCAGTCGCTTGGGCCGGGTTGGCAAGAGCCGGAGGGCTAGGTCCAAGCTAGCGGCGACCAGCGCCGTCAATGTTGCGGCACCATCTTCCAGCGACAATCCTCGAACAAGGCCTGCATCAAAATCATAGCGGTCGAGCGATTTGGGGTATGGCGCGTCAAACCAAGGGTTGTCCAAAATCTCCAGCAAGCGGCCTTCATGCACGCGTCCAGCAGCGGCCAAGCGCCCATCCTTGTCATAGACACCCTTGCCATGGGCCTCGACCCATTCGTTTAAGGGGCCGTTGGCGGGGCCGGTGTCAAAGGCGGCCAGCCCCTCTGCCCCGTCCCA
>Ga0247831_1009000_pt1 | contig 10214 bp, 9 predicted proteins | sample LaCruzMarch2015__9_FD_192406 | JGI IMG/M metagenome (GOLD analysis project Ga0247831, IMG submission 192406) | Freshwater microbial communities from meromictic Lake La Cruz, Castile-La Mancha, Spain - LaCruzMarch2015_1m | ecosystem: Environmental > Aquatic > Freshwater > Lake | place: Spain...
GCACTGTCTCCGAGTACAACAAAGGTAGGACGTACTTTGACCGCTTCTAAAATCATATCTAGGCCGCTTTTAATCTTCGTTTTGTGGAGTACATGCGAGGTTTTGCATCATGGATGCTTAGCATTTGATCTATTGTGTTACGCCAAGAGTATTTTTCGGCACGAATTCGTGCGTTCACCCTAAACTTATTATTAAATAGCACTTGCTCAACCGCAGCAGCAAAGGCCGTGCCATTATTTTCGGCAACCAAGCCTGCTTGATCATCTTGATCAATTCCTAAAATTTCACCCACTGCGCTGCTAGAAGATGCAACTACCGGCACGCCCGAGGCAAGTGTTTCAAGTGCCGACAAACAAAAGGTTTCTAATGGACCAGGCGCCATCACAACATCAGCGCATGATAAATATTGAGCAATCTTTTCTCTGCTGGCTACGTAACCGACCATATTAACTGGTAGGCCTACAGTTTGTTTTCTAAATTTACGCCAAAGGGCGCCACCGCCAATGACAACTAGTTTTGCATTAACCCCACGTTTTCGTAATTCGGTTAACGCTTCCAACACTCGTTGCGGCTCTTTTTCTGGCGATAATCTGCCACAGTACATAAGTAGAAAATCATGTGAGCCCTTTAACTCTCGTTTTAGCCTTCGGTCAAAGCGGTCAGGAGTAAAGCTTTGTAAATCAACACCAAGTGAGATCTTTCTTAAATTTGATATACCAATTGCCTTAAACTCGGCACCCGCAAAATCAGTTGTGACTACTACTTGGTCAAATCTTTTAGAGAGCCTACGGTTTTGAGTGTTCACAAGAAATCTTCTAAATAAGGTTGGTATATAGGGAAAGAAGCGTTTAGCAAGTCCAGATAAGGTTTCATGGCTAAAGACGACAGATGGAATCTTCATCTGTTTTGCCCACTTACCAACTTTGAAAAGGGTAAATCGATCAGAAATTTCTAGTCGATCAGGCTTTAGGTATTCAAGCAGGGTGAGTAATTGCTTGTTACTTTTTATTACTTGATATCCACCAGTAAATGGCAATGTTCTGCTAGGTAGTTCGATTCTAGTCCCAAATGGCGTTGTTTCTTGAAAAAATCTGGGACCAGGAACGATGTAAATAAAATCATGTCCATATCGTTTATAACCTCGGCCTAATTCATGGATAGTTGTTTTAATTCCCCCTGAGGTAGAGCCGTAAAAATTAGCAATATGAATGATTCTCACGCCACTACTTCCTGTCGCTTGCGTCCAACGATTGCTTTATCGTTGATTAACTCCTGGTAGTGATTGATTAGCTCCTGATTAATTGAGGACCAGGTCCTTGATTTGACTGATTCACGTGTTGCAATTCGCATCTGTTTATGATCCACCCGTGAACGGTGAGTTCGGATGATTTTTTGTAACTCTCTCTCATCTTTCGTATTTACAATGTAACCAGTCTTGCTATTTGTTACCAGATCTGCTGGCCCACCAGTATTTGGCACCACACAAGGAATTCCAGATGCCAGCGCCTCTTGTACTGCTTGGCAAAAGGTTTCACGAGGTCCTGGATGAATAAATAAATCAAAGCTGGCATAAATTTCAGCCAACTCTTCGCCGCTTTTAAATCCTAGAAATATAGCATTTGGTAATTGTTGTTCCAATCTCTTTCGATGGGGCCCTTCGCCAACAATTACTAACTGCAGAGTTGGATCACCAGCAATAGCTGCTAAGTCACTAACTCTTTTTTCTTGTGCCAATCTGCCAACAAAGCCAACTATTAATCTGCTGCGATCTGAACCTTTCCATTGATTGCGCAATTTATGATTTCGCTTATTTGGAGTAAATAACTCTGCATTTACACCACGGCGCCACAGGTAAACATTTGGCACATCAGCTAGATGAAGATCAAGGCAAGCAGAGGTTGATGGCGCTAATGTGCGATCAGTTTGGGCATGAATTCGATAAAGAATTTTCTGCAAAGATTTTTCTGCGCTACCAAAACCATATTGTTTGGCAAAGCCACCTAAATCTGTTTGATAGACCGATAGGGTCGGTATGCCAAGCCGCTTGCCGATCTTGGCCGCATAACTTCCAAGCGCAAATGGTGACGCCAAGTGAATAACATCGGGTGCAAAACCGTCAATTAGATGCTCTAATCTTTTTTGCGGCAAACCCATCGGCATTCCAACAGGTAAAAGATTTTGTAGCGCGATTGCAGATGTTGTTCTTACGGGATATCCCGCGTACTCGCTGGGAGTGCCCTCAGAACTTGGAGCAATTACCAACGCTTGATGTTTCTTCTCCTGTAGGTGTTCAAGAATTCGAAGTACTGAATTGGTAACACCGTTGATGTTGGGAAGAAAGGATTCTGTGACGACCGCTACTCTCATGGTTTAAAGGATCAGGTGTGATCAAAGCCTCAACTATAGATTTAGGTTAAGTGTTGGTTAAGGGTGGGTGAAAGATTGGCTCGCTTGCTGGAACTAGTAATCTTCGGGGTATGAAGATTGCGGTTTGCGTAAAGCAGGTACCAGACTCTTGGGCTGAGAAAAAGATGGCTAATGGTCTATTAGATCGCGCAAGTGTTGATGCAGTTTTAAATGATTTAGATGAGTACGCAGTTGAAGAGGCGCTGCGAATTGTTGAAGCAAACTCAGCATCTGGCGAGGTTGGCGAAGCAAGTGGTCACTCTGTAACTATCATTTCAATGGGGCCAGAGCGCGCAACTGAAGCACTTCGTAAGGCACTTTCAATGGGCGCCGATGATGCAATTTTAATTAGCGATGCTGCATTATCTGGATCTGATGCACTTGCTACCTCACTAGTTTTAGCTGAAGTAATTAAAAAAGGTGGTTACGACCTAGTTATTTGTGGAACTGAAAGTACAGATGCACGTATGAGCGTTGTTCCTGCAATGTTGGCAGAGCGTCTAGGTATTGCGCAACTAACCTTTGCCGGCAAGGTGAAGGTAGATCCAGCTGCTGCAACAGTTGAGATTGATCGAGTAACTGAGTTTGGTACTGAAACGATGAATGCAAAGTTTCCAGTTGTGTTATCGGTAATTGAGAAGATTAATGAGCCACGTTACCCATCATTTAAAGGAATTATGGCGGCGAAGAAAAAGGTTATTACAACTATGTCACTAGCTGATGCTGGTGTTGCCGCTTCAGATGTTGGCTCATCTGCAGCCTGGTCAACTGTTAAGGATGCACTTCCTCGTCCAGCACGTACAGCTGGCATCAAAGTTACTGATGAGGGCGAAGGCGGCGCAAAGTTAGTTGATTTCTTAGTAGAGAAGAGATTGGCATGAGTTCAGTAATCTTTTTAGTTGATCACAGTGGTGGCAAGATTTCGAAAGCCGCGGGTGAGCTAGCAACCTTTGCAAAAGGTGTTGGTCAATCAGTTGCCGTCGTTTTATCCAGCAATCCAGCCGAGATCATTACTCAATTAAGCGCCTTCGGTGTAGATAAGGTGATCACCGCATCTGGTGATTGGGATAAGTACTCATCAGCGGCAGCAGCCGAAGCATTGGCACAAATTATGGAGTCTGAAAAACCAGTAGCAGTTTTAATTACCTCATCTGCTCGAGGCAAAGAGATAGCTGGGCGATTAGCTGTTAAGAGCAAATCAGGAATTATTACGGATGCGATTAATGTTGATAAAGATTTAATTACAACTCAATCTGTCTTTGGCGGTTCAACAACAGTTCATTCTGCTGTAACTACTGGAACTCCAATTATTACCTTGCGCTCTAACTCAATTGAAGCGGTTGCCGCACCATCTACTCCGACAGTTTCCGAGTTTGCTGTAAATGTTTCAGATAATGCAAAGCTATCAACAGTTACTGCAGCCACTCCAGCGGTAAAGGGTGGACGACCAGAGTTAACTGAGGCATCAATTGTGGTTTCTGGTGGACGTGGTACAAATGGAGATTTCAAACCTGTAGAAGCCTTTGCTGATTCATTAGGAGCTGCAGTTGGTGCATCTCGTGCTGCAACTGATGCTGGTTGGTATCCACATACTCATCAGGTTGGCCAAACTGGAAAGACTGTAAGTCCACAACTTTATGTTGCTGCTGGAATCTCTGGCGCGATTCAACACCGTGCTGGTATGCAAACCAGTAAAACTATTGTGGCTATCAATAAGGATCCAGAGGCACCAATTCTTGAACTTGCAGATTTTGCAGTAGTTGGAGATCTATTTAATGTGTTGCCACAGGCTACGCAGGCAATTGTTGCCCGCAAAGCTTAATTACGCTTAATAACTGCTCTATCACCGCCTGGCTTTAGACTAGGCAAATGGCCGTTGATTCATCTCAGATCTACTTTGATCATGCCGCAACCACACCAATGGTGCAGCCGGCAATTGATGCCTTAACCGCCCAATTGTTAAAAACTGGCAACGCCTCTAGCTTGCACAGCACAGGTCGCTCGATTCGAAAAGAGTTAGAAGAGGCTCGAGAATCAATTGCAAAAGCTGCAGGATGTTCAGCGATCGATGTAATTTTCACTGGTACTGGAACTGAAGCGGATAATTTAGCTATCAAAGGTTTGTACTGGCTGGGTGCAAAGGCTGGCAAAAACATAATTATTACCTCAACCTTTGAACATCATGCAGTTATGGATCCAATTAAATGGTTGCAAGAGCATGAGGGTGCAACTGTTATCGAGATTCCAGTCAGCAAAACGGGATCACTTGATTTACCTGCGCTGCAAGCTGCGGTTACTCAACATGGCGCAAAGGTAGCTTTTATCTCAATTATTCACGCAAACAATGAGATCGGAACTGTTCAACCAATTGATCAGGTAGTCAAGATCGCCGGTGATATTCCAGTTCACTCCGATGCAGTGCAAAGCTTTGGCAAGATTGATTTTAACTTCAACCAACTTGGATTAACCGCAGCAACTATCAGTGCACACAAGGTTGGTGGCCCACTTGGTGTTGCAGCTTTAATTCTTAAAAAAGGTGTGAATATTGAGCCAGTGCTTCATGGTGGCGGTCAAGAGCGAGATATCAGAAGCGGCACCTTTAATGCACCCGGAATTATCGCCTTTGCCGCGGCTGCAAGTAATGCGATGATACATATGCAAGCTCGCGATGCGAAGATCAGAAAATTAAAGAGTTTTTTAATTACCAAAGTTTTAGCAGCAGTTCCTGATGCTTGGGTAAATGGTCAATCAGAAAACTCATTGCCGGGTGTAGTAAACATAACCTTTCCAGGAAGTGATAATGAGGGGTTGTTATTACTTCTTGATATGGCAGGAATTGCTTGTTCTACTGGCTCTGCTTGCAGCGCTGGTGTGCATCGACCAAGCCATGTCTTAATGGCAATTGGTTTAACCGAGGATGAAACAACATCATCTCTGCGATTCTCACTTGGCGATTCAAATACTGAAGAAGAGATCGATAAGTTGGCTTCAGTTATTGCATCGGTGGTTGAAAAATCTAAATCTGCAGCAAATAAAAAGGTATCTAATTGAGCGGTAAATTAAAGGTAATTGCAGCCATGAGCGGTGGCGTTGATTCCGCCGTAGCTGCAGCACGAGCGGTGGAGGCAGGACATGAGGTAATTGGTGTGCACTTAGCCTTATCTAGCAATCCGCAAAAGTACCGTTCCGGCGCACGAGGTTGTTGCACAGTAGAGGATTCACATGATGCCAGGCGGGCTGCGGATGTAATTGGTATTCCGTTTTATATCTGGGATATGGCAGAGCAGTTTCATGCCGGAGTTGTCGAAAACTTTTTATCAGAGTACCAATCTGGTCGCACCCCAAATCCATGTCTGCGCTGTAATGAGAAGATTAAGTTTGAGGCGGTCCTTGTCCGAGCTAAAGCACTTGGTTTTGATGCAGTTGTAACTGGCCATTATGCAATTACTAAAGAGGTTAATGGTGTTAAAACTCTAAATCGAGCGGTAGATCCAGAGAAAGATCAATCATATGTTCTTGCGGTATTAACTGCCGATCAAATCAATGGTGCGATCTTTCCATTGGGTGACACCGTTAAGGATGATGTTCGCAAAGAGGCGCAAGCACGTGGTTTATTTGTGGCAAACAAGCCAGATAGCCATGACATCTGCTTCGTACCATCAGGTGATAACGCTGGCTGGTTGCGCGAGCGTTTGGGCTCTGAGGTTGGTCCGATCGTTGATCAAAGTGGAAAAGAGTTAGGGCAGCACAATGGTGCATACACCTTCACAATTGGACAGCGCCGCGGTTTGAATTTAACTGTGCCAACGCCAAAGGGTGAACCAAGGTATGTATTAAGTATTGAACCAAAGACAAATACAGTTGTAGTTGGCACACATGAAGCGCTTGCGGTAAATAAAATTGTTGGTCAGCCACCTATTTGGTGTGGTCCAGTACCTGATTTAAATAAAGTTTATAAAGGTTTTGCCCAAGTTCGAGCCCATGGTGAGCCTCTGCCTACCAAGTATCAATTTGATGGCACTCACTTAATCGCTGATTTAGATCAACCAGTATTTGGCCTGGCAACTGGTCAGGCTTTAGTTATTTACGAAGATGATCGGGTGGTTGGTTCTGCCACAATTTCGGAGACCTTTTGATGGCTGATTCATCTAGCAAGGAGATTCGCCACAAGATTCAAGAGTTATCGGAAAGCATAAAAGATCATCAATTTCAATACTATGTAAATGATAAGCCAAGCATTACCGATACCGCTTTTGATAAGTTGTGGCAAGAGTTAATTGATCTAGAGAAAAAGTATCCACAATTTAAGTTAGCTGATTCACCAACCTCTGATGTGGGTGGCGGCTTTGCAACACATTTCGAACAATATGATCACATTGAAAAAATGATGTCCCTTGATAATGTATTTGATCAAGATGAGCTAAATACCTGGTTTGATCGGATTGAAAAAAGTGGGGCAAAAAATAGCTGGCTCTGCGAGGTTAAAGTAGATGGCTTAGCTATTAATTTGCTTTATGAAAAGGGTAAGTTAACTAGGGCGCTAACTCGCGGAAATGGCACCACTGGTGAGGATGTAACTTTAAATATTAAAACCATCGATACCGTGCCATTGCAATTATCAGGTAAGAAAATTCCAGAGCGGCTTGAGGTTCGGGGTGAGGTATTTTTTCCACTTAAAGCATTTGATGAGTTAAATGATTCACTTGAAGAGGCGGGGAAACAACGGTTTGCTAATCCAAGAAATGCAGCTGCTGGATCGCTTCGACAAAAAGATCCCAAGGTAACTGCATCAAGACCACTAGATCTGGTTGTGCATGGCATCGGTGCAGCTGATGGTATTTCCTTTGAACAACAAAGCAGCGCCTATGAATTGTTAAAGAGCTGGGGCTTGCCAACTAGCAATCGATTTAAAGTAGTTGATTCGCGCAAGGCGGTTATTGATTTTATTTCGCAGTATGAAAAACACCGCCATGATGTCGAACATGAGATAGATGGTGTTGTCATAAAGGTAAATGAGATAGCAGTTCAAAATGAGTTGGGATTCACCAGTCGAGCCCCTAAATGGGCGATCGCTTTTAAGTATCCACCTGAAGAGGTAACCACTAAATTGTTGGATATCAAGGTAAGTGTTGGACGCACAGGTCGGGTAACACCCTTTGCATTTATGGAGCCGGTAAAGGTTGCTGGTTCCACCGTAACAAATGCCACGCTGCACAACCAGGAAGAGATTATTCGCAAAGGAATTTTAATTGGCGACACAGTTTTAATTCGCAAAGCGGGCGATGTAATTCCCGAGGTATTGGGTCCAGTTATAGAGAAACGAAGTGGCAAGGAAAAAGCATTTGTCATGCCAACTAACTGTCCAGATTGCGGAAGTAAGTTGCGAGCAATTACCGAGGGCGATGTTGATATTCGTTGTCCAAACAATCAATCATGTCCGGCACAATTAATTGAACGGCTTTTTTACATTGGTTCACGCAGCGCATTAGATATTGATGTTCTTGGGTATGAAGCAGCGGCTGCTTTACTAAAGGATGGTTTGGTTAAGGATGAGGGCGATCTCTTTGCAATAACAAAAGAAAAGTTAGAAAAGTCGGATTTCTTTAAGCGTAAAGATGGCAAAGAAAGCAAGATAATTGAACGATTAGAAAAGGGATTGGAAGTAGCTAAGGATCGTCCGCTCTGGAGAGTTTTAGTTGCATTATCAATTCGACACATCGGACCGGTTTCAGCAAAAGCTTTGGTTGCAAAATTTGGCAGCATCGAAGCAATTAAAATTGCTTCGATTGAAGAACTTTCTCAAACTGAAAGTGTTGGAAGCATAGTTGCGGAATCAATTAAGGAATGGTTCAAGGAACCTTGGCATCAAACAATAATTAGTAAATGGTCTAAAGCCGGCGTTCGAATGACTGAAGAATTTAAGGAAATTACTGTGGAACAAAACCTCGTTGGCTTAACAATTGTGGTTACAGGTTCACTAATAGAATTCACTCGAGATGAAGCAAAGGAAGCAATAGAGTCTCGAGGGGGAAAGGCTGCTCCAGCAGTTTCTAAAAATACTGATTTTGTTGTTGCTGGCGATGCTGCTGGATCGAAATTACAAAAGGCTGAGGAATTAGGAGTCCCTGTGCTGGATGAGGCGGGTTTCAAGTCGTTATTAGCTAATGGGAAAGGCTAAACTAGGAATATGAACTTACTCAGTGAAGTCACCCGCGAACTTCCAGCTTCTCCAGTCTTTTTTGGTCTCTTTGCGTTTGGCGTCTTGTCATTGCTTCTTTACTTAACACTTCGAATTGATCGGTAATAGAATCCAAAAGATCGCAATTGTTGGTGGCACCTTTGATCCAATTCATCTAGGTCATTTAAAGATTATCTCTGAGGTCGCCAAAAAATTTGAAAAGGTAATTGTTATTCCAACTGGTGATCCATGGCTTAAAACAGCAAAGCCAATTGCAACTGGTGAGCAACGGGTTGCGATGGCACAAACAGCGGTTAATTCATTAAATCTGGCTGATCAAGTTGTAGTTTCAGCGATTGAGGTTAAACGAGCCGGCCCAAGTTATGCAATTGATACTGTGACTGCACTAAAAGAAATTTATCCAGATGCCAGTTTTACCTTGGTTTTAGGAAGTGATGCAGCGAGAAATCTACATAAATGGCATCGCAGTGATGAGTTACAAAAATTAGTTGAAGTATTGGTTGTAAAGCGAGCATCTGTGCCAGCAAGTGAATTTCCCGAGATTCAGATCGATGCGCCAGAGATCTCATCTACTGAAATTAGAGATAAGGTTGCGCATTCACAGGAGATAACCGATCTAGTTACTCCCACAATCTCCACCTTTATTAAGGAGCACCAGCTTTATGTCAGTCAGCGCTAAAACTATCGAGCTAACTAAGTTAGCTGCACAAGCATTGGCAGACAAACTTGGTGAGGATATTTCAGCGATTGATCTCTCTGAGCAATTAGTTTTAAATCAAGTTTTCTTAATTGCCACTGGAAATAATGAACCTCAGTTAGATGCGATGGCGGATGAGGTGCAACGCAGATTGCGCGAGATTGGTGAAAAGCCGGCAAGGGTTGAAGGAACCGGGCAATGGATCCTGCTTGATTACAGTGATTTAGTTGTTCACATTCAAAGCAAAGAGTTGCGCTCTTATTACATGCTAGATCGACTTTGGAATGATTGTCCAAAGATTGAAGTTGCGGTTAAATAGTAAAAATGAGCGAGGCAAATCTAAAGGTTGTTATTTGGCGACATGGCCAAACTGATTGGAATATTGAAAATCGCTTTCAAGGACATAGTGATATCCCATTAAACAAGGTGGGCGAGTACCAAGCACGCGAAGCGGCAAAGGTTTTAGCTGGAATGAATCCAGATCGAATTATTGCAAGTGATTTACTACGAGCCAAAGCAACTGCACAAGCACTTGCTGATTTAGTTGATTTGAAGGTTGAGATTAATCCACTTCTGCGCGAAACAAATGGTGGTAAGTGGGAGGGCAAGACTGGCCCCGAAAATCGAATTGAAGATGGCGAGTACTTTGTTAGATGGATTGATGGTCATGATGAACCGGCTGGTCACACTGGCGAGCGACGCAGCGAGGTGGCTGCTCGCGCTGTTAGCGTGGTTGAAAAAGAGAGCAGTAACTTTTCTGGAACATTAGTACTTGTAACTCATGGTGGAACTGCGCGTTGTTTACTGGGATCAATTCTTAAATTGCCAATGCCACAATGGGGCGTAATCGGCGGCTTATCAAATGCATGTTGGTCGGTGCTAGAACTTACAAAACATCATGGTGATTCTCGA
>Ga0247831_1009007_pt1 | contig 10202 bp, 8 predicted proteins | sample LaCruzMarch2015__9_FD_192406 | JGI IMG/M metagenome (GOLD analysis project Ga0247831, IMG submission 192406) | Freshwater microbial communities from meromictic Lake La Cruz, Castile-La Mancha, Spain - LaCruzMarch2015_1m | ecosystem: Environmental > Aquatic > Freshwater > Lake | place: Spain...
ACCGTCGATCGCGACGGCAAGCCGGTCGAATTGAAGATGACGCCGATCGGCCAGGAGGTGGACGACCCGGTCGGCGGCAAGGTCAAGCAGGGGCTGATCGGCATCAAGCGCTCGGCGACCCCACAGAGCTACGTGTTGGCGCGTCCCGGTCCGCTCGAGGCCGTCTGGCTCGGCGTCGTCGAGACGCAGTACGTTATCACCTCGACGCTCGGCTATCTCGGCGACGTGATCGTTGGCCGTCAGAGCGCCGACCAACTGGGTGGCGTCGTCCGCATTGCGGAGGCAACCCGGCAGGTGGTCAAGCTCAGCCCCGAGTTCCTGCCCCATTTCATCGCTCTGATCTCCGTCAGCATCGGCCTGATCAACCTGTTCCCGATCCCGATCCTCGACGGCGGTCATCTCATGTTCTACGCGATCGAAGCCGTGCGTCGGCGTCCTTTGAGCGAGCGCACCCAGGAAATCGCGTTCCGCATGGGGCTCGCCGTCGTGCTCATGTTGATGGTATTCGCGTTCTGGAACGATCGACTCATCCTGGGCCGCTGGTTTGGGGCAACCGGTTGAGAATTGGGCGATTCTGTGGAGCTTTACGGGGCTAGAATCGGGTCCGGTGAAACATATCTGCCACTTCCGCAGGCGCCGCGGAATCGTTAAAAGATCGTTGGGGAGCTGGCTCTGTTCAGAGGGCCGTTGCGGTGCAAGGGGCGCCGTACCGGTTCGACGAAGGACGGGGTGAAGCGAGCTGGTCTGGCCGCCGCCGACGCGGCCGGATGAACGGGGGATCGGCAGACAGGGCACCGAACAAGTATGCCGCACACAACAAAGCGGGCGTCGGGTGTTGCCATCATCGTGTCGACGATGATGGCTGCAGCATTCTCGGTCGTCCTGCCCGTTTCAGTGCCTGGCGTGGCCGTTTCGGCCTTTGCGCAGGGTGCCATTCGCGAAATCCAGGTTGCCGGCAACCGTCGCGTCGAACCCGAGGCGGTGCGCTCTTACATGCGCATCAACGTCGGTGAGGCCTATGACGCCGGTAAGGTCAACGAATCGCTGCGGTCGCTCTTCTCGACCGGCCTGTTCGCCGACGTGCGCATCGATCGCACGGGAGCCGGCCTGCTCGTGACCGTGGTAGAAAATCCAGTGGTCGCTCAGGTTGCCTTCGAGGGCAATTCCGAGGTCGATGCCGCGACGCTTAAGGGCGAGGTCCAGCTCAAGCCGCGGTCGGTGTACACGCGGTCCAAGGCGCTCGCCGACGCGCAGCGCATTCTCGACGTCTACCGCCGGCAGGGTCGCTTCTCGGCGACCGTCGAGCCGAAGTTGATCGAGCTCGACCAGAACCGCGTCAACGTGGTGTTCGAGATCAACGAGGGTGTCTCGACCAAGGTGTCGAGCATCAACTTCATCGGTAACCGCGCATTCTCCGACAGCCAGTTGCGCGATATCGTGACCACCACGCAGTCGGGCTGGCTCGACTTCTTCAAGACCACCAACGTCTACGATCCGGATCGTCTCAATCTCGATCGCGAGCTGGTGCGTCAGTATTACCTGAAGAACGGTTTCGCCGACGTGCGTGTCGTCACGGCCAACGCCGAACTCGACCGCGAGGGGCAAGGCTTCTTCATCACCATCGTCGTCGACGAAGGCGAGCGTTATTCCTTCGGCAACGTCGTGATCGAGAGCAAACTGCCCGAGATCACGCCAGAGGCCCTACGTGGTGAGTTGCTCACCCAGTCGGGCGCTATCTTCAACGCACAGCAGATCGAGAAGTCGATCGAGGCGCTGACGCTGCGGTCTGCCGGCCTCGGCGTACCCTTCGCCCGTGTCGCCCCGCGCGTCGACCGCGACGTCGCCGGCCGTTTGATCAACCTCACCTACGTCATCGAGGAAGGTCCGCGCGTCTACATCGAGCGCATCAACGTCGTCGGCAACGTGCGCACGAAGGATTACGTGATCCGCCGTGAGTTCCGTCTCGCAGAGGGCGACGCCTTCAACCCGTTGATGGTCGATCAGGCGAAGAAGCGCCTCGAAGGGCTCGGCTTCTTCAAATCCGTCAAGGTCGGCCGTACGCCCGGATCTGGTCCTGACCGCGTCAACCTGGATGTGGTGGTCGAAGAACAGCCGACGGGTGAGCTGTCGTTCGGCGCCGGCTTCTCCAGCCAGGAAGGCATTATCGGCGACATCTCGATCAGCGAGCGCAACCTGTTCGGCAACGGCCAGTTCGTCCGCTTGAAGCTTGGCGGCTCCGCCGAGCGCATGCAGGTCGACCTGAGCTTCACCGAGCCGCGCTTCCTCGATCGCAATCTCGCGGCTGGCTTCGATCTGTTCCACAAGGAACTCGATCAGTCGAGCTCGTCGGGCTTCAAGAGCCGCAAGAGTGGTGGCGGCCTCCGCCTCGGCTTCCCGATCTCGGAGAATATCTGGATCAACACCAGCTACACGCTGTCCTACGACAACATCTATGAGACCTCGTCGACGGCCTCTCGTGCGGTGCAGGAAGCCAAAGGCGACGCGCTGACATCGACGCTGGGTGCCAGTGTTACCTATGACGGTCGCAACCATCCGCGAAATCCAAACCGCGGCGTTTACTTCCAGCTCGGCAGCGATTTCGCTGGCGCCGGTGGTGATGTGCAATATGTGCGGGTGCAGGGTGAGGTGCGCGCGTACTATTCAATCTTCGAGAAGATCACCCTTGTCGGTCGCGCGACAGCCGGCCACATCGCGGGCTGGGGTGGTGATGATGTGCGGCTGCTCGACCTGTTTTATCGTGGTGGCGAGACCGTTCGCGGCTTCGGCAAGTCTGGCTACGGCCCTCGCGATCTCAACACGAACAGTGCGCTTGGCGGCGACACGCATTGGGCGGTGAACTTGGAAGCCCGGTTCCCGATCCCGCTGATCCCGGAAGAGTTTGGTATGTCGGGTGCGGTGTTCGCTGACGCGGGTTCGTCGTTCGGCGCAGGCGCAGGTGCCAAGAACGCGCCGGCGGGTTGTGTTCCGGGTAATACGACGTTGGTCTGCCTCGCCGACGATGCTTCCATCCGCGCCTCGGTCGGTGCTGGCGTGCTTTGGAACTCGCCGCTCGGCCCGATCCGGCTCGACTACGCCTTCCCGCTCCTGAAAGAGAGCTACGACGACATCCAGCGCATTCGCTTCGGTGCCTCGACGAAGTTCTAATGTTGCGGATGATCGGTCCAGCCACGTGAGGCTGGCCGATCGCAGGTCACGTCTGTTCGTGCACGCCCCGAAGCCGCACACGCTGGTGCGACGAAGTTGAGGTGGGTATCGCCGGATTACCCCACACCCGTCGTTTGCAATCGCGGCGTGTTAGGCTAAGGCTCTCGACTTCGCGCGGGTACTGCGGCGAACCCAGACGAGAGCGTGTCGACCTCGACCGCTCCGCCGCACGCCGACGAGGGTGATCGTGCAGCATCCAGGCTTCTTCGATATCGCCGGGCCGTTCACCGTCGCCGAGGTTGCGCGGGCGGTCGGGGCTGAGCCGGCAGCCGGCGCCGATCTCTCGAGGCCGATCAGCGACGTGCGCGCGCTCGCCGAGGCGGGCTCCGGCCACGTCGCCTTCCTCGACAACCGCAAATACGTCGAGCAGCTCGCGGGCTCCACCGCCGGCGCCGTGCTCGTTCGCCAAGCGTTCGCCGCGCGGGTGCCGCCCACCGCGGCAGCGCTCGTCACTGCCGAACCCTATCGCGCGTTCGCGGCCGCACTGCGCCTGTTCTATCCCGATGCGCTGCGCTCGCTGATTGCGCCGGGGCAGGGCGGCGTCGCCGTGCATCCGACTGCGCGCATCGAAGACGGGGTCGACATCCAGCCGAATGCCGTCGTCGGCGCCGGCGCCGAGATCGGCCGCGGCTCGGTGATCGCGGCTGGCGCCGTGGTCGGCTACCGCTGCCGGGTCGGCCGCGACTGCTACATCGGGCCGGGCGCGACGGTCGCACACACCCTCATCGGCGATCGGGTCATCGTCCATGCCGGCGCGCGTCTCGGCCAGGACGGCTTCGGGTTCGCGATGAGCTCCAAGGGCCACTACAAGGTGCCCCAGATCGGCCGGGTCATCGTCCAGGACGACGTCGAAATCGGCGCCAACACCACCATCGATCGCGGCGCCCTTAAGGATACGGTGATCGGGGAAGGCTCGAAAATTGATAATCTCGTGCAGATCGGGCACAACGTGGTGATGGGGCGCCACTGCGTGATCGTCGCTCAGGTCGGCATCGCCGGATCAGCGGAACTCGGTGATTTCGTCGTGATGGGCGGGCAAGCGGGCGTCGTTGGCCATATTCGTGTTGGCCACGGCGCCCAGATTGCGGGTGCCGCACATGCCAAGGACGACGTGCCGCCGGGGGCCCGTATGGGCGGCACGCCGGCACGCCCGTTCAAGCAGTGGGCCCGTGAGATTGCGGCTGTCGAGCGGCTCGCCCGGCGTGGCGGCGGCGACAACGGCGGCGAAAAGGATTGACGGTGCCGCATCGGCCGTGCCCAAAGGCCTGTCGGCGGGCGCCCGGCGGACGCAGCACGACGTGAGGCAGACGGAATGAACGACATGAGCAACCCCCCGACGTCAGGAGAGGCGGCCGGCAGTGCCGCCAGCAGCAAGCTCGCGACCGCCGACATCGCGCGAATCCTGAAGCTGCTGCCGCATCGCTACCCGTTTCTGATGGTCGACCGCATGTACGACATGGACGGTGACCGGTCCTGCGTTGGCATCAAGAACGTCACGGCAAACGAGCCGTTCTTCCAGGGGCATTTCCCGGGCTTCCCGGTCATGCCGGGCGTGCTGATCATCGAAGGGTTGGCGCAGACGGCCGGTGCGCTCTGCGTACACAGCCTCGGCGAGACCTATCGCCCCCAGCTCGTCTATTTCATGGGGATCGACCGGGCGAAGTTCCGCAAGCCCGTGGTACCCGGCGATCAACTGCTCTACCATGTGAAGAAGATCCGCAGTCGCGGACGCGCCTGGCGCTTCTACGGCGAGGCCAAGGTCGATGGCGTGGTGGTGGCGGAAGCGGAGATCAGCGCCATGATCGTCGACACGCCGGAGACACAGGCGCTGGCGGAAAAGAATGGCTGACACCCCGACGCACGACACCCAGAACAGCGACACCGTCATTCATCCAACGGCGATTGTCGAGGATGGCGCAAGTGTGGGCCCCGGCTGCCGTATCGGCCCGTTCTCCATGGTGGGCGCGAACGTTACGCTCGCTGAAGGTGTCGAGCTGATCAGTCACGTCGTCGTCGCCGGCCGCACCAGCATCGGCGCGCGCACCCGTGTGTGGCCATTCGCCTCGCTCGGCCACCAGCCGCAGGATCTCAAATTCAAGGGTGAGCCATCGACGCTGACGATCGGCGCGGATTGCATGATCCGCGAGGGCGTCACGATGAACCCCGGCACCGAGGGCGGCGGGCTCGTCACCTCGGTGGGTGATCGTTGCGCATTCCTTGCCAACGCGCACGTCGGCCACGATTGCCGCGTCGGCTCGAACGTCATCTTCTCGAACAACGTCATGCTGGCCGGTCACTGCACGATCGGCGATTTCGTGATCATCGGTGGCGGCGCCGCCGTCATCCAGTTTTCCCGCGTCGGACCGCACGCCTTCATTGGCGGCATGTCGGCGCTCGAGAACGATCTCATCCCCTACGGCATGGCGCTCGGCAACCGCGCCCACCTGTCGGGCTTGAACATCGTCGGCCTGCAGCGGCGCGGGTTCTCGCGCACCGATATCCACAGCCTGCGCCGCGCCTATCGCCTGCTGTTCGCAGACGAAGGCACGCTGAAGGAGCGCATCGAGGACGTCGCCGCCGAATTTGCCGATCATGCCATCGTGCAGGAGATCGTGGCGTTCATGCGCGAGCAGGGCAAGCGGTCGCTCTGCACGCCGCAGTCGGTCGACTGACTCCGGTGCCGGCCGGCCTGACGACGCCCGCCCCCCTCGCCGGCCTCGACCGTGGACCAGTCGGCATTCTCGCCGGGCGAGGCGCCGTCGTCGCCGACCTCGCCGAGGCCATTACCGGTGGCGGCAGAGCGGTGCACATCGTCGCCCTGGCCGGGTTCGCATCCTCAGATCTGCAACGCTTTCCTCACGATTGGGTCGGCCTCGGCCAGCTCGGCGGCATGCTGGCCGCCCTGCGCCGCGCCGGCTGTCGCGACCTCGTCATCATCGGCGGGCTCGAGCGGCCAGACCTCACCCGGTTGCGCTTCGATCTCGGCGCGATCCGCCACGCCCGCGACATCTATGCGCTGACGCGCGGCGGCGACGACGGCATGCTGCGCGTCGTCGTGCGCTTCTTCGAAGGCCAGGGCTTCACCGTGCGCGGCATCGCTGATCTGGCGCCCGCGCTGATCGCGCCCGAGGGTCCCATTGCGGGTCCGGCGCTGACGACGGATCAGGCCAAGGCCATCACCAGGGCACGACATGCGCTCGCAGCGCTCGCCCCGTTCGACATGGGCCAGGCGGTCGTCGCCGCACCCGATGGCATCGTCGCCTGGGAGGCAGCGGAAGGCACGCAGCGCATGCTCGCGCGGCTGGCCTCTCGTGGTAGTGACGCCGGGCAGGCCGGACCCGCCGCGTGCCGGATGCTCGTGAAGTTGCCGAAGCGCGGTCAGGAACTCCGCATCGATCTGCCGACGATCGGCGCCGAGACGATCGCGCAGGCCCGAGCGGCCGGCCTCACCGGCATCGCGGTCGCCGCCGGCACCACGGTGCTCGCCGAGCGCCCGGCGCTCGTTTCGGCTGCTGCAGCGGCAGGCCTCACCATCGCGGGCCTCGCCGACGACGCGGGGGGCGCCCGCGAGGCCGCTGCAACCCGTCCCGGTCTCGCCGACGATGGCGAACTCGCCAAGCAGGTGTGTGCGGCGGCAGCCCCGCACGCCCGTTCGCCGTCGGGTGCCATTGCCGCCATCGTCCGCCGTGGCCACGTGCTGGCGCTCGAACTCGATGCGTCGACCGCCTCGCACTTGGCCGAGCGCATCGCCAGCGTACCGCGTGGCTGGGGCCGTTTGCTGGCCCTCTCACGCGCCGGTGCGCTGCATGTGCGCCTGTCGCCCGCGAGCGGCGCGCGCCATCTCGACGTGCCGGGCCTGGTTGCGGCCCTGCGCAAAGCGCGGCTGGCGTCGGTCGCGATAACGGCTGACGATCATGGTGCCACGGTCCAGTCGCTTGCCGAAGCAGCAAGACTGGCCGGCGCGACCTTCAAAACTTCGATCGAACATCATGGCAGCTGAGATGGCACACCCGGCACCTGCAGCTGTCGCGGCAAACGAGGCGGCGGCCGGCGGCGAGCGCCCGCTGCGAGTCTACATCGTCACCGGCGAGCACTCGGGCGATGCGCTCGGCGCCCGCCTGATGACAGCGCTGCGCGCCGCCTCGCCCCGCCCCGTCTTGTTCGCCGGCCTCGGTGGTCACGCCATGGAAGCGGAGGGGCTGCGCTCGCTGTTTCCCCTCGACGAGGTGGTGGTGATGGGCCCCGTTGCCATCCTCAAGGCCTATCCACGCCTGCGCCGTCGCGCGCTGGAGGTGGTCGCGGCGTGCGTCGCCGCCGACCCCGACATCCTGGTTATCGTCGATGCGCCTGAGTTCACCCACCCGATCGCAAAGCGCGTGCGCAAGGCCCGGCCCGACATTCCGATCGTCGATTACGTGTCGCCGACGGTGTGGGCCTGGCGACCGGGCCGCGCGCGCAAGATGCGCCCTTATGTCGATCATCTGATGGCGCTGCTGCCGTTCGAGCCGGCCGCGCACGAGCGGCTCGGTGGCCCGCCCTGCACCTACGTCGGCCACCCGCTGGTCGAGAGGAAGGCGTGGATCGACAGCCTCGACACCGCGCCGCTGGTCGAGCGCTTCGCGCTGGAGCCCGAGGTGCCGGTGCTGGTCGTCCTTCCCGGCAGCCGTACTTCGGAGATCGAGCGGCTCCTCGGCCCGTTCGGCGAGACGGTCGCGCGGCTGACGCAGGGCGAGCGCAAGCTCAACGTGCTGATCCCGGCGGTGCCGCGTCACGCCGAGCGCATTGCGCTCGCGACCGCCGGCTGGGCCGCGCCGACCTGGCTGATCAATGGCGAAGAGGACAAGTTTCGCGCCTTCAAGCTCGCCCGCGCCGCCCTCGCCGCCTCCGGCACCGTGACGCTCGAACTCGCGGTCGCCGGTACGCCGATGGTGGTCGCCTACAAGGTCGAGCCGCTCGCGGTGCCGCTGCGTTTCCTGGTCAAGGTGCCATCCATCGTGCTCGCAAACCTGGTGCTCGGCCAGAGCGTGTTCCCCGAGTTCATCCAGCAGGACTGCACGGCGGAAAAGCTCGCTGCTGCCGTCGAGCCGCTGCTGGTCGACAGTCCCGCCCGTCTCGTCCAGCTGCAAGGCCTCGCTGCGATCGAGGAGCGCCTGTCGCTCCCCGCCGGCACACCAAGCGGGGCAGCGGCGCACGTCGTGCTCGCACAGTTGGGTGCGGAATAGCGAACGCCGCTGCTTTTCGACGCGCCGGTTACTTGCAGCCTGCCTTCTCATGCAGACGGCCGATGGCGATCAGCTCCGGCCGGTACTCGAAGTGCATGGTGTCGTAGTGATACCACTTGCCGCCCCAGATGAAGCCGTGCCGTTCGAATACCTCGACCACTTCGCGCGGCACCTGATTGCGATAAGCTTTCACGGCGCCGGGTTTACCGCCCGCCCATCGCCAGTAGTCGGCGTAGGCGACGTCGATATCGATGGCGGCCGCGAACGAATGCACGCTCGGCGTCGACGTGCCGGCAACCAAGCGCCAGTTGAACGTGCCGGCAGATTTGCGGAAGTATTTGTGCAAGCCCTCGGGGAGCCTTGCGAGATCGTCGCGCACCTGCACCAGCGCCTTGTCGACGCCGTTGACGCGCGTGACGGGCAGTTTCTGGCCGAACCAGTCGATGGTCGACGTCCGCGCCTGTACCTCGGCCGCCGAAGCGCCGTACATGGCGGTGAACAGCTTGGTGACGCGGATGCGGCCAGGATCGAAATTCACGGCTGGCGGCTTGCGGTCGTCGCAGGCACCGATAGGATAGACCTGCGCGAGCATGTCCTCGATATCGGCGTCGGCGAGTTTGGCCTCGTGATCCTTCGGCTTGCGGTCGTCGATCACGAGACGCGCGTTGGAGTTAGAGGTGAGCACCACCTCGTTGCCGTCGATGCTTTTGATCACGCCGGGATAGGCGGCGCGCAGCGCCTCGAGCCGATCGGGGTGACTAGACGCGAGTGCAGCCCCGGCGCCGCCGCACAGCGCCAGTGAGCAAGCCAGCAGCGCGGTACTGCAGATCCGCATGACGCGTTGCCTCAGCCGTCGAGCCGCGCCACGTCCAGCCTGTGGATCACACCCTCTGACTGTGGCTTCCAGGCGGGATAGCGCTTCAGCACGAGGGGATCGTGACCCGGCACGATCTGCGCCGGCGAGGAGGCCAATGTTGCGAGCCGGCTGTAGCTCCGTAATGTCGCGTCCATATCGATGGTGATGAAAAACGGCTTCCGCCGTTCGATGTTCTCGTAGAAATGCACGGCGTCCGAGGCGACCACCACCCAGCCGCCCTTCGTCAATACGCGCACGCTCTGGATGCCCTTCGAGTGGCCCGGCATGTGATGCACGGTGACGCCCGGCGCCACCTCGCCGTCGCCGTCGTGGAACACCACGCGGCCCGAATAGACGTGGCGCACCATCTCGCAGACGTGGTCGACGGTGAACGGCACATTCATGGCGCCTTCGCACATGCAGCGGCCGGTGGCATAGGCCATCTCGGTGTCCTGCAGGTGGAACCGCGCTCGGGGAAAGTGCGACAGCGTGCCGGCATGATCGTAATGCAGGTGCGTGATGATGACGTCCTCGATGGTGTCTGCGTCGATTCCAGCTTGCGCCAGCGCATCGCGCGGCTCCAGCGCCAGCGTGCGGCCGCGCAGCTTCGCCTCCTTGTGATCGAAGCCGGTGTCGACCAGGATCGTGCGGTTCTCGTTGCGGATCACCCAGACGAAGTAGTCGATCGGCATCGGCGCATCGTGGTCGTCGGGATGCAGGAAGTTGTCGCGGCGATGCCGCGCGGTCATCTCGCCATACTTGAGGACGAGGATCTCATAGGTCTCGGGCGTCGACATGGGCGGGGTTCCCTCGCGTCTCGTTTGGTGATGGACGTTGCCCCGAAGATGCGATGCGGAGCGATCGGCGGCAAGCGAGGTTGCGCGCAAGCGCGCCGCGCG
>Ga0247831_1009016_pt1 | contig 10193 bp, 6 predicted proteins | sample LaCruzMarch2015__9_FD_192406 | JGI IMG/M metagenome (GOLD analysis project Ga0247831, IMG submission 192406) | Freshwater microbial communities from meromictic Lake La Cruz, Castile-La Mancha, Spain - LaCruzMarch2015_1m | ecosystem: Environmental > Aquatic > Freshwater > Lake | place: Spain...
TACATGCTGCTGCTGCTGCTGCTTTTGTTCATTATGAAACAGTATTAGGTATACTGTTTCGGGTGGCTCATCATGATGTTGTGGTGATTGTGATCGACGATGTGTAAATAGTTTTTCATATTGTTGTTCCTGACGACGCATCCTCTCTTGCAAGCCTTCCATGCCCGATGGTGATGATGATGATGATGATGATGATGATGAAGTTTCGTCATTGCTTGGTACTAGCGCATTGGATAGGGTAATCATCTTCTGTTGTCGTCGTCGAGAGTAGGATGATGGTACACACTTTTTGTCATGGCAATGATGGCATCGACGACCGACATGTGACGAAAAAATTGAGTCGAACGAAAAGGCTTCGCATACGGATAATAATAGACTCGACGACAGCAATATCAGCTGCTGTAGGACGATAGCATCGATGGCCAGCTTAACGATACCGAACATTGAGCTATTACACACCACCACCAAAAGTCGACGCGGATTTGTATTTGGCGCCAAACGCTCGTCGCGTGGCGGTCGTGCGGATGATTGCCGTCATGAGGCCACGTGCCATCCTCTCCCACATCGCCGTATTCCTATCCGGTATCTTCATCGCACTTCTCGTGTCGAACACTGCCAATCTTGCGTCTATTGCAAATGCTGATAACAATAGGCAGAATGAGTACTACAATGCGTTGTATTCATCATCGCGTTTACTACAACACGGGGCAATTGCAAATGATGATGGTACCGAACGTTCATCGTCGGTGAGAGGACGACCCGTTAGGGAAGAAGAGGGGTATGACTTCGAGACTGATGCAAATATCCAACGCACAAAGACGACTGTGGGCGACGATATTGGCCTGTTGGGTCTTCGTGGCCGACTACTTCAGAGCCATCTCGACGGCATCAGCAAAAAAGACGAGAAAGACGACGACGACAATGCATCGACGAATAACGATATATGCACGCTCTTACCACGACCCACTCCCACAACACTCTCACTATGGTCATCCCACCTTCCACAGATACTAAATGCAACACAACATTCAGCGGACAAAACTTATGAATTTCATGACTTTACAGCACAATTATTAAGCATACTATCACCTGACCGATTACAACGCAGTGTAAAGACATTACCATTAGATTGGACATCCGTGGAACGATGTTTAGATATTATACATTCTCGTTTAGTATCAGTCCAAGCTGATGTTGACACCTACATCCTGATGAATAATGACAAACTGCCACTACCGCTGCCACCATTAGAGGTAATGAAAAGTATTAACAACAACAGTAAACATCCACGTAAATTGAATGTATTAGTAATGGGTGGTTCAGTGACCATGGGCGTAGTATGTCATATCAATCCCGTCACCACACAAACTGGCAAGTATTCACGTCGAGACTGTGCATGGCCAGGACGACTATCATCATACTTTACTAATTTGTTTGGCGGATATGAATTGATATCTTTTCATACCGTAGCATTAGGCGGGACTAATACCGAAAGTGGAAGCGTCATGTGGGATTACTCATTATTGCCGGACGATGTTCCCTATCCGGATGTGGTTATTAATGCATATGCAACGAATGATATGCATTATAATTCCATACAAGATGCTATTGCAAGGAATGTAAGTTTGGCCGATAATCTATTGAATTTAGGACAAGAATTTATACGACTGGTGTTAACACCAAAGGGTAGTGATGATGATGATGATGATGATGATGATGATGATGATGATGAGGATGAGGATGGATGTAATAATAGTCGTCATCGTCCACCACCGTTACTACTATATCTAGATGACTATTTGGGCAATGAACAGAATGAGGTGTTAACGACCCTACTATCATCACAGACTATACACTTACTTTCTGGATATTACGGCATTGGATCCATGTCCTACGCTGACGCTGTACGTGATATAGTATATGGTGACACCAGGGAATGGTGGTTCTCATCCAATTGGTATGAAAAGACGGATACCTATACACGTGCGGTACATCCAAATATGGGTTTTCATATTAGTATGGTATGGATTGTGGCATATAATTTATTGAATTTGGTTACTACGTATTGTAGTTTGCCAATTATATCTACTACTACCACAAATAATAAAGCGAATCATCAACGACAACGACGACAACGACGGAGGCATCATACAGGAATTGAAATCACGAGTAATGGAATATGGGACTATGGACACACCAATCGGTCTTTACTTACTGATGTGTCGTTACGATATACAAAAGAATTAGTTGGTGGACCTAAACAAAAACCACGGTGTTTACCACCACCGTTAACACCGGACTTATCATTAGAATATATAACTGAATTATGGAATGATGAACATGATAGGAATGTCAAATTGTGGAGTACATATTTGGAATGTACAGGTCGGGATGTTGTTGTGTCAGCATCCGATAATAATGACACATACAGAAATTATGCATCTATACCAAAGCCATGTATCTATTCGTGGGTAGCCAAACTAGAACGTAAACTTGACAATCCAGCACGTTTAACTGACCGGATTGCAAAATACCTAACATCCAATGATGGATGGGGTGCCATGGATGACAATAATAAATTGGGATGGGTCCCAATGTCAGGTATTGGATCCAAATTTACAATGGAATTTAAGAAGATAGTCCAGCCAGTACGTGCTGTAACATGGATGATTATGCGTAGTTATGGTGAGAAATGGGATGGTAGTATGCTGAGCGTGGAAGTTTGGTCGAATGGTGTACTGCTGGCAAGACAAGATATTGAGGGATATCATGATAAGAAGACAAGTGAGACGTACAATATCAAAATGCGGTTGGATGGCAAAGGTGGCGGAGCACTTACAGGGAGTGATCTAAAAATCAACTTTGCATTGATAGGTGGGACAACCTTCAAGATATCTGGTATGGCCATTTGCGATCACTAAGAATTAAAACCACAATTAATGATTAGTACGGAACTATTTACAATAGAATATTTTCAATGGAAGTCTCATAATCGTGAGCACACCATATTAAGAATAAAGACACCTGCTTTGCTGATTTTCATAGTCGTCCATCGTCTAGTGAAAAGAAGAAAAAAAATCGAACGCACCACACTGCTCCAGACGTCATCGGATATCGCATAACAAATTACTCAAGCTACTCATTGTCCTTCGCAACCCCCATTCCTCGATCTCGTTACGCAGCGCGTAGATCAGAATTAGGATCTTGTTGGGAAGCTGTAACATTGTTCATGGACTCGTGTTATGTTTGGTTAGCCACAGTTCAATGTTGACGCGATCATAGCAATGACCATCGGCATAGGCGACGGGGTCAATCATAATACCATGGCTGATCAGGCAAACGCACCAGTCGGATGCTCCGTCGATGTTTTCGTTCGAGCAATCGGCAGATTCTGGCTCAAATGGACTTGAAATTTAATGCTTCAATCTTATCATTCCTTTTCTTCACTTTTCTAACTCCTGCAATTCGACCAAATGCTTCTCATGGAACTTCTGAAGAGTCTTTTTAGCGCACGCTTCGAGCTTCTCTTTATCTGAGACTAACTTTGCTAATTGTTACAACGGTTCCGACGAGCTATTGCAGTAATGGCCGCAAACGGATTATAGTTTATGTCAGGGGCACTGATAGGAAGCAAAGAACAGATGGAGACCATACCAGCGTGGAGGCATATCGGAGGGATATACACTGTTTGAACAATTCCGTAATGGATACTATTATCATCATTGCCCTGATGAGGCAGGGATATTCATATGTAAATCTGGCAGACTAGAGATACAACAATGATGTGACGATGGATGATTTGAGATTTGGATTCGTGTATTATATTTATGTAGAAATAACCTAAGAGGACACCCCGCATGAATAGATGTCGTTAGTTACGTAGTACCTAAGCCTAGCCATAATATCATCTTGTCTTCACGTCTCAACATGATCCCATAGCAGAGTCTTGTCGAGGTTCGTGTGGAGACTACCACAATAGAATATTATGTTATCGTCGTCGCATTGGAACACGGTGTCAATATGGTCCAAGGCAGGTGTTGGTACAAGCATTGTCTTGGAGCTCAAGCATCATCCACTCTCGTCTTCGTCAGCATCGTCATTGTTATCATCAACTAGTCCACGTATCGTATTTGACATTGGCGCAACGCCCAATTTCGATCTCGCAATTCCTGCGAAGTATGTATTTATCAGTCATGGCCATATCGACCACATTGGTGCATTATTTAGTCATGCACGTGCTCATGCTATATCGCATGGAGGAGAGGGTGCCACGTACTTTGTGCCGTCGCAATTACTACCATTAATTGAAACTAGTTGTATCTCCATGTCGGCATTGGATGCTGCCACTATCACCACGAGCGACGGCGACTGTGTGGAACAAAGCAATTGCAGAAGAAAGACAAGTTTGATTAATATGAATCTAATTCCTGTAAATGATGGAGATGAAATACAATTAAAGGGACTAAAGTATGGCTCTAAAACAACTTTCTTCATTCGTGCATACAATGTTGATCATGGTGGACATCCCGCACTAGGTTATATCATTGGTTCACGTACCACAAGTGGGTTGAAGACGGAATATCAATCTCTTGATGGTAAACAGATACGTAATCTTGTGAAATCGGGAATTGTTGTTACCGCCGACCCAATCGAACGAATAGAGGTGGCATATACTGGAGATACATGTGCAAGTGGATTAATGATGAAACAACGATCAATTAGCAGCAATAGCAGTGGGGAGACTACTCTAGACGGCAATGCAGAATCGAATACTATCGAAGGAGGTTGTTCTTCAGGCAGAGGGCTAACGACGACCTTGTTTGATATTGGACAATTATTTCAGTCAGAGCTTTTGTTTTGTGAATTAACTTATTTAGACTGCACAGATGATGAGGAAAAACGGAGTATTGCTGGCGAACGTGGTCATATGCATATTAATGACCTTGATGATATCTTTTCAAGTCACAATCAAAAACATTGGGGCAGACAAGAGATTTGTATCGGTTTCAATGATGATGATGATTGTCCTGATGTAAAAATACCAAGGTCTATTGTATTTTATCATTTAAGTTCTAAATATCAACCAGCACAACGGGCAATGGAATTACTATCAGTTGGGATGCCACAACAATTACATACTAGTTGTCATGTTGCGGTAACATCCTTAATGTCAAATGAAGAGAAACAATCGAGTTACGACGAATCATCAATGTCTGGACTGATACAATCGAGTGGGTGTATATCTCTTACAGATTATTTATCGTGGAAGAAGAAGAAGAAGGGTGATAATAGTTGAAATGCTAAGAAAAAATAACTACATGCATTGTCTTGAGAACGCCAAACGACATCTAATTCTTTCTGGAATTCACGGTACGTACGATCTTCGTCAACTTCTTCAGCTTCCATTGGCTGAATTTTATCCTCAGAATGCGTTGGATTCTTCTGTGCAACTCCTTTATGTATCGTTGATACAAGTCACCAAGTATGATATGACAACTTTGCTTCCAATGTATTCATTAACGAAATATTTAATGACATACAATTTGATACTCTGGTAGAATCCACATGTCTTAAATTGCACATGTGCGAAAACCAATGGCAAGCTCAGGACGGTCCGTGGGGTGATAGAACGAGCGATACTCTCCACCACGCATATTGAGGATAAGATCAGGAGTGCAAAAGCACCCACCTCTAGCAACTTTTTGTCGACCAAACCAAGGCGCTGATTGTTCACGATAAGGGTAATCAATGACGTATCCAGGGAATGGGTAAAATGTCGTCGCAGTCCACTCCCAAACATTACCAATCATCTGACGCACACCCCAAGCCGAGTCACCCTCGGGCAATGAGTCCACATCGACAAGTTCAAATCTTCTCATGCCAGAGTTAGAACATTCAGGCCGGACTACGACCGAGGACCCACTCTCGTGATCGGCCCATGGTAACCGTCTAGCCTTGCGTGCAGCCAGACCACCATCAACACTTGGCTTTCCACAACATGCCGCTTCCCACTCTGCCTCGGTTGGTAGACGCCGTCCTGACCAATTACAATATGCCTCCGCCTCAAACCAATTAACATGACTCACTGGCCATTTAGCAATTGAAGGCAATGGCAGTTCACGCTCAAACCATTGGATCATCCATGTACTACTGCCGTCATCGTCTACAGATCGACGCCAGATCCATGGATGATGCCGCTGTGTTTTTCGTAGCCACCGTACACCCTCAAATCCCCAGTACTCATCATTCGTATAGCCACCATCGTCGACAAAGGCAGCAAACTCGGCGTTGGTAACACAGCATGCGGCAATTTTGAATGACTTGAGGTAGACTGCGTGTTCCCATTTCTCACAATCTAGCACCAGCTTAGTGTCGGAATCGTTTGGATCTGCACCAAGATAATACCGCCCTCCGGGAATTTCTACATCACCCATACTAGCATTTCTGCCAGACTGTCTTTTAGGTGACGGTGGTAATGGAGCTGGGAGTGGCCAAGGAAGTATACCCACTTGTGGCGGTGGGAGCTTGTGAACGTTTCGTGTATGGATAAGATCTTCCGTATGCCACAACTCATGTATAATTGAATATAATACAAGATAGCTCACTGCCGCAGGAACGCATGGACCATCAACTTTGGCAATGATGTCAGCACACATTTCATGGACTTGTGCCAGATACGTTATAGCGTTTGGGAGGCTATGTGCATCATTAAGTTCCCACCGCTCGTCGCTACCCACTCTCATCGAGTCGTACACAGTCCATGCATTTGATCGTAATAAAGGAACCGCGTCATGTGAGTGATACATAATAACTCCTGGCGTTGGTAGGCGTAGTGGGTGAGCGATGAGCATGTCAAATGTGAAAGCAACGTGACCAATCGTCCAGGCAATGGGGTTAAGACTTGGCTTGTGTGTCAAGTTTTCAAACTTTTCTGGACATGCAGTAAGTAACATTTTATGTGCAAGTCGCACTTCACGAAGTAACCAATCAGGATTAGCAGTCCAAGTCTTATCTTCCAGTGTACCATACACATCGGCAAACGCATTAATAGGAGCGTGTATCCCAAGAAAGGTATAATCTCGCTGCTGTGGTGGTGTTCTAGTCTCTAGAGCAAATCTAACGACATCAGCATACTTGAGACGTTCCACGTCTATCGAGTGTTTGGCAACTATTTGTTTCTTTGCAGAAGATATGATTTCCAGTGCAAATTCCGAGTTATTTACAAGACGTTTGGCTTGATCGACGAGCATGGTGGGATTGTCAAAATCAAATAGTAGTCCTGTTACACCTTCATCGATAAGAGCAATGTTGCCACCGTTGGCACGTGCTACTACGGGCGTCCCCAGAAGCATTGCCTCGAGGATCGAGTTGCACCTTCGATTGAATCCATCATATGAAGTAATATATATAAACGAGGATAGTTAAACAAACGAATCACGTCAGGCTAACTTGAAAGAAGAATTTACTTACATGCCCTCGGAAGTTGAAGTATTGATCACAACATTCGCAGTACCCATTGCCGCGTGTAGCTCCTCTTGAACCAATGGTCCACAGTACCTGCACCAAATCTGTGTATTCTTGTTCCCAAGCGATATCCGAACCTCTTCGGCATACGTTTCATCAAGCACGGGACCAACAATACGTAGTTGAACCCTGGGATCATCCTTGTGCCATAAAGCAATAGCATTCACTGCAAACAGTACATCCTTGACTGGCCTGATCCCCGCTGGCAGTAGTATCAGTATATCCTCCATGCCCACACCCAGTTTGGAACGTATGGCTTCAGAGGATAAAGCAAAGCCAGTTGTACCCCTAACCCTAACCAGCGGATCAGGTGTAACACTCACAGCCTGAGGGATTAGAAATGTTTTACACTTTGCATGTGGCATACAATGAAGTAGCTTCATGTGTAAATTGTTATCAAATGCAACGACAGCACATGCCTGATCAATAACACGTCGGATAAGTAATTCTTTATCCCGTTCGTTAAGATATTCATTCATATCTGTCCCACCGAGTATGATGATATATGGTACACCACAGTCTAGTAGTAGTCGACCGGAGCGGTAGGCATGTACACCAATTGCCAAAATTGCACGCTCTGTTATTAGCACCTGTGCGAGACTTTCAACAGTTTCTATATTCACATCAAGAACCTTCACAGTCCTTGCGGGTAGTAATCGCTGAATCCGTTCAGAGGTAACTGCATTTCCTGTATATGGAGTAAGTGATGAAAGTAATACAGCACTATCAACAAGCACATCCAGAAGTCTAATACTGTTGTTGTTGTTTATTGCACACATACTTGGTGGTAATCGACGGACATATTCCACAATTAAGTGATAATCATCCTTCGTTTGCCACTTCCTCTGTAATTGTAAACCCGTTTGTTTGGCGTATTCTTTCATATCATGCATATCAAATTTTCGACTTTGTTCAACGAATATTACTTCACCATCATTATATGTTCGCACAATCTCTCCATCTTGTGTAGTATGAATAGTCTGCATTCCGTTGGCAACGACATGTGTAATAACCGATCGTTCGCACTGGCTATAAAGTGCACTATGCTTCCATCCTCCATATTGATAATCAAAGTCCAAATTGGCAATAGTATTAATATGTCGTAATGCATTTAATGTAAAAGCCGCTGTGATACCACGTGCATCATTATATGCTGCTTGTATTATATTTGCAGGTTTATTAATTGAATGTGGCGTGTCAACTCCAACGAGGAAACGATCAGTAGTGGTAGTTGATGTCATGTAACTTGCTACGAGACGATACAAGTTGATAATTTCATCATCATTATAATTCCCCAATGACGAGCCAAGGAATAGGAATACTCGTGAGTTGCCCATGGATGCGGCCATGGGGAGACAGTCCTCAAATTTACCACATAGTGGTTTCACTTCGAATGATGCCATCCATGATGGTTGCGGTGGCAAATGAATGTCTTTGCTTCGTTCGTCGCCATCACCGTCTTCATCCAAGCAGCGTTGTGGACACATCGTCATCATCTTAACAATGAGATTACTATCCAACGCTTCCGATGATATATCAATGGGTACATAAATTGTATGTATTGCACATTTTGCTAATTGTTCCAGCAAAGGTAAATTCTTATGCCCATCACCAGAACCTAGTTCGATAATGACCTGTAACTGTGGCAACAGCTGCTTGTCTTCTTCTGCTGCTGATGCTGCTGCAATGGTGTAATTATTCTTGATTTCGTCTATAGTTCCTTCGTAATCAGCATCATCGTCATGACAATGTGGCGAGGTAGCAATCTCTTCCGCATATTCTAATAACAAATCTGCCTCTTTTAACGTTAGATAATATTCAGGCGTTTTACAAATCTCTTCATACAATCGCGACCCGGCCATATCGTACAGATAGGACTGTGATATACGACTGGGTGTTTGTTGCAACCATCGAATAATGGTCGTAGCTTCCACAGAGATGGCTGCAGATGATGCATCATCGTCAGCGAGTTTTGTCGTAGTACTAGCATCGGACACGGGAGATAATGGGTCGACGCCTGCTGGCAATGCCAGCCATGACAATACGTGCGGATCCAATTCTCCGCTATGTGCATCCGTGATGGAATGCACACCCATTATTACTGCGCCTCCTCGACGTTCGCCCAGGGTTTGTGTCACCTCCCTCGTTTTGCGGGACCAGTCAAAGAATCGAGGCGGAGATGATGAACGACTCGAACCATACTAGCGGTCGTAATCATCAGCACGATGGCGTCCAATCATCATCATATATCTCCTCGTCCTCTTCTTCCTTCTCGTCCTCATCGACAAAAACATCAGCAGCGCCACCGCGTCATCCCTCCACTCCCAAATTATCATCCTCGTCGTCCTCGCGTCCAAAGGAATTGTCGGACAATAACGCCGATTTGCTATCACGTGCATCCGCCGAATTAGAGTCGATGCGCGCGACCGGTAATACCATTATTACGACCGACCCTCCTCCATCGCGGAGACCGAGGGAGAATACCCGACCGAGAGTCAGTAGGACCTCCCCCTCCTCGAGCAACGATCCGTCCGAGGGCGAAATGTCCAATTCGGAAGACGAGTCGTCCGAATCGACCGCCAACGACGGACCCGAGGCGCCGTTCCCCCCGGCCTGTTTGCGACTGGTCGAATCGCTCTCGGGCAATCTGCGCTGCTTCGACTGCTCCG
>Ga0247831_1009020_pt1 | contig 10189 bp, 4 predicted proteins | sample LaCruzMarch2015__9_FD_192406 | JGI IMG/M metagenome (GOLD analysis project Ga0247831, IMG submission 192406) | Freshwater microbial communities from meromictic Lake La Cruz, Castile-La Mancha, Spain - LaCruzMarch2015_1m | ecosystem: Environmental > Aquatic > Freshwater > Lake | place: Spain...
CCTTGCCGTTTAGAATGGTGCGGATCGCGAGTGTGTTGGGATCAGGAATCTCGTCGGTGGTGACGATCGCCGGCCCCAGCGGACAGAACGTGGCGAACGTCTTGCCGCGGCACCACTGGCCGCCGCCGCCATTCCGCTGCCAGTCGCGGGCCGACACGTCGTTGGCACAGGTGTAGCCGAGCACGTGCCCGAGGGCGTCGGCCCGGCTGACGTTGTGGCAGGTCTTTCCGATGACGACGGCCAGTTCACACTCGTAGTCGACCTCGTCGCTTCGCAGTTTCCGCGGCAGCACGATCGGATCGCCGGGGTTCTGTACGGTGCCCGAGTTCTTGAGGAAGAGCACGGGGTAGGCCGGCGGGGCGGCATTGCTCTCGGCGGCGTGAGCCTTGTAGTTGAGGCCGATGCAGAGAATGTCACGTGGCTCGAGCGGCGCAAGCAATTTGTCGACCGTCGCCACGGTTCCGGTGTCGTGGAGCGGGCCGAACAGGTCGGCGGGCCCGCCCCCGGCGGCTGTCAGGAGCGTCACGCGGTCGTCGGCGTGGAGGCATCCCAGGTGAGTCGCACCGGCAGATTCGAAGCGGACGATCTTCATGGGGTTCTCCGTAAGAAAAAAGTGTGGCAGGCCGCGATAGTACCAGCGGAGCGGCTGGAAGGGGCCCAGCGGACGATGTTCTTGATTTCCGTCTGGGTATCAAGTCCCGCGCCGATGACATGCGGCTTCAACACCCCCCCGAGTGCCCGTGCGGGATGCGTCCTGCAGACCAGCCCTCGCGTACCAAGCCCCCACGAGAGGCCCGCCGTTCTCAACTGAAATCCCTGCCAGTCCGCACATGTTTCAAGCACACCCCGCATGGGTTGCACCCCGGCAGCGCATCTTCAATTCACGATGTTTCTCAACGGTTGACCCAACACCGCCCGCCGGCAGGCATCCGTGCCCTTCACCCGCATGTCCATGAGGCCTTCCTCTGAATAAAAGGCCGCGTGCGGATTGATGATCAGCCGCTCGAAGGCGGGATGATTGCGGTCCCGCCAGGCGGCGAGCAGCGGGTCTGCGGAGGCGGGCGGTTCCTGTGGCAGGACGTCGATGCCGGCTCCGGCAAGTTGGCCCGAGGCGAGGGCCGGGGCAATCGCGGCCGTGTCGACGACTCCACCACGGGCGGTGTTCACGAGGAATGCCCCCCGGGGGAGCAGTTCAAGCGTCTTGGCGTTGACGAGCGATCTCGTTTCGTCGGTGAGCGGGCAGTGGAGGCTGAGCACGAAGGCCTGCCGAAAGAGCGCCTCGATCGACTCGACCCGCCTGATGCCGAGGGCCTTGTCGAAGCCGTCCTGGCGATAGGGATCGTAGAAGGCGACATCCATGCCGACCGCCTTGGCACGCAGGGCGGTGGCGATGCCGATGCGGCCCAGGCCGACGATCGCGAACGTGCGGCCCCGCAGCCGGTGGATCGGCGCAAACACGTGATACATCCATGGATCAGGCCGATCGCGGAGTCGGGTATTGAACTGCTGGATACCGCGGGCGAGGGCCAGCATCATGCCGATCGCCGAGTCGGCCACCTCTTCGGTGCCGTAGTCGGGCACGTTGGCCACGGCGATGCCGCGCTCGCGGGCGAAGGCAGCGTCGACGTTATCGAAGCCCACGCCGCAGCGGACGATCAGCCGGCATTCTTTCAGCCGCTCGATCGTGCGTCGCGTGAGTCTGATGTTGTGATACATCATGATCGCGGCCGCATCTTCGATCCGGCCAATGAACTCATCTTCGTGGTGGGCGTCGAAGGCCTCGACCGTTGCCAGGCCGGCCAGGGCCTCTCGCTCGGTCGCGAGGTCGTCATTGATGAAGTCGGTGATCACGATTTTGTGCATGCGATGCGTTCCGTGTGGTGGGTCTCGCTGTGGGGTAGTTCTTGCTCGGCTACCGGCGTCATCGTACCCAGATGCCTTGGCCGATGTGCCCGCGTGGCCCGGTCGCGCTGCCGTCGCATCGTCGCCTTCGGGCTGGCCTGCTCATGAGGGGCAAGGTCGCGAGGGGTGTTCAAGCCGGGGTCTTGTATTGGGAAGGCGCATACAAGCCCGGAGCGTGAGCGATGGGATCGGCGCGACGTTCGACGTGACGCCATGTGTGGCATCCGATCCCCCGGCTCACGCCGAGGGCTTGTATGGCATGTCCACACCACGGCGAACCCCCTAAAAAACTGCTAGATGACCCCGTATTCTTGAGAAATTGACACAATGCAGCACTGGTGTATAAAAATATAGAACTTCAAAGCGAAGGTGTGGCAGTCGATTGGACGACGTTTGATCAGGCACGTATTCAGCGCATTCCGTCTGGTGGTTGAACGATGGCATCGTGGTCTTCTTGCTGGCGAAAGTCTGCGGAAAACCGCAGCCGCGGTTGGCTGCACCGGAGTCCGCCGGCCATCGGCGTGGCCATTCCCGCGGCCATCTGTCAAACGTTGATCCTGACGCTGTCCTGCTGTGCCACCACGGTCGCAGCCGTTGACGGTGTTGCGTTTTTCGAATCACGGATCCGGCCGGTGCTCGTCGAACGCTGTCACGAATGCCACGCCGGCGATGCGGCGGAAGGGGGCCTTCGGCTCGACTCCCGCGCGGGGTTCGACGCGGGCGGCACGAGTGGCAGTCTCGTCGACCTGCAGCAGCCCGTCGGCAGCCTGCTCCTGAGGCTGATACGCCACGAGGTCAAAGACCGGGAGATGCCGCAGGGGGCCGACAAGCTGCCCGACGCGGTGATCGCCGACTTCCAAAAGTGGATCGAGAACGGCCTGCCCGGCCTGCCTGACACGCCGCCGACACCGCAGGCGGCCAGCAGCGAGGCATGGGCGGCGAAGCTCGCCGCGCGGCGGACGCACTGGGCATGGCAGCCGGTCGCCACGGTTTCTGTGCCGGAGGTGCCGCTCCCGCCCGACTCGCCCCACCGAGCGTGGCTCGCACACCCCATCGATCGCTTCCTGCTCGAAAAAATAGTCGCCCGCGGACTTGAGCCTGCGCCGCCGGCCGACCGCCCCACGCTCATCCGTCGACTGAAGATCGCGCTCGTCGGCCTGCCGCCCACGCCCGAGGAGGTGGCGGCGTTTGTGAACGATTCCGCCCCCGATGCGTATTCCAGTCTCGTGGACGAGCTGTTGCAGACCCCGGCGTTCGGTGAGCACTGGGCCGAATACTGGCTCGACATGATGCGGTTTGGCGAGACCGGCGGCTATGTCCGTGACTATCCAATCCCCGACGCCTGGCGGTATCGCGATTACGTCATCCGGGCGCTCAACGCCGATGTGCCCTACGACCGCTTACTTGCCGAGCATCTGGCCGGCGATCTGCTGCCGCCGCGGCACAATCCCGTGCTCCGAATCAACGAGGCCATTCTCGGCACCGGCTGCCAGCGGGTGATGGAGGTCTCCTCCACCGCCACCGACGTCGCCCTCGAAGAGGCGCAGATGATCGAGAACCAGATCGACACGTTCGGCAAGGCGTTTCAGGGGCTGACGATCGCCTGCGCCCGCTGCCACGACCATAAGTTCGACGCCATCTCGACGCGGGATTACTACGGACTCTTCGGGATTCTCGCCAGTTCGCGGCAGACGCAGGCGATCATCGACGACGACGCGGTCAAGCAGGCCGGCGTCGCCCGCCTCGCCGCGGTCAAGGCCGACATCACAAACGCTCTGGCCCAGCAGTGGTCGGACGACATTTCCCTGTCGGCCGCGGCCCTGGCCGGCCAGCTTGTCGGCCAGCGTGCCGGCGGGCCGGACGCAGCAGAGGGGCCGGTCGGCGGTCGCCCGCAGGCCCGGATCGCAACGCTTTTAGCGCGACAGCAAGTGCCGCTCGAGGACCCGCTGTTTGCGATCTGGAAGGCACGGGCCGCGCAGGCTGCCGCTGGTGGCGGTCAAGGTGGAGCGGATGGCGACGCGGCCTTCGGAGCGGCATTCGGGGCCGCGGCGACCGAACTGCGCGGCGAGGCGGCGGCACGGGCCGGTCGCAATGCCGCGGGCTTCCGCACACTCGCCGATTTCAGCGAGCCGGATCGCGCATGGCATGCAAGCGGCGTGATCCCCGACACGCTCCACGCCACGGCAGGCGATATCGCGTTGGCCGACTCCGGCACCACGGTCGTCGACCGCTTCGTGCCGCCCGGCCTCTGTTCCGACCGGCTCTCCCGTAAGCACGGCGCGATCATCCGCTCCGATGATTTTCCACTCAACGCGAAGTTCATCAGCCTCCGCGTGGCCGGCGGTGATGCCGCCCATGTCCGCCTCATTCAGCACAACTTTCAGCAGATGGAGAATGTCGCCCATGGCTCGAAGGTGCGGCATTTCGAGTCGCGGTTTCCGACATGGGTGACCGTGCCGGTCGGCCATCAGGCCACCTGGCAGGGCGGCCGGTCGTATCTGGAGATTCTCACCAAGGACGATGTGGCCCACTTCCGTCGATCCGAAGGGGGCGGGAAGTTTTTCAACATCGCCAAGTCAGACCGCACGGGCCGTTCCTGGTTTGCGGTCGATCGGGTCGTCGCCCATGACGGCCCCAAGCCGCCGGAGGACGAACTGCAGCTGCCGCTTTTGCTTGCGGGTGGCGAGGCGGGGGCGGCCGAGTCGCCGCAGAAGATCGCCGCCCGGTGGGCCGCCGTCTGCATGGCCGCGATCGATGCCTGGCAACTCGGCAAGGCCACGACCGTGCAGGCCGACCTGCTCAACTGGCTGCTTGCAAGCGATATTCTCCGCAACGACATCCAGGAACTGGGCGACTCGATTCCGCTGCTCGTCAACGAATATCGGCAGATCAACGAGGGCATTCCGAAATTCCGCCGGGCGGCCACGATGGCCTCCGAGGGCCCGGGCTTCGATGCGGCTGTGCAGAAGCGGGGCCAGCCGTCGCAGCCCGGTGATACCGCCCCCCGCCGGTATCTCGAGGTGCTCGATCGCGACATGAGCCATCCCGGCGACATGCCTGCCCGGCTGCTGCTCGCCGCCCGGATCGCCTCGGCCGACAACCCACTCACTGCCCGCGTGCTGGTCAATCGCGTCTGGAGCTGGCTCTTCGGCCGCGGCATCGTCGCCACCGTCGACAACTTCGGCGCCACCGGCGAGCAGCCGAGCCATCCGGAACTGCTCGATCATCTGGCTATGAGGTTCGTCGCGGAGGGCTGGTCGGTGAAACAGCTGATCCGCGAGATCGTCGGTACACAGGCCTACCAGAGCGTGAGCGTGCCGCCGCCCGGCGCCCTCGAGAAAGATCCTGCCAATCGCCTGCTTAGCCACATGCCTCTGCAGCGGCTGCGGGCCGAGACCGTTCGCGACTGCCTGCTCTTTGTCTCGGGCCAGCTCGACCGAGCGCTCGAAGGCTACACGGGCCCAGCGGATCTCGGCGGGGGGGGTGGCCCGGCGAATCAGCGCCGGGGCATCTATCAATATCGCAAGCGGGAGGCGCAGGACCACATGATGGTGATGTTCGACGCGCCCGAGGCGGCCCGCACGGTGGGCGGACGGGAAGCTACAAACGTGCCGGGGCAGTCGCTGCTCCTGCTCAATAATCCGTTCGTGCACGACCAGGCAAAGGCCTGGGCCTTGCGGTCGATCGCCTCGTCACAGGGAATGTCACTCGACCGCCGGCTCTCCCGGCTTTTCTGCGAGGCATTCGGCCGCGAGCCTAAGCCAGAGGAACTCGACGCTCTGATGGCATTTCTCGAGTCTCAGGGCGACGCCTACAAGCTCGAGGACGCGGCACTGGCGACCGACCCGCGGCTCTGGGCCGACATCTGCCACGTGCTCTTCAATGCGAAGGAGTTTTTGTATGTCCGCTGACTCCCACCGCCGGTTGCTTGAGCGCCGCCGCTTTTTAGAACAGACCTCGCTCGGTTTTGGCTGGCTGGCCTTCAATGGCCTGCTGGCCGACCGGAGCTTCGCCACGGACGTGAGCCTCGTCTCGCCGCGGGCAGTCGCGAAGGCGGAGCGGGTGGTCTGGTTCTTCATGGACGGTGGTTTGTCGCACATCGACAGCTTCGACCACAAGCCGCGGCTCGTCGCGGAGGACGGCCAGCCGCTCAAGCTTCCTGGCAAGAAGGAAGACATCACCGGCCGCACTACGCCCAACATCATGCAGAGCCCGTGGAAGTTCCGGCCGCACGGCACGTGCGGCAAGATGGTGAGCGACCTGTTTCCGCACATCGGCAGCCGCGCCGACGACATCGCCTTTCTCCACGCGGTGACGGGCCCCTCGCCCGACCACGAGACCGCCATCGGCTTCCTGCACTCGGGCTCGCTCCTGCAGGGGTTTCCCAGCGTCGGGGCCTGGGCCAACTACGGCCTCGGTAGTGATGCCGCCAGCCTGCCGGGCTTCGTGGTGATGGGCTCGCGGAAGCGGCAGTGCCGCACCAACGGCTTTCTGCCGCCGTCATTTCAGGCGTCGCAGTTCTTCGGCAGCGGCGCGGAGCCGCTGCCCGACCTCACGCCCCGGGAGGCCGCCCGGCAACTGCAAGACAACAAGCTGCGTGCCGTCCGCCAACTCGACGGGCTCTTTCTCGGTGCCACGCACGACGATTCGATCATCGAGACCGCGATCGCCAACCACGCGAAGGCCCACGCCATGCAGGACTCGGTGCCCGTGGCGGCGGATCTCAAGGACGAGTCGGCGGCCACGCTTGCCGCCTACGGCATCGGCGGCAGCGACAAGCAGACGGAATCGTTTGGACGCTACTGCCTCACGGCACGGCGGCTCCTCGAACGCGGCGTCCGGTTCATCGAGATCGTGAAAGACGGCTGGGACCAGCACGACAAGCTCGAAAAGGATCACGCCCGCCATGCCCTCACCGTGGACCAGCCGATCGGCGCTTTTCTGGCCGACCTGAAGGCCCGTGGGATGCTCGACTCCACGCTCGTCGTCTTCGCGACCGAGTTTGGCCGCACGCCCAACACCGAACTCTACGGCAGCCAGCCGGGCCGCGACCACCATCCCTGGGGCTTTACGATCTGGATGGCCGGCGGCGGCGTGAAGGGGGGCACGAGCCATGGCAGCCTCGACGACTACGGCTATTTTCCGGTCGAGGGAGCGGTCGATATCCACGACATCCATGCCACCGTGCTCCACCTCATGGGCATCGATCACAAGCAGCTTACCTACCGTCATTCCGGCCGCGACTTTCGGCTCACCGACGTCCACGGAAGGGTCATCATGCCGGTCGTCGCCTGACATTTCGTATCAACACTGTTCCTTTCATCACAGTTCATCTCATCACTTCCCAAGGCATCGATTCTCCACCCATGAAAAGCTCCCGTCGCCGCTCCACATCTACCGCTCGGTCATCCGTCAAGCCGGCCGTCCCGTCGGCCGGTCGGCCCGTGGTCGTCCGCGACTCGGGCCACCAGACGCCCGCCCTCGACCGGGCGCTCGCCGTGCTCGAATTCGTCAGCGCCCACCCGGAGGGCGTCACGCGGCAGGAGATCAAGGAGGGGCTCGGCTTCACGACGAACCTCGTCTTCCGGCTCGCAAGGGCGCTGGTGGCCCATGGCTACGTTGAGATCCAGGAACCGGGCCGTCGGCTCGTGCTGACCCGCAAGATGCTGGCGATGTCGCAGCCCAAACGCGATGAGCGGAGCCTCGTGCAGATGGCCCATGAGCCGATGCGGTGGCTGCGGGATTTCACCGGGGAATCGGCCCACGTGGGTGTTCGCGTGGAGCAGAACTGTCTTGTGCTCGACCGTGTGATCGGCACGCAGCCCTATAAGTGCTACGTCGAGGCCGGCACGATGGGGCCGCTCCATGCCGCCGCCCCGGGCAAGGTGATGCTCGCTTGGCTACCGCAGAAGGAGCTCGACGAGTTTCTGGCGGACTATTCCTTCCGGGCCCTGACAGCCACGACGATCGCATCGCGTCGCGGCTTCGCCGACCACCTGCGGCTCGTGCGGCAGCGGGGCTACGCGATGGATCTCGGCGAGACGATGGAAGGCCACCACTGCCTCGGCGCTCCGATCTTCGATGCGAATGAAATGCCGATCGCGTCGCTCTGGATCACGGCGCCCACGCCGCGGCTCAGTGAGGCCGACGGCGAGCGGCTCGCGCCGGCCGTGATCCGCGCTGCCCAGATGGTGACGGAGGTCCTGCAGTGAATTGCAGCAGGATCCGGCAACGCGTGTTGGTGTGGGCAGCGGCGCTGGCCGTGTGCCCGACCCACTCGCTTTCTGGTCAGCCTGCAGAGCAGACCCCCGAGTCTGCCATCTCCGGGGTGTCTGCCACGCATGTGTCTGCACTCCTTGAATCCTCCTGTGTCGACTGCCACGACGCCGACACCGCCTCTGGGCAACTCGCGATCCCCGCGGTCGGCACCGACCTCTCCGATGCGAGCGTCCGCGAGAGGTTCGCCCTCATGCACGACCGCGTGGCGAAGGGGCAGATGCCGCCCGATGCCGGCGACCTGCCGAAAGAGAGACGGGCGGCACTCCTTGCGGCACTGTCGGCGTTCGTTGAGCAGGCCGATCGTGCCGACGTTACGGCCAACGGTCGCGTGCCGCTCCGCCGGCTCAACCGCCACGAATATGAGCACACACTTCGCGACATTCTCCAGTTGCCGAATCTCGACATCGGCGACCGGCTGCCGGAAGACCGCACTCGCGACGGCTTCAACAAGTCGGCCGAGGGCCTCGACTTCTCGCGGATCCAGCTCGAGGCGGCGCTCGACGCCGCAGAGGCCGCTCTCCGCGCGGCGGTCGCCGATGGCGTGGCACCGCAGCCGCCCGACACGTTTACGGCGATCTCGAAGAACCTCTTCGCGGGCGAGGCCTATGGGGAGCCGCAGGCAAAGTTCTTTGCCAAGGATTCGCAGAAGATCGACAAGCCGGAGGCCGACGACGCCGAGGTCGAGTGCGCGATCTTCCGCTCCGCCTACTGGCCGTATCACGGTTACCCGAGCGGCTTCGTGGCAAAGCGGAGCGGCATCTACCGCGTGCGGTTCAAGGCCCGTGCCGTGCACCAGATGGAAGACTTCACGCTCGTGCCGGCGCCGCAGCCGGTGCCGATGACCTTTCGGGCCCGCGTGCCCTCCGGCCCCGACGTCTCTGGCGATGTGCGGGCCGTGGGCGGGCTCTTTGATATTGTGCCAGAGGGTGGCGAGCACGAGACGACCGTGCTCCTGAAGAAAGGCCAGACCATCGAATACAGTCTGCTGGGGCTTGCCGTGCCGCTGGCACGGAACGTCAACGGCGGCGGGCCTAGCTATCGCTTCCCGCCGCTGCCGCCGGGCGGCCATCCGGGCATCGCCTTCAAGTCGCTCGAGATCACCGGCCCGCTGCCGCCCGATACCTGGCCCCCCGCATCCCACCGGGTGCTCTTCGGCGATCTGCCCTTTCGTGCAGCCCCCGCGGGAGCATTCCCAGCCGTCGAGGTGCTCTCCAGCGATCCAGCGGTCGACGCCCGGCGGCTCTTTCGCCGGTTTGCCGCGGCAGTGCTCGCGAAGCCGTTGCCCGCTGAAGACATCGCGGCCTACGAAGACCTGATCGTCACCTCGCTATACAGCGGCACCGGGTTTACTGCCGCGATGCTCGCCGGATATCGGGCGCTGCTCTGCAGCCCGGAGTTTCTCTATCTCGAAGACCCCCGCGGCCCCGCCAGCTCCGGCGGCAGTGGCGATCTCGTGCCGCTGGCCCAGCGGCTCTCCTATTTCCTCTGGGACACGCGTCCCGATGCGGACCTGCTCGCCAAGGCCACTCGTGGCGATCTCGGCCGCCCTGAGGTGCTCCGCGCGGAGGTCGACCGGCTCATCGACGATCCGAGGTTCTCGCGGTTCATGAAGAACTTCACCGACTATTGGCTCGACCTGCGAAACCTTCGCCGCGACGAGCCCGATATCCGGCTTTATCCCGAATACCGCTTCGACGACTATCTGGTTGAGAGCATGGGGATGGAGACCCGTGCGTTCGTCACGGCGATGATCCGCGAGAACATGCCGGCGGCGGTGATCGTCGACAGTGATTTTCTCTTCGCCAACGATAGGCTCGCGGGGCACTACGGTCTCCAGCCGCTCTCAGGTCACGCCGTGCGCAAGGTGCCCGTGCCGCCCGGCAGCCCGCTCGGCGGCCTCCTCACGCAGGCCGCGATCCAGAAGGTGACGGCCAACGGCACGAACACATCGCCGGTGATCCGCGGCGCGTGGGTGATGACCCGGCTGCTCGGCCAGCCGCCGCCGAAG
>Ga0247831_1009023_pt1 | contig 10186 bp, 17 predicted proteins | sample LaCruzMarch2015__9_FD_192406 | JGI IMG/M metagenome (GOLD analysis project Ga0247831, IMG submission 192406) | Freshwater microbial communities from meromictic Lake La Cruz, Castile-La Mancha, Spain - LaCruzMarch2015_1m | ecosystem: Environmental > Aquatic > Freshwater > Lake | place: Spain...
TTGAATACAATACTTTAGTAATCCAGCAGAAGAATTGTTGAATTGATTTTTTGGATTACTGACACGAGCACAATATGCAATGTGTCTTTCTGCATTTGGAGTTACAGAAACTAATTTAACAGATTCATTCATTAATATATTGTCCATTTTTTAAGATTTTTATTAATTTTTTATGTCCAACCCAAAAAGAATTTTTGTCCAAGTTATTCAAAGTAAACTCTATAGTATCATCTTTTCTTACATTTTCATACTCTTGTTTTATTTTTTCAGTATCAAACCATCCCAATCCATATAAAATTGGAATATAGTTAACTGCCGTAAACATACTCCAAGAACATTGAATATCTTGTGGTTGTGGAAGTCTATTTTTCCACATTTTCAAATATTTTTTTAAATTATCTGTTAGATTAAGATTATATTTAACTTCTTTCCAAAACGGTGTATTTTCTTTTTTTATTAAGTAATGTGCCTGAACGTAATCAACAATGTTATCAAATATGTCATTTATTTTTTTATTGCAAGTGTCAATATCATACGATGGTAAAAAACTTATAAAGCAAAACATTTGCTGAATAACACTACCAATAGAAGTTGCCTCTAAAGGTTCAACAAAACTTTGTGATAATCCAACAGCAAAACAATTTTTGTGCCAAGATTTTTGCAATCTTCCAGGATCAAATTTAAAAGATTTTGAAATTTCTAGTTTTTGTCCGTATGCAATTTCCATTTCTTCAAGAGCCTCTTGTTCACTAATAAATTTGTCACAATAAACATATCCATTTCCGGTTCTTGTTTGTGTTGGAATGGTCCAAGACCAACCAGCATTTCTTGCAGTTGATTTCGTATATTTATTATATTCTTCCATTTCATCTGTAGCAAATGCAATCGCACTGTTAACGGGAAGATATTGTGAATATGAAACCCACTTAATATCATAAACACCATTTAAAAGAAATTTTGAAAATCCACTACAATCAATGTAAAAATCAGCAAAATATTCTTTTTTTTCAGATCCTATGGATAAAATTTCTTCAGTGTTATCATCGATTGTTACAGAATCGACATCATCAACAATAATATCAATTCCTCTTTTTATACATTCTTTATGTAAAAATTCATTTAAAGCAAAGGTATCAAAATGATATTGATTTGATGGTGACTGGTTAGAATTTGAAAAATGACTGATATTAAATTCATTTTTCCAAGTTTTGCATGATGACAATTTAGATGGTGGATAATTGTTTGCAATTAAATGTGCATATACTTTATAATAATCTCCATCTAAATGAGTATATGGGGATCCTATATTATGCATAAAATCATTATCTCCCCAATTTTCAAAATAAACTCCAATCTTAAATGTTGCATTAGATTCTAAAATAGCAGAAAGTTGAGGTATACCAACAAATTGACAAAATTGGGACCAATGTTCTGTTGAACTCTCCCCAACACCAACTATTCCTATTTTTGATGATTTTATTATTTTTATATTTTTTTGAGGAAATTTGGTTTTAAGCATTAATGAAGATATAAGTCCCGCAGTTCCTCCACCAAGAACTACAATATCATTAATTTTTTTCACCATTTCATTTTGCATAAAATTTTTACAATGTTTTTGTTATTTATGAAAACCAACTTCCCTTTAATGTTTTATAAGATTCACGCAACGATTTAGTCAATTTTTTGATTTGGGAGTATGCGTCTTCTGTAGTGATTTTTCCACTACTAGCAAGTGAAGAAATATAACCAACGTGAGTTGCATAAACACCCAAATTGTTTTGTGCCGCAATGTCCAGAAAATCCCCATCTCCTGTAGGAACAGCAAATAAAAATTTTTCAAGATCTTTATTCATTTCGTTTTTAGTCGTCGTCATCTTCGAATACCTCATCGTAATCATCTATGTCTCCAATACGTGGAGCAACCGTTTCGTATGCATAAGATTCTGGACTTGAATATACTTCTGCCTTTAGGGAATCGACCAGAAGTTCCAGATTTTTAATAATGATTTTAAGTTTATCTTGATTCATAAGTTATCATCTGTAGCAAAGATATTATAGAAGAAAACAGAGGAAATGTCAAGTTCAATATTTAATGATTTCAAAGACACCATCTTTTTCTACAAGTGCAGAGCAAGTATCTGTCCAATCTCCGGCACACATATAAGTCGTTCCCTGATACTCACGAATATTTGCATGATGAATATGTCCGGCAATCACACCATCATATTCTCCAATTTTTCTTACGTGATGTATCAAATCCATTTCATACTTATCAATAAACTTTTTACCTCTTGGAATTGATTTGAGAAAATTAATCAAAGAAAAACCAAAAGTCTTGTTTAGAAAAATATTCAGAGGTGTGATTGTTTCATATCCCCAGTTCATAAAATATTGCTTCCAGGAACCAGATGAGAACTCGGAATAAAAATCACCATGAATACATAAAAACTTTCTGTTTTCTGTGCTGTGATGAATATAAGAATCACAGATGATAAGATTTTGATGTAAATAAGAAGAACTGGTATTTACATATTTTCTTGCAACTGCATCATGATTACCAAGAATATAAACAACTTCTGTTCCTTTTCTGGACAATTCTAGAATTTTTTCAACTGCCTTTGTATGTTGAGTTTTCCATAGAGTATTATGTTTTTCCATACAATATATGTCTATAATATCTCCGACCATTACAAGTTTTTTTGTATCAAGTTGATTTAGAAACTTGAGAAACTTATCAGTATTGCATCGGTCGGTTCCGAGATGAACATCGGAGATGAAGACGGTATCGTAAGTCATCGTTCTATGTAAGAAAGTGTATGGTTCGTTGAGTGAAGTTGCGAGATAATCATATCACAACCCAATTTTGGATCGGAATCTCCACAAGTATAAACATCTACTGCTGCTTTTCCTTCTTCTGGCCAAGTATGAATGCTAATATGACTTTCTGCGAGTAGGCATATTACAGTTGCTCCTTGCGGATCAAATTTTTTAAAAACTGTTTCGAGAACTGTTGCACCACTTATAACTGCTGCTTCTTCGAGTAACCTTACAAGATAATGCTCGTCATTCAAAAGAACAAACGAGCATCCATACAGATTAAGTAAGTAGTGCTTTCCCATCAGTCTACCGGATCTTCTTGTGCTTCTTTAATCAATGAACTCACATATGCCTCGGTTCCGTCCATTGTTTTCACAGCAAAAAGAGGAGACTTCATATATTGCTTGACTTTTTTATATTTTTTCAAGAGTTTTGATACTTCATCATCATCAATAATCACTTTTGCATTATTATTTTGAAATCCCGCAGTCATCTTTTTTTCTTCTTCTCTGGTGTTCTATATCCCCACGACCTGGGACTTATTGTTCCATATCCATATTTAATCTTTTGAAGTGCTCCTGGACCGTATTTATCATAATACATATCAAAAATATTTACTTGTTTACTCGCACGGCAGAGATCAAGATATTCTTTACCTTCGGATACATACCAAACCAAATATGCATCAAGAGGAAAAGTTTTATCTTTTGTATCTTCCAGTTTTGTTTTTTCGAGTAATATATCACACCCATACTGAGAAGGTAGAATTTCGGATTGTTTTGAATCTGATTCCATTTTGCCCTTCTTAATAGTGTTTTTGTTCACAATACCTTGACTCATCAAGAACGTCCTCCCCATACAATATCAGGATACGCCTCTTTTACATTTTCGAGACTAATTTTATATTTTGTCTGAAGTTTTTTATCCTTTACAAGACACAGAACTTCAGATTCTTTGGAGTGTAGACCTTGGAGCATATTGATAAACATCATCTCTCTACGAGTTGTAGAAAGATTATGATTACCACCCTTTACAAAATGATAAAGATTTTGATATTCTCTTCTTAATGAAGTTCTTCCTCTTCCCTCAAGATCCTGCATTGTGGCAGCCTCACCACCATTTGCCTCACGAATCAAGTTATCAGAAAGATTACCGGAATAAACATTCTGATCCTTTAGATCACCATAAGGAACATCTCCTTCGGGAAGAAGGGATATTACAGTTTCATCAAAGTTCCAAATCAAAATGGTTTTTAATGAATCGTGTTCATAGGTCTTGAGAACCTCAATTTTCTTTGCGTTTGACCTTTGTTTAGATGCTAAATCTAAAATCTCAAAGATAAATGGATTGGGAGGAAGAGTTTCAATTGGTTTTTCACTCGTCGTCTTCTTCGTCGTCGTCATCATCGTACTCGTCATAATTGTTTTCAAATCTTACAGATACTACTTCATCGGGAATTATTTGTCCATTTTCATCAAAAAACTCTGGGTGCAAATATGGAGTTCTTGTTTCGAGAGCATGTCTATATGCCAACCATCCTATAACTCCACCAACCATAAAAAATAACAAAGTGAGCATTGAAAAAAATGCGGTTACATATGCTGGTTCCATTTTCCTTCTCCAGAGAGTTTATTGTTTTCTTATATCAAAGTGAAATTCAATAAAGAAATCAAACTCTCTCTGAAAGAGTGTAATCATTTTTCCAAACTTCACTTGAAAAGTTTTTGGTGCTAATGATTCTCTCCTCCTATTTCGAAGTAAAAGTTCAACACCCCGATTGATTTGGTGTTCATTTTTATTTATATCTACATCATCATGGTCCATCAAATCATTTTTTGTTCTCTTAAATATTGAATCGTATCAGAACATCCTCCAATATGTTGTTCATCACAAATCACTTGAGGAAAAGTTGAACCCTCTCCAAACTCTGCATAAAATTGAGTTCTATCAAAGTCTTGGCCAAGATTATAAACTACATATTTGAGTTCAGAAAGTTGAAATACTTGTTGAATTTTGCTGCAATATGGACAACCATCTTTTGAATAAATTGTAAATGTCATAATTGTTTAATATCTAAAGTAATTTATATATAAAAAAAAAAGAGGAGAGAAATCTCATCTTATTATACCACCACCAGAACAGATCTTCATTTGTAATCGTAAATGAAGATGCAAAATCCGCACCTCTTTCAATTATAATATTAACTGCTGGAACTGCCATTGTGGTTTTTTAGATATTTATATTTTGGGTGTGGGTCAAATACTTATAATCTGATCCTTTTTTTTATTTGACATACCACAATGAACTAACAAAAAATCTTCTGATTTAAAACAACCTAGTTTACAATTCTGTGTGCCAAATTTTAAATCCATGAATATTAAATGTTCAAGTATATCTAAATTTTTTGTCATATAATCATTTCCAATTAAGTTTTTTGCTTTTTTCCGAGTATCTTTCCAAAAATAACTAGAATATTTTGACCCATAACTATAATGATATGCCACTAATTTTTCATAATCATAAATGTCTTTTAAATAAGCATTATTTGTATCTACATATGAACGTGGGTTGATATCATTTAGATAATTACATATACACTCAGCAAAAGATACATAATAATGCAAAGTCAATGCTTGCAGTGGTTCAACAAAAAATAAACAATTACCATTTAAGCTTTGTCTTTTACTTATTAACAAATTAAAAGAATGTTTTGGCTCCCAAGATATAACAGAAACATTTTCTTTAAGATTTTCTAATGCATTTTTTTCACTCAAATAATTTTTATTAAATAAAAATCCCTTCCGACAAAGATTTTGTTCTGGAAATGGTAATTCAAATTGCCAACCATTTTCATGTGCTCTATGAATAGTGTATGAATAATCATCAATAATATTGTCTTGAAAAATTAAAGCAGTGTTAACAGTTTCTATTAATGAAGGTTCGCAACTAACTTTCAAACCATTCCATCCACTACAATGTACTACGTAATCAAAAATTTTTCCATTTATGTGAACATAATCCTCATTCTCTTGAATATCCTCCACTTTTTCTAAAAAATATTCAATCCCGACACTTTTAAAAATATCATGAATATATTCATTGAGTTTTTTAGTTAGAAAATGTCCAGCTAAAGGTCTTTTACTATGAAAATGATGCCTAAAAGTTTCATTGTTTCCCCAACCTATAAATTTAACTCCATTTTTAAAAGAGACAACTTTATCATCTACCATTTCTCCAATTGACAAATGAAGAACGTCATAAATTAAACCAAGAACTATTGGAGTAGTTGATTCTCCAACGCAAACTGGAGAAATTTCGGGATCGTAAAAAAACGAAATTTCATGTCCATATTTTATACAACATAATGCTTGTATTATTGCACTAGTGCCTCTTCCAACAATCGCAATTTTCATTCAGCAATAAGCCCCCAATTCCAAATTTAAACTTTCCATATAATCCACAAGATCTTGTCCATTAATGGTACAAATATCTACACTCGTATTAAAAATAAAAACTGTAAAAGTCATAAGATAAAAAGAATAGGGATAATAATTGCTAGATTTGAGATAATAAATGCCCTTACGTATGATAAGGGCATAAAACTTTCAGATTCCATTAAGTTGACACATTCATTCTTGGTTTATACTTATATAGATTGGAATTTGTCTGTGGTTTCATCCATTTCAGTATAACATCATATCGTTCTTCTGTAAAGAAATCTTGTGATGAATACCATTCTTCCCAATTAATATGAGACTTAGAGTTATTACACCTTCTACAACAACATAATACATTTGTAATGAAATCACTTCCACCTTTGGATTGTGGAATGATGTGATCGATTGTAAGATTTTCTGTGTTTCCACAGTATGCACATTTATGTTTCCATTTTTCCTTGATTGATTGTCTCCACATTCTCTTTGCATCTGATGAACTTGTTGCTTGTAAATTAAACAAGTAGTCCGAAGAAGAATTATAGAGTTCCATTCAAGAAAGCATCTGTCATTATTTATTAAAAAAAAGACCCGTGAAGGGTCTCTGTATTATATCAAAAAGCAGTCCTTACAATATCTAACAATTCATTTACTGATACTACACTGTAACCAGAAACAGCAGTGATTGCCTGATTTGTAGCAGGCACACACCACACAACAACTTTCATATTTCCAACAGTTGCCCATTGAGTATTACTATCTTCTCTAGACATATCCCTCGCAGCAAGCTCAAAGAATTTTGATCGTGCTCTTGAACGACAGAGAATTGGAGATGACACATTATCATAAGCCACGGCCATTGATGGAGGAACTGTGGTATAAGGGTATGAACCAGAAAAAACTTTGGGTGGTTCAGATGCAAAAGCAGGTGCAACAGACATAGCGACTGCGGCAGCTGCTGTAAGAATAGATTTAATCATTTTTTAGTAATCGATTATAAAAAAAGAGACCCGTTAAGGTCTCTGTATTATATCAAATTTGAGAGGTTTTGTCAAGTGTGATTGAGGTCTTTGTGTTTTTTTAGGTAAGAAACTGCGTTGGTTAGTGCGTTGATATTATCACCAACCAATCCTAACATTCTATTACAGTTACTGCAAAGTAATCCACGAACCTTTCCAGTCTTATGATCGTGGTCTACATAAAGATTATTACTATCTTTCCTACCATTAGTATTTGGATTAAAACAAATAGCACAAACTTCATTCTGTTCTTGTAAAATGTTTTTGTATTGCTCCAATCCAAAATCTTCTCCATAAGTATACTTCAACATATAATCCTTTTTATCGTCATAAGAAGGTCTCTTATCTTTATAAGTTTCACTATAACAACTCTTACATCTCTTATGACCTTTATAGTATTCGGAGATTAGTTTTTCTCCACCACATTTATTACAAGTAATGTGCGTTTTACTTGCCCAATTTTCGGCATAAGTTTTTTCCTCACATCTCAAACACCTTCTGCGACCTTCTCTAAAATCAGAAGTAGGAAGTTCTTTGGTGCAGGTTCTACAAATCTTAGTGGTTCTCATTATGGTATTTAATCTTTTAACTATTTATAAAATCTTAAACTCCATTATACCATAAAAAAAGAGACCCGTAAAGGGTCTCTGATTTTATTAACCGATTGCAGGGGCGGTTAGTGCTACTGGTGCACTTTCAGCTGCTGCAAGGTCAAGTGGGAAGTTGTGAGCATTCCTTTTGTTTTAACCTCTGTCGCCAGAGGGAGCGGACTATATCATCACTCATAAGAGTGTCGGACGCTTATTCCTGTTATTAAGGGGACTAAACCCCTCAGGTAGTCTCTGAACCTTTCTTAGATGTATCTAAGACTTGGCTGCTGATTGTCTACAAGAGAGTTCCAGCAATTCATCCGATTTAACGAGCGCCATGCGTTCACAAAACGCTCGTGCATAACCTCCATTCCTAAACCAGCACGATTAAGAATATCAGCCCAAGTAGGAATTACTCGGTTTTGACTATCAACAATAGACTGGTTAAAATTAAATCCGTTGCACTAGATCCATAAGTTTTCCATTCTTATGGAGTGGACTATATCTTCATCCCAGTAGGATGTCGGACGCTTATTCCTGTTATTAAGGGGACTAAACCCCTCAGGTAGTCTCTGAACCTTTCTTAGATGTATCTAAGACTTGGCTGCTGATTACCCGTTTAGGAGGGTTTCCAGCAATTCATCCGATGTTTGCCGTTAAATTGCTTTAACGGAACCCCAATTGAGGTTAAAAGCCATAGTGGAAACACCAAGGGCAGTGAACCAAATTCCAACCACTGGCCAGGCAGCAAGGAAGAAGTGAAGTGAACGAGAGTTATTGAACGAGGCATATTGGAAAATAAGTCTTCCGAAGTATCCGTGTGCAGCAACAATGTTATAAGTCTCTTCTTCTTGTCCGAACTTATATCCATAGTTTTGTGACTCAGATTCAGTGGTTTCACGAACCAGTGAAGAAGTAACCAAAGAACCGTGCATCGCAGAAAATAAACTTCCTCCGAAAACACCAGCAACTCCAAGCATGTGGAAGGGGTGCATTAAGATGTTATGCTCTGCCTGAAACACCAACATATAGTTAAATGTACCAGAGATACCCAAAGGCATCGCATCACTAAAAGAACCTTGGCCAAAAGGATACACTAAGAATACAGCAGAGGCAGCAGCAACAGGTGCTGAATACGCAATACAGATCCAAGGACGCATTCCTAATCTATAGCTAAGTTCCCATTCTCGTCCCATGTAAGCATAGATGCCAATGAGGAAGTGGAACACGACGAGTTGGAACGGACCCCCGTTGTAGAGCCATTCATCAAGGGAAGCAGCTTCCCAAATTGGATAGAAATGTAGTCCGATTGCGTTTGAGGAGGGGACAACTGCTCCTGAGATGATGTTGTTTCCATAGAGTAAAGATCCAGCGACAGGTTCACGAATACCATCTATGTCCACAGGAGGAGCACCGATGAAGGCAACAATGAAACATACAGTAGCAGCGAGTAGGGTTGGAATCATAAGAACTCCAAACCAACCAACATATAAACGGTTGTCAGTTGAGGTTACCCATTGGCAGAATTGTTGCCAAGGGTTTGTTGTTTGTCTTTGTAAGGCAATTGTAGCAGTCATTTAAATTAAAAGGGTAGTTATGAGTTCGGGGGAACGAACTGGTGACAGTATTCCTACACCACCCTCCAGTGTAGGTAAAAAGACGTATTTGAATTCCCATAGGTCTTGGTTAACGGGAATGTGAGGAATCGTAAAGTTTTATCTTGATTTCCTAACTTATTTAGTATAATAGAATCTTAATAAAAGGTCAATCAGTATAAATACTCAACTTTGATTTTTCTAAATACTTAAAATGCTTCCCACCTATGTCAAGGGATTTCAATACCCCTCAAAGAGAGGACTGGAATGGACCCATACATAAGATACTAAAAGCAGTTGATAATCATACAAATCTATACTTAAAAACCGAAGATATCTGGCATGAAGAACAAGCAGAATATCTCCGGAAGTATGTTGATAGATTAAAAACTTGGATACACCAACAAGAAAAGAAAGAAAACTAGGAATTCCAGAGTTTTCCTTCTGCCTTTCTTCTACGTGCCAGACCTGCTTCTACATTTGAACCAGGATTTACGTAAAGTATCAAGGCATCAGGAACCTTAGACCACTCTTTATTTTTAAGAACTCTTGTGATTGTATCAAATCCTTCTGAGTTGTAAAAATTGGAACCTAGGTTATAAGAAAAACTAAGAAGAGCACCACGTTTTCCATCAGACATCTCACTCCAATAAGGTATTTTTGAAAGTGTAGGAATAAACTCATTTTTAATTTGATTTATCAAAAGATCATCAGCAACTTTTTGTGTTATC
>Ga0247831_1009025_pt1 | contig 10186 bp, 8 predicted proteins | sample LaCruzMarch2015__9_FD_192406 | JGI IMG/M metagenome (GOLD analysis project Ga0247831, IMG submission 192406) | Freshwater microbial communities from meromictic Lake La Cruz, Castile-La Mancha, Spain - LaCruzMarch2015_1m | ecosystem: Environmental > Aquatic > Freshwater > Lake | place: Spain...
GATTCTCAGTGCCCTTGAGCAACGCGATCTCGCCCGTGTGAATGCTGGCTACAGCGCTGCGCAGGCCGATGCGAATGTGCGCGTGACCAGTCAGGCTCTCGAATCCCGCCGGAACTACAAGATGAGCTGGCCACAGTATGCCCGTGAGCAGAGCCAGCGCGCTGAGATCTACCGCCAGCAATCCGCCGGTGCCGATGTGCGGAAGGAGCAAATCAAGGTCAACTGGGCCAATCGTTCCGTGCAGATGCGGGCCTACCTCGACGACCTTTACACCAAGCTGCGGGCGGCGTTGCGGTAGGAAAGGCTCACACAAAGGCACGAAGACACAAAGGTCATGAGTCTCGTGTGTTTCATTGCTCAGCCCTTCGTGTCTTTGTGCCTTTGTGTGAGACGTCTCTAAACTTTTGCAACCTGCCGTGACGTCTTGCGAAGGATCAGAGGTCAGCCATTCAAACTTCGTAAAAATCACTCTCCCAATCATGAACTCCTCATTCAACTCCATTGTTGTTTCACTCCTGGTGCTCACGCTGTTTCCGACGGCGCTTAGATCTCAAACGTCAACCTCCTGGACCAGTAACGATGGGCGTTCTCTGGATGCTCAGTTTGTTCGGCTGGAAGGGGACTCGGTGGTGGTGAGGAAGGATGGAGCTGAGCTGACTCTGCCGTTTACTAGCCTATCAAAGACAAGCATTAAACTCGCCCGTTCGCTGGCGCGGACGGTGGCAACGACCGTGCCGACGGCAGGCATCACCTTCGCTGGGATGACGCTCGATCCCAGCTGGCTGCCGGACCGGCTGGGTGTGGATCAGCTGTTCATGGAGAGCCTGCGCTACTACAGCCAGCGTGTGGTCGAAGGTGAGAAACGTGGCGAGGAGAAAGCGCCTGACATCATCTATGGCAACATCCGCTGGCTGATGCCCATGGACGAAGCCATCGCCAGCCTGGGCCGGGTGAGCAAGATGACCGAGACCAAGATCACCAACCAAGCCTATCCGCAAAACTCGCTCATTGTTCAGGGACTACAGGGCCGGTTCCAGGATGGCAACTCCACCTTTAATCTCTGCTTCCTGATCGCTGACAAGAATCGCCGAGTCGTCAGTGTGGAGTTGGTCGCGCAAACACCCCGGGGAGAAGGCTGGGACAACCGTGTGCCGGTGGAGGAGCGGGAGCCCTATTACGACTTCGTGACCCTGAAGCGCAACGCGAGCACCACGAACATGGTGTCCTTCCAAGTGATCCCGGTGCGCCCAGGGCTGAAGCTGATCAAGACCGTGCTGCACAAGCGGCCCTATGGTAAGTGGACCGAAGATGTGCACTGGTATCTGCCCGCTCCTCTGGCGGGCCGGCTCATCGACATCGCGGACAAGGTGCTGAAGTAAATCACACCTCGTCTGGCACGACGAAGGGCTCGCGATACTTGCCTTTGAGCATGGCGTCGGCCTTGTCGTTGCTGGTAAAGCGCTCGGTCTTGGGGTCCATCTTCAAGATCGGGCCGAGGGTGAGCTTGTCCTTGCTGACATCGACATCGTTCTTGGCGAGGTGCTCCTTCATGCGCTCGAAGGTGTCGGCGGCGAAGGGCTCGGCTTTGATCTGTTCCTTGATCTCGTCGGGCGATTGCTGCTGGCCGAGGCGGTAGCTGATGTTGCCGGTGTGGCAGAGGGCGCTGGAGAGGTGGCCTTCCAGGATGTCGGCGTGCAGGTCGTCGATGCGGCGGCTGCGGCAGGCATTGATGAAGTTCTTGAAGTGGTCGTCGGCACCGCTCCATTTTTTGATCTCCTTGCCGTCTTTGTCATACGCGGTTGCTCCGGTGTAGTTCGGCACGGTGACGTAGCCGCCTTCGCACTCGACGATGACGCCGACGCCTGCGCCCTTGAACTTGTCCATGTTCTTGCTGTCCTTGTTCTCGGGCAGTCCGCGCACTTCAAAGATGAGCGGGGCTTTCTCGTAGCCTTGATAGACGATCTGCGTGTTGGCGGTCTCGCCGTCGTCCTTGTAGCCGAGGCGGCCGCCGACGCTCCACACGCTAGGGGCGAGTTCCATTTCGCCGAGGAACCAGCGGGCGATGTCCATCTGGTGGATGCCTTGGTTGCCGAGGTCGCCGTTGCCGTAGTTCCAGGTCCAATGCCAGTCGTAGTGCAGCTTCTTGCGGGTCAGCTCGGTCTTCGGCGCGGGGCCGCACCAGAGGTCGTAGTCGATCGTGTCGGGGATGGTCTGCACTCCTTCGGCTTCGCCAATGCTGGCGCGGCGTTTGTAGCAGAGTCCGCGTGAGAGGAGGATCTTGCCGAGGTTGCCGCCCTGCACCCACTTCACGGCCTCAAAGATGCCCTCTCGGCTGGAGCGCGACTGCGTGCCGGTCTGGACGATCTTGTTATATTTGCGCGCGGCCTTCACCATCTGTCGGCCTTCCCACACGTTGTGCGAGACGGGCTTTTCGACATACACGTCTTTGCCCGCCTGCATGGCCCAGATGCTAGCCAGCGCGTGCCAGTGGTTGGGGGTCGCGATGCTGATGGCGTCGATGTCCTTGTTCTCCAGCAGCTTGCGGATGTCGGTGTAGGGGGTGACTTTGATCTTGTCCTTGTCGAAGCCCTTGAGGCCCTTGTTCAAGACGTTGCTGTCCACGTCGCAGAGGGCGGCGATGTTCACGCCTTCCTCTTTCAATTTCTTGTAACCGCTGATGTGTGAGCCGCCGCGCCCGCCGAAGCCGACGACTGCGACATTGATCGAGTCGCCCGGGCTCTTCGCCCAGGAAGTTTTGGCGATGTAGAAGACACCCGTGCTTGCGAGGGCGGACTTCTTGATGAAGGAGCGGCGTGAGGACATGCGAACCAAACGTGCTGACATTGGCCGACTTTGCGCGATGAATGCAGACATGACTCTCCCCGACTGCATCCAGCTCACGCATCCTGAGGCCGACTACCCCGTGTATGAGATCAAGCACGCCAAGGCGACGGCCCGTGTGGCCTTGCATGGCGCGCATTTGCTGGAGTGGACGCCTGCCGAGCAGAAACCTGTGATCTATCTCAGTCCTCAGGCCGAGTATGAGGAAGGTAAGGCGGTCCGCGGTGGCATTCCTGTCTGCTGGCCGTGGTTTGGCCCGCCGCTGGAAGAAGCGCGTTTGCCCATGCATGGCTTTGTGCGGAATCGTTTTTGGAAGCTGGACGATGCGACGGCAGATGCTGATGGCGTGAAGCTAGTGTTCTCTCTGCAAGACGACCCGAGCACACGGCAGCTCTGGCCCTATGCCTTTGCGTTGAAGCTGAAGATGACCATCGGCACGTCGCTGAAGCTGACGCTGACGATGCACAATCCCACGGATGAGACGGTCTTCATCACCGATGCGCTGCATACCTATCTGTGTGTGGGGGATGTGATGGAGGTGCAGATTTTTGGGCTGGAGTCCACGGAGTATCTGGATCGTGTGGGTCCGACCCATGTGCGTGGTCAGCGGGGTGTCATCACGTTCGATCGGGAAGTGGACCGCGACTATGCCTCGGGTCACCTTGTGCGGCTTCAGGATCGCTCGCTCAATCGCGTGATCACAGTGAAGGGCACGGGCAGTCGCAGCACGGTGGTGTGGAATCCGTGGATTGAGAAATCAACCCGGCTGCCAGATCTGCCCGATGAGGATTACAAGCACTTCGTTTGCATCGAGACGGCCAATGCTTGGCGCGACGAACTGCTGCTGATGCCCGGAGCGGTCCACGTGCTCGGTGTCACCCTCGGGTGTGAACCGTTGTAGAATGAAAAAGGGCAGGCCACCGAGGTGAGCCTGCCCTGAGTTTTATGGAGGGGATGAGACCGGAAGGTTACTTCTTCTTTTTGTCCCACTCGTTCGCCTTCACAATGCCGTTGAGCGTTTTTGCAGCGGCGAAGTCTCCAGGCAAGATCTGGAACTTGATCAGGTATTGCAGCGCATTGTTCACTTCCATGATCTCCCCCTTCTTCGACTGTAGCTTGTCAGCCGGGATTGCCTTGGTGGCGGCGGCGAACTCGTTCACCATGGCGGTGGCACTCTGGGTCGCGTCTTCGTTGGCGGCGTAATAGGTGGACTCGAACAGGCGCAGCATCTTGGCCTTGCCTTCCAGCTTGGCGGCGTCTTCGCGGATGCCGGCAGCGATCTCGGCACGCTTCTTGGCAGTGGCTTCAGGGGACATGACGCTGGTGTCGCCGCCGTCGATGGCGCGCTTGGGCAGTGGGCGATACCAGATATTGCGGAAGCGAACGGGGTTACCGTGGTCCTGAAGCTTCAAGGGGCCGACCTCGGGAAACGGATGGGCTTGGGAGCGCTTTTTGTGACCGCCGCCGCCTTCTAGCGGGGTGTGGTCTTGCACCAGGACGCCGTTGCTGAAGACGGTGAGGTAACCGGGATCGACTTCCTTGCCGTCCTTGAAGATCGGGCGACGGAACACGATGTCATAGACTTGCCATTGACCCGGCTTGCGGATCGGATTGGCCATCGGTGGGTTGATCCCATAGACAGCTCCGGCAGCGCCGTCCGAGTAGGTCTTGTTGTTGTAAATGTCGAGCACCTGAACTTCGACCTCGCCCATGAGGAACACACCGCTGTTGCCTCGGCCTTGGCTGGTGCCGGTGATGTCTTCCGGCTCGCTCCATTCCACATGGAGCTGGCAGTCGGCGAACTTTTCCTTGGTCTGGATGTAACCGGAGCCGGGCACGCACTGGAGCAGGCCATCTTTGACGATCCACTTGGTCGGTTCGGCGGGATTCTTGTCGGACTGCCACTGGTCGAGATCGGACTCCTGGCCGCTGAACAGCACCACGGCGTCAGAGGGTGGGGTGCCAGGTTTTTCCTGTGAGCTAAAGCTGCCAGGCTCCACGACCGAGGGCTGGGGACGATTGTGATCGTGAATGCCCCAAGGGTGGGTGGCATCTGGCGGGTCACCGTAGAAGGCTCCGTCGGCCAGGGCCACGGAGCTTACGGACAGGAGGGCGGCGAGGTAGTGCAGGGGGCGCATATAGGGCGAGATATGAAACTGAACAGAGGGGCTACAACAAGCGCCCACAGGGCCTTCTTGCACAGCGGCGGAAAAACGTCAATCCGTTCAGCAGTTCTCGCGTTTGACAAGGGAGGGTGGGCGTGTAGAATCGCGGCCCCTCAAACCAGGAAGCAAACATCATGGCCCTCGCACAAGTCATCCTCAAAGAAAAGATTCAAAACCTCGGCGCTGAAGGAGACGTCGTGAAAGTCCGCCGTGGCTTCGCCCGCAACTTCCTGGTCCCTCAAGGCAAGGCCTTCGAAGCCACCGAGAAGAACCTGAAGCATCTCGAAGAGCTGAAGGTCACTCGCGCCAAGCGTGAGGCCGAAGAAATGGCCGAAACCGAGAAGCTGTCCGCCAAGTTGAAGAAGCTGAAGCTGACCCTGACTCTCAAGACCGGTGGCGATGGCAAGGCCTTTGGCTCCATCACCAACCTGGACATCGTCAAGGCTGTGGAAGCTGAAGGCAAGATCAAGCTCGACCGCCATGCGATCGACCTTGAGAAGCCAATCAAGACCACTGGCAAGCACGACATCAACGTGAAGCTTGGCTACGACATCACCTGCTTCTTGAAGCTGAATGTCATCGCTGAAGGTGCATCCGCTGACGCAGGCAACGACTCGGCTGAGTAGTCTGTCACTAACATTTGTTTGAACAAGGCTCCTGGTCTGACCAGGGGCCTTGTTTGTTTTGGGTGTCCGCGCATCATCAACCGGTTTCGCGTTCATTTTTGACACCGCTCAAAAGGCTAACTCCAAGGTGTCCAGCTAAGCTCTGGGCCTGTTGTGCGCATGGAAACGGTTGTTCACAAAGGACTGTGAACGACTACCGCTTGCTTCAAACCTCCCCCATTCCTAGAATCAATTCACCCCAGATGGCCGAACCGCTGCCCATAAACGTCATCGACATCCATTCCGCAGGCAACGCGGAGGGTGCCTCTGCGCTCAAGTCCGCCGCACAGCATTTCACGCTGCGCAATCGCAAGCAGAAGGAAGAACCAACGACCGAGGAACTGCTGGCGAACATCAATCGCTCGCTGCCCTTCAGCGATGACGCTGAAAAGGGCGTGCTCAGTGGCATTCTGCAAGACCCCAATGAGCGGCTGAGCGAATGCCGTGTGGAGATCCCGGTGGAGGCCTTTTATCATGCGGCCAACCGGATCATTTATGAGACGCTACAGTCCTTCTATGACCGCAATATTCCGCTGGATGTCACCACGCTGACCCATGCGCTGCGTGAGAAACAGGTGATCGACAAGATAGGAGGCCCCGGTGCGGTCTCGGACCTCTACAGCTTCATTCCGATCCGCGCGCACTATGAGTTCTACAAGAAGGTGCTCATCGACAAGCACCTGCTGCGGCAGATGATTCACGCCTGTTCGCTGAACATCCACTATGCCTACGAGCATGGTCGCGAGCACATCGACGAAGATGTGGATGGCGAGATCGACAAAGCAGAGCAGCGCATCCTGGCGGTGCGGGAAAATGCGAAGTCGGCGGATGGCATCAAGCCCATTCGCGATCACGTGATGGATGCGATCGATGAGATCGAATACATGCTCAATCACCCTGGGGAACTGCGGGGACTGTCGACAGGGTTTGGTAAGTTGGACAACCTCTGCGCGGGGCTGCAAGGCAGTGAAATGTTCGTCATCGCGGCCCGTCCCTCGATGGGCAAGACCTCCTTGGTCATGAATATCGTGGAGCACATCTCCATGGACCTGAATCACCCCGTGGCGGTCTTTAGTCTGGAAATGAGCGCCGCCATGCTGGTCAAGCGTCTGCTGGTCGCCCGGGCGCGCATCAGCATGTCGGACCTGATGAAAGGTCTGCGGAGTCGATCTGACCAGGAGAAGCTGAGCCATGCGACCAAGGACCTTCAGCGCAGCCAGATCTTTATCGATGAAACGCCAGGCTTGGACATCATGGAACTGCGCGCGAAATGCCGCCGATTGCACAAGCAGCATGGCATTAAGTTTGTCGCCATCGATTACCTCCAGTTGCTCACGTCTAGCTCGCGCCGAGCCAAGGACAATCGACAGATCGAAATCGCCGAAATCTCTGCCGGTATCAAAGGCATCGCCAAGGAGCTGAACATCCCGATCATCGTGCTCGCGCAGTTGAATCGCTCGGTGGAAAGCCGCAAGGGCCAGCGCCCCATGCTCTCCGACTTGCGTGAATCTGGCTCCATCGAGCAGGACGCGGACATGGTTGGGCTGCTCACACGAACGAACTACGCAGGCAGCAAGCAGGTCGAAGAGGATGACGATGACCGTAAAGGCAAGGGGAAGGGGCGAGACAAGGAGGAAGCGGATGAGAAGAACAAGGATGACGCCTTGCTGATCGTAGCGAAGAACCGAAACGGCCCCACCGACGACGTGCACCTGACCTTCATCGACCACTCCATGCGCTTCATCGAGCGTGAGGCCCGCGAGGACGAGAAGAACTGATCTTGCGATATGCTGCGCTTTCTCATCAGTCGTCTGTCGCAAGGAATCGCGGTGATCATCGCTGTCATCGTCCTGACCTTCCTGATGCTGAAAGCCGCCCCCGGCAGCCCATATGACAAGGAACGCGGCACCTCAGCCGTGGCCAAGGAACGGCTCGACGAGCTGTATGGCCTAAACAAGTCGGTGCCGGAGCAGTTGATGCTTCATCTCGCCAAGTATGCGCGCTTTGACCCAGGCCCATCAGATCGCTACAAGGGGCAGTCGGTGACGGATATCATTGCGAGCAGCTTTCCCGTTTCGGCTGCCTTTGGTTTGCCTGCGCTGCTCTTGGCGATTGGGCTGGGTGTTCCACTGGGAGCCCTTGCGGCCCTGAAACCCGGCAGCCTGGAGGATCGAGCGGCCATGCTCTTCGCCACGCTCGGTATCTGTGCGCCGAGCTTGGTGCTGGGGCCTGTGATTGCGATGACCTTCGGGTTGAAGCTGGGGTGGTTCAATGTGGCAGGTTGGTATGATTCAGATGATTGGGTGCTACCAGCACTAACGCTGGGCTTGATTTATGCGGCCTATGTGGCCCGGTTAACAAGGGGAGGTTTGCGCGAGACCTTGGCCAAGGACTTCATTCGCACGGCACGCGCAAAAGGGGCTAGCGAGGGCGCAGTCGTGTTTCGCCACGCGTTCAAGCTCGCTTGCTTACCTCTGCTCAACTTCCTTGGGCCTGCCGCAGCAGGCTTGCTCACGGGCTCGTTCGTGACTGAGATCGTCTTCCAAATTCCCGGTCTGGGGCAGCACTTGGTCAATGCCGCGATCAATCGCGACTACGCACTCGCCAGTGCGACCGCTGCGTTTTACGCCGCGATGATCGTGGTCTTCAATCTGCTGGTTGACGTGGTGCAGGCACTGCTGAACCCGCGCATTGGTTTTCAACAATCATGAGCGCGATCCCCGAAACACCATGGCAGGGCGCGTGGCGACGATTGATCAGTCGTCCAGGCTCTTTGGTGTCGATAGTCTTCCTGGCGGTTTTGATCCTGCTTTGCGTGCTCGGTCCCTTGGTGTGGCCTTACACAGAGTCGATGCAGGAGCTGGAGCGAGCGGCCTCGCCACCGTCTTGGCAGCATTGGTTAGGGACAGATTCACTGGGGCGTGATCTGGCGGTGCGAGTATTGAAAGGCGGACAGATGTCGCTGCTGGTGGGGTGTGTGGCCACGCTCGTCGCCGTCGTGATTGGTGTCAGCTATGGGCTTGTCTCTGGCCTCGCCAGTCAGCGCGTGGATGCCGCGATGATGCGCTTCGTGGATATCCTGTATGCCTTTCCCTTCATGGTGTTCGTCATCCTTTTGACGGTCATGTTTGGTCGCAGTCTATGGCTTCTCTTTGCCGCCATCGGTGCAGTGGAGTGGCTGACCATGGCACGCGTGATTCGCGGTCAGGTGCTGGCACTGAAGAAGCTGGAGTTTATCACCGCAGCGCGCGCTTCCGGTGCGACCACGGGGCAGATCTTGCTGCGTCATCTGCTGCCGAATGTCGCAGGTGTCATCGTCATCTACGCAAGTCTGACGGTCCCCGGTGTTATGCTGCTGGAGGCCACGCTTAGCTTTCTCGGCCTGGGCGTGCAGCCGCCGAACGCCTCGTGGGGCGTGCTGATCAGCGAAGGCGCTGCTGCCATGCAAGCCACGCCATGGCTCTTGATCGGCCCTGCGGCTCTCTTCTCGGCTACGTTGATAGCCATGAACACGCTGAGCGATGCTTTGCGTGATGCGCTTGATCCGAAGAGCATGACGGAGTGATCGAAAAAAGTTTCGGGGTGCATGAATAACCCGTGGGAGTGCCCGTCGATAGTCGGCGAATCCCAAGTTCATCACTATGAAACACATCCTTGCTCTCCTCTCCGTGCTTAGCCTCTTCGCTGTCATTCCATCCCAAGCCACGGCTCGTGATGGCTGCAGCCGTCGAGTCGTTAGCTACACCTCATGCGGTCGTCCGGTGTATGCCGTTTATCAAGTCTGCGGCTACGATCGCTGTGGCAATCCCATTGGCCACTGGGTCACGCAGTCATCTTATTGCGGCTGCTCGGTGTGCAACCCTCGTCCATCATACAGCTACCCATCTTATGGTCACAGTCATGGCCACTCATATGGTGGCAGACCAGGCTGTGATTATCCTGTGCGTCGTAGCGGATTTTACTTCTCATTTGGTCGATGATGATGCATAAATGAACTCGAGAACGGTGAGTTATCACTGTCATCGATCCAGCAACCACAACAACAACTATGCGGCCTTCAGGAAACTGAAGGCCGCTCTAGTTTTTGGGTGCTATATAAACCAGGGGTTCCGCCGTTGTGTCTGTGGATGATTGATAATTGAACCCGGATTATTCAGTAGAGTAAGCGAACGGAGGTGGATGAACTTCGATTTGGCGGAAGATGGCGTCCATCCAGGGACGCTTTTTGCGGGGTAGTGAGAGTTGAAGCACCCGATTGCACGCGTCCTGGCTAACCCAACCGCCTATTGCAAAGCCATAGGATCGCAGTGTGGCCAACGTGGCTTGGTTGTGACCGTTGAGCCCCAAATGCCTAAACAGGCTCATCAGATTGTAGGCCACCACGATGAAGCGGAAGGAGGCTTCCGTGGCCCCGAAGTCTTGCAGGCAGAACGCGTCGAGTCCGAAGTCTTGCTTCAACTCTTTGATCCTGTTCTCGCAGTCCGCACGGCTGTTATAGATCTTCCAGATCTGGTC
>Ga0247831_1009031_pt1 | contig 10179 bp, 9 predicted proteins | sample LaCruzMarch2015__9_FD_192406 | JGI IMG/M metagenome (GOLD analysis project Ga0247831, IMG submission 192406) | Freshwater microbial communities from meromictic Lake La Cruz, Castile-La Mancha, Spain - LaCruzMarch2015_1m | ecosystem: Environmental > Aquatic > Freshwater > Lake | place: Spain...
AGAAAGTGAACCCAATGTCTTTTGTTATGTACTCAACTACCTGGTGTGGTTACTGCAAGCGCCTTAAGTCCCAGTTAGCAGACCTTGGTGTCACCTTTGAAGAGATCAACATTGAAGAGGTTCCAGGCACCGCAAAGATCGTTGAAAAGGTAAATGGTGGAAACCGCACAGTTCCAACACTTGTTTTCACCGATGGAACAGCGATGACCAACCCATCTGCAAAGCAGGTTGTAGAAAAACTCGCCTCGCTCAGTCACTAACTTACGAAAGCTTGCTCTCTGCGCGATTAATCAAGGTATTGCGAGCATCTCCAAACCCTGCAAAGGCTGGATTGGCTATCTTCCCTGCAAGACAGCGCCTCTCAAAATAAGGGCTGCCAATCAATGGCAAGGGCAGACAGGGTAGCTATGCCACCTGATTCGGGAGTGAACATCGCCATCACGTTTCACTAAGCAATACCGCAAGAAATGAGCTGATACCGCCTGACTAATTTTTAAAACGTTTACATAAAGAAACTACATTTCCCCCACACAATAGTTGACAACGGTTGGGATGTAGGTAATGTCTTTATAAGAAACTGTAAACGTTTACAGGATGGAGGCAAAATGAGTGTTGCAAACAAGCCAACACTACATTCGGTGGCAGCCCATGCCGATGTTTCCATAGCATCGGTTTCTAGAGTTATCAATGGGCTTTCTACCGCACCAAAAACAAGAGCTCGTATCGAATTAGCTATTTCTGAACTTGGGTACCAACCAAACTCATCTGCCAGAGCTTTGAAAGCTAAGACTTCTGAACAGATTTGTTTGATACTTCCAGATTTAGCTAATCCTGTATTTCAATCCATGATTCGTGGGGTACAGAGCGGATTTCGCAACACCAAGTTTCGCGTGATGTTATCGACATCGGCCATGACAACATTAGATCTTGTTCGTCAGCTTCAAGGTCTTGGCCAAAGTTACGCAGATGGCTTGATCATAAATGCATTGATGTATGACGATGAAATTATTGAACTTCTACAGAGATTAAGAATTCCAGTCGTAATCCTAGGTACAACGCCAAAAGGATTAATTGCCGACTCGATACGAGTAGACAATGAAAAGGGAATTGAAATAGGAGTAAATTACTTGTACTCCCAGGGTCGATCCGAAGTCCTTCTTCTCAATGGACCTCAATCAACTATTCCGGCAAAGAAGAGAAAAAAAGGATTTATAGATGTTTTAACTCAATTAAATGTAAATCAACCAGAGTCACACATTTTGCATTCGAAGTCATTTACGGCCAAAGCTGCTATTGAGACGCTTTCCAATTTTAAGAACATCAAACGTTATGACGCAATTATCTGCGCCAACGATTTACTGGCGGCAGGAGCCCTGCGATACCTCTCAGATAAGGGGGTGGCTGTTCCACAAGATATTTCCGTTGTCGGAATTGACAATACAGATTTAGCTGAACTTTTGAATCCCGCGGTGACAAGCGTCGATTTTAAAGCCGAATACCGTGGTGAGTTAGCTGCAAAGTTCTTGATTGATCGATTACTCAACCCTGAAACCCCGATCCGCAAGATGCTCATTGAGCCGGAGCTTGTCATACGGAGTTCAGCATGAAAGCCACCATTCAATTTAAATCCAACAAGGAATCGGTATTGGTTTTTCTTGCGGCATTTCCTTTGATTTCAGGCGTGATCTTGGTAAGTGGCATTCCCACTATTTTAGCGATCGGCTCATCCTTCACTGACATTGTGCTGGGTAGAAATATAAATTGGAACTTTATAGGAATTGAAAACTATAGACGTGCCTTCCAAAACGACCTTTTTATCGAATCATTTAAGATCGGAACAATTTGGTCTTTGTCTGTTGCGGTCATCGCATTAGGTGTTGGTTTTATGACAGCGTTGTTGGTGGGGCAAGATGAGTGGTATGCCCCAATACTGAAGTTAACTGCGATGTTACCTTGGGCGATGTCACCCGTTGCAGTGGCCATTCTCTGGCAAATTATGTTGGAGCCGAGTTCTGGCCCTGTAAACGGTTTTCTTCGTGTGTTTAATTTGCCGGGTGAAAATCTCAGTCTGCTGGGAGATTTCAATACGGCTTTACCAGTGGTTATTGTCATTGGCGCCTGGGTTTCATTGCCTGTGGTTGTTATCTCTTTAGTAGCGTCACTAAAAACAATCCGGACCGAACTTGTTGAAGCAGCTCAAATTGATGGTGCCTCGAGTTGGCAAGTGCTACGAAATGTGAAAATACCCCATTTACGACCAATCATTACTTCAATGTTTGTACTAAATGTCATCTGGAATTTTAATTCTTTTGGGCTAGTTTATGTTTTGACATCAGGTGGGCCAGGTGGAAAAACCTATTTACCTGCGCTATTTGTTTATCACGAATCCTTTAAGTACGGCAATTTTGGTTATGCAGCAGCGCTCGGAACAATCATCACAATGGTCTTAGTCCTAGTGCTGGGTATGTATGTGTACCAGCGGACTAAACGGGATATTGAAGCATGAAATCAACCATGAAACTTGCGCGCTCAGTGTTGGCAATTGTCCTGATTGTTTTTTTCGTTGGCCCTATCTATTGGCTGGTGAATACTAGTTTGAAGACTCCCATAGAGCTGCTTGGAAATGATGTTCAAGTCTTTCCAAAAAGCTTTTTCCTTGGGAACTACACAGATGCATTTGAAAAAAGTGGTCTTGTCAGAGCTTTCTGGAACAGCATTTTTGTTTCGGTTGCATCAACAGCCATAATTATTATCTTGATTGCGGCACCCGCCTACTATTTCGCCCGGAAGAAGAACAAACTCACTCGTTCTATGAGCGGATGGATTCTGATTAGCCAAGTTTTCCCCGTGTCACTCATCATCATTCCCATGTTTTTGACTCTGCAGCGTTTTAACTTGATAAACACCACTTGGGGGCTAATTCTTGTTTATGTTGTGACAAATACACCTTTTTCACTCTGGTTATTGCGAAGCTTTATTATTAGCATCCCATTCGAGATCGAAGAAGCCGCAGCCATAGATGGCGCAAATTTGCTGCAAATTTTGAGAAAAGTTTTGGCTCCGTTATTGATTCCCGGATTTGTAGTCGTTTCTATCTTCACATTTGTCAATGTCTGGAATGAATTTTTCTTTGCCCTTGTACTTTTATCGGATCCAGATAAGTCAACACTTCCACTGAAATTAGCTCAGTTTGTTGGCTCCGAGGGTCGAGCACTTGTTGGCACCCTATCGGCTGCAACCGTAATTTCTACGATTCCAGCCTTTTTAATGTATGCAGTCATACAGAGAAAATTTTCCGCCAACCTAATATCTGGAGCTGTAAAGGGTTAACGGGAAAACTAATGAAAGGAAAGGAAAACATGAAATCTAGATTCCACACAAGAGGACTGAAACGGACTCTTTTAGCCTTCGTTTCGGCCCTTACATTAATTATCGGAGCCGGCGTTGTTCCTGCCTCATCTGCGGTAACACCAATAACCTTCGTAACTCCGGCATATCTACCCGGCACAGTGAAAGCATTCAATACGGTCGTAACTGACTGGAATAAGCAAAATCCAAATACACCAGTGAAGTTAATTCCTGGCGACTGGGGAAATTTGGGTGATCAACTAACAACCCAATTTGCAGCGGGAACCGCTCCAGATGTAATCCACTTCGCTTCAATTGACATTCTAAATTTTGCCGCAAGAGGATATCTCCACGATTTATCTTCATCCTTTAGAGGCCTACAGAGCAAAATACCTGCTGGAGAATGGAAAGCCGCAAGCTTCAAATCCAAGCTCTATGGAGTTCCAGTAGTTGATCAACCATATGTTGTGTTTGTCAATTTGGATCTATTCAAGAAAGCCGGCGTAGCAGTTCCAACAACTTCACTGAATTGGGATGAATTTGCCGCCCTATCAAAGCGATTGACTACGGGTAGCACATACGGTCTTGCTGTTGGGTTAGTTCGGCCTGCAACTATCAGCACAATCATGGGAAGTAATTTCGGCGCAAAGCACTTTGTCGGATACTCGAGCGGTCGAGCAAAGATTCAAATTACAAATGCCGAACTCGAGTTTCCAACCCGAATGTACAAAATGGTTTATGAAGATAAGTCGATCGATCCTTTAATGTTGACAGTGTCTGCCGGCGGCTCATTGACCAACTTCATTGCTGGAAAATCAGCAATGCTATTGATGGGTTCTTACGCTGCAGCTGATTTAGATGTTGCAGCAAGGGATAAGGGTTTGAATTGGTCCGTAATGCCGATCTTGAAGGGGTCGGCTGGTTCGATGCAAGCAGCCGGTCCTCAGACCTTCTCAATCTCTGCCCAAAGTAAGGTCAAGAAAGATGCGGCTCGCTTCATTAACTTTATGATGCAAGATAAATATCTTGTAGATATCGCGCTTGGTGATGGACTTGTACCTATGACGAAGTCCGCTCTTACAGCTGCAATTGAAGCTAAAAAGGGTAGTCCAGGATGGCAGCAAATTTTTGCAGACGGAGATAATTTCACAACTCCAAACTTTACCTATGTGCCTGAATTCAACAACTGGAAGAGTGCTGTTTTACTTCCTTCACTGCAAAAGTTTATGCAAAATAAGATCTCACGATCTGAGTTGCAAAAATCTTTGATTACCGGATGGCAAAACTTGCGTTAATTTCGACGAGGGAAAAGGTGATGCATGAGGCCACCGAAATTTAGTTAGCCTCATGCATCACCAACAAACATAGAGAATGGGATGAAATGAATTTCAAGGACAGAGTTAGAGGGTCTATTGCGGGTGCTTGTATTGGGGATGCTCTAGGTGCGCCTACTGAGCGCTTTAGCACCAGTGAGATTCAAGCGAGATTTGGTGGGCTTGTTGAGTATATAGCGCCACCTTTTCACGCAGATTACGAGAATCAACGTCCAATAGCCCCTTATTACAAGGGTGATGGTCATATCACCGACGACTCCATGATGATCGAGTCATTGATTTCAGTGTATTCAAAGGTCTCAGATCATCTGGATGCATTCACATTTGCAGACGGAATCATTCCTGAGCTCATTGAAAAAAAGAGGTACATCCCCGAATTACAAAAAGAGGATCTCTTAGTACATCGGCTTTTTTTCGCAGAAAAATGGCTTGTTCATAGACTCTTTTATGGTCATGTGGATCCGCGCGAGGCAGGCGTAGGTAACATGGTTAATTGCGGGGCCGCTATGTACATGGCACCTATTGGGGCCGTAAATGCTGGTAACCCGACTGGCGCTTATCAAGAGGCGATTGAGGTCGCGGGCGCACACCAATCAAGTTTTGGAAGGGAAGCAGCTGGTGCATTTGCGGCCTCTGTAGCGCAAGCTTATGTTCCCGGCACGACACCTTTGGAGATAGCAGATGTTGCAATCGAACTAGCGCATGATGGTACGAAAAAGGCTTTAGAAGCAGTTGTTTCAGCTGCACGCAAGATTAATGATTGGAAAGATGCGATACCCGTGCTTCGTGAAGCATTTAGGCCTTTTGACACGATGGCTGAAGAGTATCGCGAGCCACATTTGGATTCGCGCAAACCAAGCCGCACCCTTTCGATTGAAGAGTATCCGATCGCCCTTGGAATGCTCATCGTCGCAAATGGCTCTTACCGTGAGAGTGTCCTTGGGGGCGTAAATTACGGACGCGATGCTGATTCTATTGCTTCGATGTCTGGAGCCATGGCAGGTGCAATGCAGGGCATCCAGTCCATCCCGGCTGATTGGCTAGAGACGGTAGAAAGGGAAAGCAAGAGAGATTTCAGTGCTATCTCAGATGAGTTATCTGAGGTCGCCCTAAAGATCCAAAGTGCTGATCGAATTCGCGCACAGGCGGTTCGTGAAATTCAAAACTCAATATTCGATCCGTCGAAAGGGAGCTAATGCTGGAAATGTCTACCCTTGATAGGGCCAGAGGAGTGTTGGCTGGTTTAGCGATAGGTGACGCCTTGGGACGCCCTGTCGAAGGGCTGAGTCCCTCGGAAATACGTGACAAGTACGGAAGCATAACCAGCTTTTTAACTGAAAAACCTGGCGGAAGCGATGATACGGAGTATGCAATCGCAACATCTTTGGCAATCATTGAGTACGGAAGAAATATTACTTCTCAAGAATTTGCGCAGTATTGGCGGAAAAATATTTGTACTCAAAGTGCGAGCTTCCTTGGCGCAGGCTTTAGTGAGATGCTTGCAATCTCGAATTTAATTAAGGGTTTAAATCCGCCATTAAGTGGCACCCATGTACATTCATGGAGTGATGGACTTGCAATGCGGATCGCACCATGTGGAATAGTGGGCCGAGACGACATTGAATTAACAAAGCGACTTACAGTCGCCGATGGACAGGTAAGTCATGCTGGTGAAGGGATTGAATCAGGTATCGCTGTTGCTGTCGCGATTTCACTAGCCATGGATGGCAGGAATCATTTAGAGGTGATTTCGCAGATGCTTGAGCATTTAAATTCAGATTCTTGGACTTACAGGTCAATACAAAAAGCGATAGAAATCTTTAATGAATCACCGGAAGCAGAAATGAGCAAGGTGGTTGACTTGTTGGTCGCTGCAATTGCTACTCATGACTATGCATTTGCGGATCTAGGCCCTGAGGCGGTAGCCCTCGCAATCTCTGCTGTGTTGTATGGAAATGGTGATTTTGCTCAAACTCTACTTTTTGCCGTGAATCTCGGAAGAGATGCGGACACGATTGCAGCTATGGCAGGTGCGATTATTGGTGGAATTGTTGGGTATTCCGCGATCCCAGATTACTGGCGCGATAACTTGCTGCCGGTTGAAGGCACTTGCCTTGCTTTTACCAACGGCATAGATCCAGTAACGCTAGCTGAGAGGTTGATACGTTTATGAGTGGAAATTTTGAAGCTGGCTTAAAAGGGCTGTTACTTGGTGACGGGTTATCACGTCAAAATGGGGTTGAGCGGTTAGCGCTTACTACCAAGAGAAGAATCAATCGATTTCAAACATTGGCAAAATTTTCTTTTGAAAATGGCATGACAACCTTTCCGGAGCCATATGTGCACGCCTTTCCAGAGAAAATATTGAAACTTTTTCCAGGAGATGATGTTGAGTGGTTTTATTTCTCGGCATCAATAATTAAAGATGGGAATGTTGCAGAAAAGGAGTGGAAAAAACTCTCCATCACGAGAGATGGTATCCGAGCACGATTGGGCACAAAATCAGCTCTTCGAAATCTTGCTCAGGACTTGTCTGCACCTCAATCTGGCCATGATAATCCGCATTACTTTGACAGTATTGGAATGTTAAGAGCTGCAGGCATAGCAGCGATAGCTGATGGTGATTTAGGGCAGATCTTAAAAAAAGTCGAAGAGGATGTGACCCAGACTCACTCTTTAGATGGTCTCTGGTGTGCCCAATCAATGGCCATTTTGATTTACTCGCTACGAAATGGTGAAGGTGTAGCTCAGGCTTTAAAGAACTCACTTCGACCAATACCAGAAAATTCACAAACCGATCTAGTCATGAAGGATGCTTACACGATTTTAGGCAATTTTGATGATGAAATCGAACTCGCCCTAGCACTCGAGCAGGATTTTGTTGATCGAATTTATTGTTACCCATATGCTGCATCGGAGCTACTAGCGCTAATACACTGCGGTTTAACTTTGCAAACTGACCCGCAGTTGAAGTTTACAACTTCTTTCTTACATCGGCGTCACAATGATTCTCTGCCCGCGCTGATTGGATTTCTCCTTGGGTACATTTATGGCGATCAGTGGCTTCCACAGATCGACAAATCCTCATTTGTGATGGATGGAATTTGCCTTCCCGAACTCCAGGGCCGCAGCCTATTAGATCTGATCTAGAACTCCAAAAATGAGCGTCTTGGTAGTCGGCAGTCTCAATATGGATTTGGTTGTTGCCATGACCAAATTCCCCGACTCGGGCCAAACAGTGGTGGCTAGGGATCTGCAAACGATTCCAGGAGGAAAGGGGTTAAATCAGGCGATTGCCGCCTCTCAAGTTGGTGCACGTGTTTCGATGTTGGGCTGCGTGGGGAGTGATGATTACTCCAAACATCTTGAAGAAATTTTGTCAAAGTTTTATATCGACACCACAAACTTGCAAAAAGTAGAAGGATCTAGTGGCGTTGCTCTAATAGAAGTTGAGAACTCTGGATCAAACCGAATCGCTATCGTTCCTGGTGCAAATGAAAAATTTGATTATCATGCAATAGAAGCAGATTACTTCTCCAGATTTAGGCATTCCGTTGTACTTGGTCCCCTTGAAAATCCGATCATGCACCTTGAAAAATCCTTTATTTCGGCAAAAAAAGCAGGTGCGACCACAATTCTAAATCCAGCGCCTTCGCAGTTGCTTTCCTCTGACTTTCTAGGTGCGATCGATATTTTAATTCCGAACCAGAATGAGGCTGAGGAATTATCCGGTGTGAGCATTGCAAATAAAGAAGATGCTGAGAACGCAGCCCGAAGGCTGCTCGCGCTAGGTCCTAAAATAGTAATCATTACCCTTGGTGAAAAAGGCGCTCTATTGGTTTCTAATCAAGAAAAATATTTTCAAGAAGCATTTAAGGTAAAGGTAATTGATACAACAGCTGCGGGAGATACCTTTTGCGGTGCATTTGCAGCAGAAATAGACAGAGCTCAGGAGCCAAAACTTGCATTGCGGTTAGCCTCAGCGGCTGCAGCTTTGTCGACTACCAAATATGGTGCTTCTCACTCCATTCCAGGACGATCAGAAATAAATGACTTTTTAAAGACACACTAATATTTTAGAGGAGCTTGCTCTCTGCGCAGCATCTCAAGATCTCGTACTCGGTGGCCGACTTTGACTTGAATTCTCTCAACCACTTACAAACTTTGATTTAATTTTATAAAAACTAAAACCTCTTCTCGTAAGGTGCCAAGTACTACAGCTCTATTCCAGTTGCCCCAACCTTGATTGGGCAACTGCACAAGCTCTGTAGGAGCAATAGATGGAACCCAATAGGTCAGTGGCTCTGGATAGCCCTCGTGGGTTGCAGTTTTGCTCGGACGAATGTACTCACCATCTCCGTATGGTTGACCGTACGTAACAAATGGCCAACCATAATCATTTCCTCTTTTGATCAGATTTAATTCATCTCCGCCACGTGGACCATGTTCTGCTGCTAGCAGGTGCACCTTGTCATACATAACAATGCCTTGTGGATTGCGATGTCCTTGTGAAACTTTTGCAGCCGACTTTGCTGTTAACCGAAAGATCGACCCTAGATCTCCGCGCTTGTTGCGATCATCAATTGCGGAGTACCCCAAATCTCCGATAGTCACATAGACAGTGTTCTTGTTGACGACCTCAAACCGACCTGCAGTGTGTTGGACGGCAGAGATAGGAACACAGGGCTGAGAGACAAACCAATTTGAAACCAGTGAAATACGCTGTCTTTTACGATCATAGGCCAGTTCATCAATCACTACTTGTACACATGAACGGTCAACGCCTAAGCGTGGATAAGAAATAAGTAGCTTTGCCGAAGTCGTATCTTCTGAAAGAATTGCAATGTCATTTATTGCAAACCGTGAGTCAATAATTCTTCTGCTGGCCGGAATAAAACTTCCTAATTTGCGAAGGCTCTTTGCATCTTTATTAAAAGTAAAGATCTCGCCACCAGTACGCCCACCGCCTAGCAAGACGGTGTCATCCTTCATCACAGCCAGGGCTGGTCCACGAACGTTGCCACCCTCAGTAACGGCGGCAGAGATAGATTTCGTCGTAAAGGCAACTTCGACTGTGCCATCTTCAAATTGATAGGCGTTAACAGGCTGCACCATTACAAGTGATAGCGCCGCTGTCAGTAAAATTCGCCGGATCATCAACAAATCCTGATTGCGTTCAAAGAAAAGGCCTCCCCAAGCTCTGAGGTGGCCTTTTCTTTGCAAGCATTATTGATTGAACTTTACTTTACTTCTTGATTAGCTTTGCCACATCCACTCCTGGTGGAAGGATTACTGCATCAATTGCATGGATTACACCATTTGATGCTGCAACATCTGCAGCAACAACTGTTGCACCGTTAACGGTTACACCCTCTGCTGTTGATAGTTTAATGTTCTGACCTTCTACAGTTGCAACATCACCATCTGTTACATCAGCAGCCATTACCTTGCCTGAAACAACGTGGTAGGTAAGGATCTGTGTAAGTAGCGCCTTGTT
>Ga0247831_1009033_pt1 | contig 10179 bp, 11 predicted proteins | sample LaCruzMarch2015__9_FD_192406 | JGI IMG/M metagenome (GOLD analysis project Ga0247831, IMG submission 192406) | Freshwater microbial communities from meromictic Lake La Cruz, Castile-La Mancha, Spain - LaCruzMarch2015_1m | ecosystem: Environmental > Aquatic > Freshwater > Lake | place: Spain...
CGACCAGCCGTTGTCGACGACGAGGACCACCGGGCCGGTGCCGCGCAGCGCCGTCGTGCGGTCGGGGTTCAGCATCGGCTCGGCGAGGGCCAGGATGACGGCCGCAGCGGCCAGGAGCCGGATCAGCATCAGCCACCACGGAGTCTTGTCCGGCGTCTTCTCGCGATTCTCGAGGCCGACGAGGATGCGCGTCGCCGGAAACGCGATCTGTCGCGGGCGCGGCGGCACCGTGCGCAGCAACCAGTAGATGATCGGCAGCGCGAGCAGGCCGGTCAGCAGCCACGGACTGAGGAAAGCGAGGGCGCCGAGGCTCATGCGGGTACTCCGAAGCCTGCGCGCTGGCTCGCCATGATGCCGCGACCGCCGTTCTGCAGATGCATGATGAAGGCCAGCAGCGGCTCGGTCGCCGGTCGGTCGGTGTGGTGGACGAGCAGCGTCCACCCGAGCCGGCGGGCCGCGACAGCAATCGTCTCGCGATGCGCCTTCAGCCGCGCGACGTAGGCGTCGCGCAGGGTTTCCGTGCGATCGGTGATCCAGCGCTCGCCGCCTTCGAGCCCCATGAACTCGGCGCGTCCCGCATAAGGCAGCGTCTCCTCGGCCGGATCGAGCACCTGGATCAGGTGGCCGGACGCACCGCCGGCCGACAGCGCCTCCATGCGGGCGACGACATCGGCCTCGGGATCGAGGAAATCGGAGATCAGCAGCAGGCCGGAAAACCGCGACAGGCGGATCGCCGGCGGCAGGCTTTCGGTGAATACCGGCGAGGCGGCATTCAAGGCGATCGCCTCGGCGAGGCGGGACGCCGCCTTGCGGCTCGCGGTCGGCTTGGTGAGGCCGAGCAAGGCAACACGCTCGCCGGCCCGCACCAGCAACTCGGCTGCCGCGAGAAACAGCACCATCGCGCGGTCGCGCTTTGTCACGCTCGAAAGATGGCTGTTGAAGTCCATCGAGGCGGAGATGTCGGGCCACAGCCAGAAGGTGTGGGCTGCCTCCCACTCTCGCTCGCGCACATAAAGATGATCGGAGCCCGCCGAGCGGCGCCAGTCGATCAACGGGGCCGCGTCGAACTGCTCGAACGGGCGGAACTGCCAGAACGTCTCGCCGGGCCCGGCGCGGCGGCGGCCATGCAGACCGTGCGCGATGGTCGATGAAACGCGTAGCGCCTCGACGATCAGGTCCGGCAGACGATCCGTCAGGCCATGCGCCTCGCCTTCGAGCCGCGCAAGCTCGCGCTCGCCGGGCACCGTCGCCGGCACCGCGCCCTTGGGCGCGCCAGCAGATCCGATCCCGAACGACTTGAATGCGGCCAAGGTGTGCTACTCCAGCTTCGTGGCGAGGGTGTTGATCACCTCGCCGATCTCGCGGCCGTCGGCGCGAGCGGTAAAGCTCAACGCCATGCGGTGCTTGAGAACCGGCTCGGCCAGCGACACAACGTCGTCGACCGACGGCGCGAGACGCCCGTCCAGCATGGCCTTGGCGCGCACGGCGAGCATCAAAGCCTGGCTGGCGCGCGGGCCGGGACCCCAGGCGACATACTTGTTGGTTTCAGCAGAGCCTTCGGGACCCGGTCGGGCGGCCCGCACCAGCGTCAGGATCGCCTCGACCACCTTGTCGGGCACCGGAATCTGGCGCACGAGGCGCTGGATACCCATCAGCTCGCTCGCCGAAAGGATAGCCTCCAGGCGGCGCTCCTCGGTGCCGGTCGTGGCGAACAGCATGCGCCGTTCGGCGGCGCGGTCCGGGTAGGTCACGTCGATCTGCAGCAGGAAGCGGTCGAGCTGGGCTTCGGGAAGCGGATAAGTGCCCTCCTGCTCCAACGGGTTTTGCGTCGCAAGTACATGGAACGGCTGCGGCGTATCGTGGCGCTGGCCGGCGACGGTGACGTGATGCTCCTGCATGGCCTGAAGCAGCGCCGACTGGGTCTTGGGGCTGGCGCGGTTAATCTCGTCGGCCATCAGCAGCTGCGTAAAGATCGGCCCCTTGATGAAGCGGAAACTCCGCCGCCCGCCGTGCGTTGCTGCCTGCTCGCTCTGCTCGAGCACCTCGGCGCCGATGATGTCGGAGGGCATCAGGTCGGGCGTGAACTGAATGCGCTTGGATTCGAGCCCGAGCACCTTGCCGAGCGTGTCGACGAGCAGCGTCTTGGCGAGGCCCGGCACGCCAATCAGCACGGCGTGACCGCCCGCGAGAATGGTGATGAGCGAGCGCTCGATGACCTGATCCTGGCCGAAAATGACGGCGCCGGCCGCCTGATGGACCCGCTTCATGCGATGGCCTGCAGCCTCGATGCGGGAGACGATCTCGTCGGCGGAATCGATCACGGTGCTCATGTCGGTGTTACTCTGCTCGTCGTTCTGGGAGGCACGATGTCCGTCGTGACATCCGTGTCCACCAGGAAAGGGCCTCGTGACGGGATAGGATCACCCGGCGGCTGGCGTGTCTAGTTCGGCGTTCGCCGTTGCGAAACAGTGCTGGGCCGAAAGTGGCTGTAATATGAACATTGCGCAAATCGCCGGGCTCGTCGCCTTCTGTGCGGGAGGAGAATAGAAATGACCGAAATCCCCGACAAAACGGGCACTCGAAGCCTGGGTCCGACCGTCGATCAATTAAATGCGAGCGTGGCGGAGACGCGTATCCAGGGCCTCGACGCGCTGCTCGCCGCAGCCAAGGGTGACCGGATGCCGCCGGTGGACCAGTGGAACCCGCCCTATTGCGGCGACATCGGCATGGCGATCCGCGCCGACGGGGTGTGGACCTATCAGGGCTCGCCGATCGGCCGATTGGCGATGGTCAAACTGTTCGCACGTATCCTGCGCAAGGACGCCGACGGTCGCACATTCCTCGTGACGCCGGTCGAGAAGGTGGATGTCGCGGTTGCCGACGCGCATTTTCTCGCCGTCGAGATGCAGGTCGACACACCGGCTGACGACGCGGGCGCCGGCCCAGTCATCGTGCTGCGCACCAACGTCGACGACCTCGTCCGGGTCGGCGCCGAGCACCCGCTGCGGTTCGTGCGCGAAGCGGCGACCGATGGCGTCAAGCCCTACGTACTGGTGCGTGGCCGGCTCGAAGCGCTCGTCACACGTGCCGTGATGTACGATCTGGTGGCGCTCGTCGAACCGGTCATGATCGACGGCCACGAGGTGCTTGCGGTGCGCAGTGCCGGCGAACTCTACCCGATCGCCTGAGGCGTGCCGTCGCGGATCTGCCGCCCGACGTTCTCTCTCGCGCGCTTTTCGGTCATACCGGCCTGGTCACCCGCTTCGGAGGTTGTCGCATGTTGGGCTGGCTCGCAGGCAAAATCCGCTGGCTGTTCGTCATCCTCGCGCTCGGCGGGCCGGTGATCGGCTATCTCACCTGGAAAGACATGCAGCGCGTCGCCCAGATCAAGGCCGAGGGGATCGCGGCGGAGGCGGTCGTGCTCGGCGGCAACCTGCGCACGGGCAAGCGCGGCACGCTCTCGTTCGACCTCGAGATCGTCTGGAAAGATGACAAGGACGGTGATCGCAAGGCCAAGGTCGGCGTCAGCAACGACTATGCCCATACGCTGATCCGGGACGGCAAGTTCGTAGTCGCGACGATCCCGATCCGCTACGTGCCGGGTACATCGCTGGCGCCGCTCGCCACCGCCGACCCCCACCGCCAGGGCGACGACGACGCGATGTTCCTGACCGGCAGCATCTTGGCGACCATCGTCGGGATCTTCGGCTTTCTGGCCATGTGGCTTTTCGGCCGGCGTCGGACAGCCTGAGGCAGGCGGCGTGAGGCAGGCGGGGCGCGCTACACGCCTCGCATCGTTGCTTCGTCGCTCGTGCGGCGCTTGCTCACACGACATGGGTGCCCCCGCCAGACCGACGTGGCCAACCGGCCGGGCGGGCGGTAGATTCTGCCTTGATGGTGCCAGCCAAGGCCCACGCCAACGGGAGGACGGCATGAAGCTCATGATGTTCGCGGCCAAAGATGGCCCGCGTCTCGGCATCGTCGAGGGCGACGCGGTTGTCGACATGATGCTCGCGGCACCCGATGGCCCGCGCGACCTGACTGCGGTTACGGCCGGCGGTAGCCAGGTCCTCACCCGCCTTGCCGCAGCCGCAAAGACCGCCCCCGCTGCGGCGCGCCTGCCGCTCGCCTCCGTCGTGCCGGCGCTGCCGTTCCCCGCGCCGCGGAAGTTCATCTGCGTCGGGCTCAACTACGCGCTGCATGCCAAGGAAGGCGGTCACGAGATACCGACCTATCCCTCGTTCTTCCTGCGCGTGCCGACGTCGCTGGTGGCGGCCGAGGCGCCGGTGATCCGCCCGCACTGCTCGATCCAACTCGATTACGAATGCGAATTGACGATCGTCATCGGCAAGGGTGGCCGCCACATCGCCGAGGCACAGGCGCTCGATCACGTGTTCGGCTACACGATATTCAACGACGTCTCGGTACGCGATTTCCAGCGTAAGACCTCGCAGTGGATGCCCGGCAAGAACTTCGACGCGACAGGGCCGCTCGGACCGGTGGTGGTCACGGCCGACGCGCTGCCGGCCGGCGCTTCGGGCCTCGCCATCATGACGCGCGTGAACGGGGCCACCATGCAGAGTTCGAACACCTCCGACATGATCTTCTCCACCGCGCGCACCATCGCGCTGCTGTCGGAATTCATGACGCTCGAACCCGGCGATGTGATCGCCACCGGCACGCCGTCCGGTGTCGCGCACGCAAGGAAACCGCCAGCCTGGATGAAGGCCGGCGATGTCGTCGAGGTCGAGATCGAGGGCATCGGCGTGCTGCGCAACACCATCCATGACGAGGCCTGAGCGATGGCATCGGACAAACCCGGCTGCGCGCTGTTCATCGTGCGGGCGAACGTGCCCGAGGCCGACCGCGCAGCGTTCGACGACTGGTACGAGCGCGAGCACTTGCCCGACGCCATGGCGACGTTCGGCGCGCAGGCCGCATGGCGGGCGTGGAGCGTCGACGACCCGGGTGTGCACGTGGCGGTCTACGAATTCTCTACGCGGGCGGGCGCTGAAGCCGTGCCCGCCTCACCGGGGCTCACGCGCCTCATCGCCGATTTCGAGGCGCGATGGGCTGATCGCGTTCCACGCACTCGCGAGATCGTGCAGGTGGTGCAGCGGATCGCCGGATGAGATGCAGCGATCAACGGGCCGGGCTGCGTCGCTGACGGATCTCGAGATGGCGGCGCAGCGAGGCGTCGGCAGAAGCATAGGCCTCCTGGCGAGCGACGTTCCAATAGCGCAATTCGGACAGCGGGATGGTCACGCCAGTGACGGCGCAGCGCACGAAGTCGCCCGACGACGTCACCTGAAAGTCGCCGTCGCCGTAGCGGACACGCGCTTCACCCTTGAGGCCGAACAGCCTGTCGATCCGATTCATTCCGAACCCCTGAGCCCGCCCGGAGTCAAGTTGCCTACGCAATATGCCTTGGGCACCCCGACGTGCGCGACCCGCGCGGGCGTTTACACATGACGAACGGGAAACGCGCCGTCAAGCGAGACACCCGCGGCGGCCCCCGCCCCGTCTCACCCGTAACTGCGCTCGTCGGCGATCACCTTGCCGTCGTTGGGCAGGCTGCCAGGAGCTGCAATCTCGACGCGGCCCTTGAGCTTGGTCACGTCGGCGAGCGTCAGGGCCAGCGCCTCGGCGAGGCCCGCTTCGGCCGACGCGCTCTCGGCGCGCAGAACCATGGCGTCCTGCTCACCGTCGCGGCTGACGACGATGCGCAGGCGGCCGAGGCCCGGATGGCGGCGCGCGATCAGCGCGACCTGCTCGGGGTGCACGAACATGCCCTTGACCTTGGTCGTCTGGTCGGCGCGGCCGAGCCAGCCCTTGATGCGCATGTTGGTGCGCCCGCACGGGCTTGTGCCCGGCAGGATCGCCGAGAGATCGCCGGTCGCAAGGCGGATCATCGGGTAGTCGCGGTTGAAGGTGGTGACCACCACCTCGCCGACCTCGCCCGCCGCCACCGGATCGCCGGTGCCGGGTCGGACGATCTCGAGGATCACGCCTTCGTCGACGATCATGCCATCGAGGGCTTGGCTCTCGTAGGCGACGACGCCGAGGTCGGCCGTCGCGTAGGCCTGGCTCACGGCGATGCCGCGCTCACGATACTCCTGGCGGAGCGAGGGGAACAGAGCGCCGCCAGAGACCAGCGCGCGCTTGAACGAAGACACGTCGCGGCCGGCGTCCACTGCCTTGTCGAGCAGGATCTTCAGGTAGTCCGGCACGCCCATGTAGGCGGTCGGCCGCATGTGGGCTATCGCCTCCAGCTGCTGCTCGGTGGCGCCTGGGCCGGCCGGGATCACCGTGCAGCCGAGCGCGCGGGCACCGGCATCCATGATCCAGCCGCCGGGCGTCAGGTGATACGAGAACGTGTTGTGCACCACGTCGCCGCGACGGAAGCCGGCCGCATGCAGCGCGCGCGCCGAACGCCACCAATCGGCACCAAGACCCTCGGGCTCGAAGATCGGGCCGGGCGACATGAACACGCGGCCGACCTCATGGCCCTTGCCCGTCGCAAGCCCTCCGAACGGCGGCGCTGTCGCCTGCAAGTCCTTCAACGCCGCCTTGCGGGTGAGCGGCACCTTGGCGAGTGCCGCGCGCGAGGTGAGCCCTGCGGCGTCGATCTCGGCAACGTGTCGCGCCCAGCCGGGAGCCAGCGACTTGGCGCGCGCAACGAGGCCCGGCAGCATGTTGAACAGCGCCGTCTCGCGCGCGGCGGGGTCACGCGTCTCGAGGTGATCGAAGTGGGTCGTTTCAGCGCTCATGTCGGCTCCGCTCGACTGACGCGCCGGCTGGTGGCGGGCGGCCGTCTCTGAAATTCTGGGGAGGCTCAATTCTAAACAGGATCAGTAATGGATCGCCCCGCGCGTGCCGCCACCGGCGGCGATCACGTCGCCGTTGATGGCGATGGAGCGCGGCGAAGCGAGGAACAGGGCGACGGCCGCGATGTCCTCGGCGGTGATCAGGCGGCCCGAGAGATTGCCGGCCGCCATGCGGGCCTCGACCTCGGCCTCGGCGAGCCCTTCGGCGGCGGCGCGGCGGGCGATCACGCCCGGCGTCTTCTCGGTGCGCGTCAGGCCCGGATGGATGCAGGTGACGGTGATGCCGCTGCCGGCCAGTTCGTCCGCTATGTTCTTCGTGAGGGCCGCCACCGAGACGTTGCGCATGGAGCCGATGATCGTCCCGGTCTGGCGGGCGGCGAGGCCCGAGATGTTGACGATGCGGCCGAAGCCCGCCGTCTTCATCGCGGGCACCACCTCGCGCGCTGTCCTGAGGTAGCCCATGACTTTGACGTTCATGTCGGCCCAGAACTGCTCGTTGGTGATCTCGAGCAGACCCGGCGGCTTCGCCTGCCCACCGGGCTGCGCTGCCGCATTGACCAGGATGTCGATGCCGCCGAGGGACGCCATGGCCGCAGCGACGGCGGCCTTCACCGAGGCGTCGTCGCCCGTGTCGCCCTTGACCGCAACAGCCTTGCGCCCCGTTTTTGCGGCGATCTCGGCGGCAGCGCTGTCGAGTTCGGCGGTGTTGCGCGCCATCAGCGCGACGTCGACACCCTCGCCGGCGAGTGCCAGCGCGACGGCCTTGCCGATGCCCTTGCTGCCACCGGTGATCAGCGCGCGGCGGCCGTGAAGTTCGAGATCCATTGCGGTCGGTCTTTCTCGTTGGCGTCCTCTGGCCGCACGCGGGATGTTCATTCCCTCACGACTGGCTCGGTGGATCGATGAAGTGAAATCAGGCGAGCCAGCGCTTGCGCCGCTTGTAGCTCTTCGTCTCGCGGAAGCTCTTGCGGTCGGCGCCGGAGACGCCGAGGTAGAATTCCTTGACGTCCTCGTTCTCGCGCAGGCTCTGGGCCGTGCCGTCCATCACCACGCGGCCGGTCTCGAGGATGTAGCCGTAGGTGGCATAGCGCAGCGCGACGTTGGTGTTCTGCTCGGCGAGCAGCACGGAGACGCCCTGCTCCTCGTTGATCTTCTTCACGATCTCGAAAATCTGCTCGACCAGCTGCGGGGCGAGGCCCATCGACGGTTCGTCGAGCAGGATCATCTTCGGCTTCGACATCAGCGCGCGGCCGATCGCGCACATCTGCTGCTCGCCGCCGGAGATGTAGCCGGCCTGGCTCTTGCGGCGCTCCTTGAGGCGCGGGAAATAATCGTAGCACATCTCGATATCGGCCTTGATCGCGGCCGCCCCGTCGCGGCGCGTATAGGCGCCGGTCAACAGGTTCTCCTCGACGCTCAAATGGCCGAAGCAGTGGCGGCCTTCCATCACCTGGATGCAGCCACGGCGCACCAGTTCGTTCGGCGTCAGCCGGTCGACGCGGGCGCCCTCGAACTCGATCGAGCCCTTGGTGACGTCGCCGCGCTCGGCGGCGAGCAGGTTGGAGATCGCCTTGAGCGTCGTCGTCTTGCCGGCGCCGTTGCCGCCGAGCAGGGCGACGATCCCGCCCTTCGGCACCGTGAGCGAGACGCCCTTCAGCACCAGGATGACGTGATCGTAGATCACCTCGACGTTGTTGACCGCGAGGATCGGGCGCTCCGGCGCAGCCGCGGCTGCGGGCGTCCTGTCGAGTTCGGCGACACTCGCCATGCGTGTGATCCCTGCTTGAGGCTGCGGTGTGGGGCGAGGCCCGCATCGGGGCCTCGCCGGATGGTGTCAGACACGTCGAGCACGAAGGCTCCGTGCCACGCTTACTTCGCGTCGCACGGCTCGGTGCGGGTCGGCCAGCCGGTCGCCTTGGTCACGTAGTCGTTGGCGGCCTCTTTGATGAGCGGCACCACGACGTCCTTGATCGGCTCCATCCAGTCGGAGACCTTCTTCCAGCCCTCGCCGTCCCACTGGGCGACGAACACCTTGTTGTGGCCCGAGTGGTTGTCGCAGGTCACCTTCACGGGGCCCGCGAAGCCTTCCATGCCCATCTCCTTGAGGCGGGCCTCGGTGATGTTCAGCTGCTCGAGACCACGGCGCACGTCGGCGCCGTTGACCACCTTCTTGCCGGTGATCTGCTGGGCCGTGCGGATCGCCTCGGCAACCAGCATGGAGTTGTAGACACCGCGGTTGTAGAGCATGTCGCCGAAGCCGGTGGGCGTGGTCTTCGAAAGCCCCTTGGCGACGACGTGCTTCTCGATCTCCTTCATCACCGGGGCATCCTTGCCCGCCGAGTGGAACGCCAGCGCCTTGTAGCCCGGCTTGCCGCCGGCCTTGGCGTCGCCGTCACCACCGGCCCACCACACGCCGACCAGACGGTCGAGCGGGTAGTTGTTCTTCACCGCCTCGCGGACGGCCGTCGGGTTCATCGCCCCCCAGCCCTGGTTATAGATCCAGTCCGGCGCGTCGCGACGGATCTGCAGCCAGACCGAGCCCTGGTTCTGCATCTCCTTGGCGGGGATCGGATAGAGGATCAGCTGGAAGCCATACTTCTTGGCCATCGCCTCGAGCACCGGGATCGGCTCCTTGCCGTACGGCGCGTCGAGATGGATGAGGCCGAGCTTCTTGCCCGCGAGCTTGTCGAAGCCGCCGCTCACGTCCGCCATGTGGCGGACCATCAGCGAGGCGCCGTCCCAGTAGGTCAGCGGCGGGTTGAAGATCCACGGGAACTTGTCGCCTTCGGCTGCGGCCGAGAGGCCATAGGCCATCGACAGCATCGGCACCTTGTCGACGGCGGCTTTCGGGATCAGCTGCAGCGTGATGCCGGTCGAGTAGGGATTGTAGACGGCGGGGTTCTTGGATTTGGTCGACTCGTAGCATTCGACGCCCTTCTTGGTGTCGTAGCCGGTCTCGCATTCCTCGATATCGATCTTGACGCCGCCGATGCCGCCGTCGCGCTCGTTGAGCATGCGCAGGTAGTCGTGCATGCCGTCGGCGATGCCGACCCCTGAAGAGGCGAACGGGCCGGTGCGGTAGGTCAGCAGCGGCACGTAGATCGTGTTCTGGGCGAACGCCGGCAGCGCGATGCCGGCTGCCATGCCGGCTACGACCACGCCGGCCGCAAGTGACTTGAGCTTCATCAGGTATCTCCTCCTGGTTGTGGCGCCCGGCGGTACCGGCCGCTTCACTCGTTACCGGCTGGCGCCGGGATGCCCGTGGCCGCGCCTCAATAGGGGAACGGCCACACGCGCAGTTTCTGCTTCGTGATCTGCCACAGCCGCGCGAGCCCGTGCGGTTCGACGATCA
>Ga0247831_1009037_pt1 | contig 10174 bp, 8 predicted proteins | sample LaCruzMarch2015__9_FD_192406 | JGI IMG/M metagenome (GOLD analysis project Ga0247831, IMG submission 192406) | Freshwater microbial communities from meromictic Lake La Cruz, Castile-La Mancha, Spain - LaCruzMarch2015_1m | ecosystem: Environmental > Aquatic > Freshwater > Lake | place: Spain...
AGTCTTTAGTTCGAATCGTTCGGGACTGTGGATTTCTCCTGTGAGTTTTAGAAGAGTATAGCGAAACTAATTGTTGTCGAGCAAACGGTTGGACTCCCCATGTCCAATCACCTATGTTTTTTGAGCTCAAATCGGTTTCTTCTCGCGGTTCAAACGATGCGAAAGATCATCGTTGTTTTCGCTCACATAAACTATCATGAATATTTTTGAGAAATATACCGAATTGTTGTCGTGAAAGCCCCTCCGTTTGCGTTGTGCTCACCAAGAAATCAGGCTGCTGCAGATCTGCCATCGCCGCCCCAATTTACTGTGATCTCACTCAGCCTGGTGTTTCGACTAAGCTTATGGGCAGGCATTTGTGCCCATCGATTGAAACGCGACGCTGGGTCCGACCGTGGCAAAGCCCGACCAAAACCAAAAAACCTTGGATAACGATAGATAGTTATGAATGATATTGTTTGGGGCGCCTTCGGTTGTTGCTTCCGTTTGGGGGGAGGCCAACCGATTGCAATGCGATGCTGAGAGCTATACGATGCGGGTTTTGGCGCGATCTACGACCCTGTCGGCTACTTGCTCTTGCGTTGACATACGGCAATAAAACCACCGCTTCGAAGATGTTTGAACCAGCTTCCCTTCAGAACTTGGCTGGATGTTCGATTGAGCCGGTAGAGCTTGTGAAGATTCAATCCGCTTGCCCGTAAATCCGCCAGCAGTTCACGCTCCGAATAGATGTGAAGGTACATCGTTGGAAGACCTCGGTATGTATACACACTATCGCCAAGCTCCCAGCCTTCTTCTCGTTTCGATCGCCACCAATCGCTAAGCGTCCGTCGTACGCCGCCTGGATCGCGAAGCCAGGAACCGCGATTGTGCACATGGACAATCAAACGGCCGTCGTCACGCAGTATACGAGCTGCATGATCAAGGAAATTGCGTCGATTCGATCGACCTTGAAGCATACCAATCGAACTGTACATGCACAGAACGGCATCCGCACAACTGTCCTTTAGAAACCCAATATTCGCCATATTCGCACGAACCGTAGAGACTCGGTCTTGCCAGGACTGGTCCGCTTTGGTGCGAAACGCACGAAGCATCTCGCTGCTCAAGTCGACACCCAGGACTCGCCATCCTTGAGCCGCTAATGGCAGAAGATTCCGTCCCGTTCCGCATCCACAATCGACAGCTATCTTTGGCGATCCGTCTAGTCGAAATGGCTGGGCTCCAAGTTGATTCGTTATGATTTCATGATCCAAAACCAGCAATGGATGGCCAGCATGAAACCGATCGTAATCCGTCGCAATCGAAGGTTCATTCACGTAATCCCATGCACCGCGTGAAACACCGTCGGGTAGCTGCCAGTTGGGTCTCGAAGAAGACCCTTTTGGCTCCACATGCTTAGATGAATGAGTCATGTTCTTAGTTTCGAAATTCGAACGTTGCCATTACGGGATGGTGGTCGCTGATGTCGCGTTCCGATCGATCTTTGGTGTAGCGGGAATCCCAATGGTCCAAGTCCACTTCGGTGCCGCGAATGTTGTGTTGGCTCAGGACGTCCATCGACAGAAATTTGATACCAGGCCCGGTTGCTGTTGCAAGCATAGGCTTGGACACAAGAATTCGATCGAACTGTTTATCTAGTATCAAATGGGTCTTTCGCTTTTCTGGTGGTAGCTGTTCCAGCAAATCAAACAAATCATCCGCTTCCGTTGCTGTCCGTTTCCCTAAGATGTCAAACATCCCATCCCCGTCCTCGGTGGCTTCGCCCGCCAGCTCTTCCACGTTGAAGTCTCCCAAGATGATTCGATTCTCTCCGGCTTCGATACCGGCCTTCATCCATGAATGAGCGAGCTTGCATTGCTTGCGTCGCAAGTCCGCCGCATCGGCGGTGGCTCGCAGATGAACCACCAAAACCACTAGCGATTCTGTGCGCCCGTTGATTTGCCATTCGAACCGCGCAAACAAATGCTTAGAAAGATTGTAGAACTCTTTCGAGTCAAACATTTCCTGCGTCTGCTCGCGTCGCGAATACTCGACAAGTCCCGATTGATAAAGAATGGCTACATCCTGTTCCGTGCCGGAGTCGAAGCCATCGATGAATGCGACGCGATATTGCAAGTTGTGATTCTCTTTGAGAGCTTTTGTCAAGGCTTGCATAACAGATCGATCCTCAATCTCTTGAACGGCTAAGATCGTAGGCTGGAACTTGGCGATCGCGGCGGCTGTTGTATAGAGTTTCCATTGCCACTCTTCTTTGCTGGGAGAAGATTGCTCTTTGGCAAGGTCGCTTCGGTTGTTGGTCTTGAAGTCATCAAAAAACCACTCCAAATTCCAAGTGGCCACCGTCAAGGACTTGGGGGCTTCATCGGCACACACGATTCTCCAAGAGCATGACAGAGCGAGCGCAATGCAACCTACTCGCAACGCATGAAAGCTAGACCAGGATGACACAATAGCGACTACCATTTGCAAGAACTAACGGGCGATCAACACCCCAAGAATGATAGTTCAAGCGAAATACCCTCGACACCCCAGTCGCTAAAGCTTTTTTAAAGAACCAACGTGATAGGGCGGGTCACGAAGAAGAATGGGAGTTCGAAGCATCGACATGAACTTCGTTAATCATTTCGATCCCTCGCGTTGCAGAACGGACCGTCTCTTGAGCTAGTTGCTTCAAAAAGAACGAATCAACACGCCCACGAAGTAAAACCAGCTCCCCTTCTTGTTCGACTCGCAATTCTCGCAAGGCAGAAAAGGGACTGTCATGTAGCATTTTAGTGGCTTGCCCAAGCGCATCTTGAAAACCGGAATCAATCATTGATTCGCTCCTTCAGCTAGGTTTCTCTGTTCATTCAACTAAGGGGGAACATCCAAGCCTCAATCCTGATGCATCCATTTCCAACTCGCACTCAGACTTCCCCAACCTTTCTTACCGACAAGAAGCCGGAATAAGTACAACGTATTCTGGCTGGCTAGGCGTTGTCAATAACCTGATGAACCAAATACGGATAATCCTCAAATTCAGAAAAACCCCTTCCTTTTAAGACGGATTCCTTTTCGCTACAGCCTCCTAGGGATGCATGACGTGCGGTCCGTTGTACCTTTCTTTGGTTTCTTTCGATGAGCTTCATGCAATCACAGCGCAATCCGAAAACGACGAATCCAACATGGACCTAATCTCTATCGAAAATCTATGCCTTGGTGCCGAGGTCATCATCGTATTGCTTTTGATAGCATTCGCATGGAATCCCAAGCGTGTTTCGGGGGACGATGAAAACAATACCAAAAAGGAGTTCATGGATTGGACTCCGGCCAAAGTGGCTTTTCTTCAGTCGAGCTTGTTTCGTGGCCTGTACGTGCAGAACTGGAAAGTTTCAGCAGTTGGGTCCTCGAAACCGTTTTTGTGTTCTCAAGGGGTCGAAGGCGAATCGAAGTCGGAGATTCCAGGTCCTTGGCAAGATCGTCTGACGAAACTAACCAATCGCCAGGGGTTTGATTCCCTTCTTCGGGAATGGATTTCGATAGGTTCCGAGCATCGCAAGCGGTCCTGTCTGTCGATGATCACGCTCAACGAATATTCACAAATTCTATCAACCCATGGGGCGATGGCCACGGAAAGCGCCATACGGGCATTTGCGAACCACCTAACACGAAATCTAGAGACCGAAGCGTTCATTTCTCGGTATCAGTCCGAACGTTTCATGGTACTGAGTTTTGCTTTGAACGAGTCTAAAGCATTTGAAACAATGCAGCGCATTAGAGAAGAGGCAGCAAACGCAAGTTTCTTTGAGTTTCAGGGTACCCCGCTCCCTATCGCTTGTATCGTCAGCGTAACACCCATCGACGGAAACGAATCAAATGATTCTATCATCGATTTGCTTGAAGAAGGGTATCTGCATGCAGACGAGAACAAGTGTGGGGTTGTCTCTCGATCCAACCAAGCTTGGAGCGATCAGCCACCCGTCTTCACCGAAGCGGAAGCAACGGCCAGTGAAGCGAGCGCGAAGCCCGCGGGTGTCACGAAGAAGCAATACTTGGATTCCCAGCTCGAACCTTCCGAAAGTGGTTCGCATGTTGGCGTCGATTCGTTGGACATTTCCGACGGCATCGCACCACCATCCGCTGATTCCAACACGTTAGAGCCGAGTTCGGTCGAAAAGGTTGGTGACATGCAACCTAACGAAGAAGCGGAGAACTCCAACGACATCACCGCCGTGGCGGATCCTGACGATATCGAAGCCTTGTTTGCTCAGATGCGCAACAACAAACAGCAGGACAAGCCTAGTCCAGTGCTCCCTACGGCCACAGCTCCCGCTGAGCCCCCGCCAGTCGAAACGAGTGGCTCGGAACTTGCGTCCGCAGATGATATCGCAGCCTTATTCGCCAGCGCCAATCCTGTAGCCTCCCCGCCCAAAGCGGCTGCCAAAGCGGTTACGCCTGTTGCCGCGACTGGTGCAGCTGCAGTACCGGTGGAAGCAGCTGATGCGTCGGCAGACCAAACCTTGAATGCTATAGCAGAAGTCGACGACGCTGCTCAAACGGCCAGTGCTGATGACATTGCTGCGTTATTTGCAATGAACAAGCCCAAAGCTTCCTCCAAGAATCAGACCCCACCTGATCAACCTGAATTAGTACCTATCGCAAAACAGCCCTTGGTCACCCAGCAGCAGGTTCCTGATTCGATTTCAGGGATCGAACCAGTCGCTTCGACCGATTCCCAGCCCAAACCAGAGGAGCTCGGCGAAAATGAAAAGGCAGAGCTAGCCACGGCCGATGACATTGCAGCGCTTTTTGCTTCCGTAAAGCAAGGGATTTCGACAGCGTCCCCAACGCCGACGCCGACCAGCTCTCCCGTTTTGCCCCCTGCGTCGCCTGTGCCTGTTTCGCAAAGCGGCCCTGTCGCACGAAACGACTTGTTGTCCCAGACGGTACAAACGCCAGAGCCCACCATCGCGCCACCCAAGGCCACGATCGCGCCATCCGAAACGGACCTCTCAGAAACAGCTTCGGCAGACGATATCGCCGCCTTGTTCGCTTCCATGAAAAGGTAAGCCGCTTGTAAATTTGTTTGCTTGCATTTGCAAAGTTTACAATTTCGGTCTCGCTGCACTACCAGCCCCAGATTGTGAAAAAATAAATTTGGCTCGAAAAAGCAGGCTTTTCAATCGGTTTTCTTTCTGGCCGGCTAGAAAAAAGAAAAGGCGAGGTGAATGGCACGGCGTCTGCATTACTTTTGTTTCGTGAACCAAGCATGACCTGGTTTGCACTTCGGTTGGACCGAGGTTTAGAATGCTGGCAGAGTCTGTTCAGCATCGGAGCTCCCTGAACATGGAGGTACCGTGATCTTAGTGGTGTCGAACGACCGAGCAACCTCGGTCTTTAACCGACAGACCTATTCGCACTAGGTTTGGCCCATCTTTCACGGTTGAAAGGGCTCGTGGTTGCGACCTGTTGGGTCGCGACCACGAGCCCTTTTTCGTTGCATATTCTTGGATCCTGGCAAACGCCTTCGAGATGGTTGCTTCCGAAGCACTTCCGGCACGGCACACTCAGCTTACGCAAATTGGTTGCGAAAACTATGATGTCGACTTCTGAATCGGTCCTGCACGTCCCCCCATTCCGCCTTGGCACCAAGAGAGTTCTCCTGATATGCGTTTTGATCCTGAAGCTTGGCTGATGCAACGTTCGGTTTATGGCGGCCTGAACTCGATCTTGGTAAAGCCGTCTAAATCGGACCCCTCCGTGCTTGTCGTGTTGTGTCATGGCTATGGAGCACCGGGGACCGATCTTGTCTCCTTGTACGAAGAGATCCTGGACGGACTGCCCGATGGAAGCGAAAAGCCCGCCTTTCTTTTTCCAGAAGCCCCCATTGATCTGAGCGACCAGGGCATGACTCATGCAAGGGCTTGGTGGCCGCTGAATATGGCGAAAATGATGCAAATGAGTGCCATGAACTCGTTCGACGAAATGCGAACTGTGGTCCCTGAAGGGCTCGATGAAGCAAGACAGAGCCTATGCCAGTGCGTTGCAGAGTGTTGTGCCCAACAAAAATGGCTTAATCAAAAAATCGTCCTAGGTGGATTTTCCCAGGGGGCGATGCTTGCCGTCGACGCCGCAGTTCGTGGCGAGATGGAAGGGGTCGTTGGCCTGCTGATCTATTCCGGAGCTTTGATTTGTGAGTCGCAGTGGCTCGATTGTGTTTCCAAAAACCCATTGAACTTGCCTCTCGTCCAAAGTCACGGAACGCAAGATCAAATACTTCCCATCGCCACGGGGCGATGGCTCAACCAATTCCTCACCAAAGCAGGGTGTCAAGGCTCTCTCGCTGAATTTTCAGGCCCGCACACTATTCCCGCCCACGCGTTGGAAATGTCTTCGGACCTGTTATCGAAGCTAGCTCAGGACGGTTAGCCGTTGGGGATTGCAGATCGGTCGCTTCACGCCCGACGACCCTCCGATTCCTATTGGACATGGTGCTTGTCTGGGATCTATAATACGCGATTGCCCCCCACCCAGACGAACTCTCGTAAAAAGGTTGTAATAAGGTACTGACATGCTCTCTAAAAAGGTCATTTTCGCGGCAAGTCTTGCATTAGGATTCGTTGCAAGCTCTTGTGCGTCCGTCCATTCCGCAGAAACGGTCGAGCTTGGAAAGGTTCGCCTAACCAGCGGAATTTCTGGCAAAGGCGATCTCTCGGTTGCTGAAATCAAGAAGTTTCTCGCTGATCCCAAGAACCACCTTGAACTGGCGGTGACACTCCCGGAGGGCCTCGCGGCAGGCTCCAGTGCCATTTACATTCCAGAAGATAACCCGCTCACCCGAGCAAAAATTGAACTGGGGCGGCAACTTTATTTCGACAAGAGATTGTCCGGCGACGGTACGGTCAGTTGTGCGGACTGCCATAGCCCTGCCACCGGGTACGGTGCGAATACACAGTTTGGCGTTGGGATCAAAGGCCAAACCGGCAATCGAAACTCGCCGGTCTCATTCAATCGAATCCTTAGCAAGGCACAGTTCTGGGACGGTCGGGCAGACAGTTTGGAAGCGCAGGCTATCGGTCCGATGGCAAACCCTATTGAGATGGGGAGCACTCATGAGGCCGTTGTGAAGTTGATCGGTTCCAATGAAGGATATAGGATCCAGTTTGAGAAGATCTTCGGAAAGAAGCCGGATATTACGCTAGCGGGAAAGGCTATCGCAGCCTTCGAGCGCACGATTGTCACTGGTCCAAGTCCCTATGATTTGTACGAGCCTGTACGCCGTCTGCTTGAATCGTTTCCGGAAGAACTTGCGGATCTGGAGGAACTGAAGACCGAGGATCCAGATCTGTACAAGCAGTTTACTGACCTGAAGGCTGTTTCCGATCGGCATCCTATGAGCGAAGAAGCAAAACGCGGTCGCGATTTATTCTTCAGCCAAAAATCGAATTGCTCTGCTTGCCACGTCGGCGCTAACTTTGCTGACGAACTCTACCACAATTTGGGTGTTGGCATGGAAGCTGCTAAACCCGACCTGGGTCGATATAGTGAAACGAAGCAAGAAAAAGACAAGGGTGCTTTCAAGACGCCTACTCTTCGAAACATCGCGCAGACGGCTCCCTACATGCATGATGGAAGCCAAGCGACTTTGGAGGATGTGGTGGAGTGGTACGCCAAAGGCGGGCATCCCAATCCTCACTTGAGCGACAAGATCAAAAAGTTGGACCTTACCGCCCAAGACAAAAAGGACTTGGTCGAGTTCATGAAGGCTCTGACCGGCCCGCTCCCTGAAATGGAAACGGCTCGACTACCACAGTAGGCCGCAGCTCATTACCGTAGGCCGTAACAAGCGCTAACGCCGTTACGGCATCCCCGGTCCAATTGAATGGCCAAATCGAACTAACTCCTAACCAACATGCCACGCCGTAAATGCGTCCAAAGCGACTTGTTACGGCCTACGGCTACAGGTATGGAAAGCGATTAGTTCATTAAGCGGATGTTGGATTACCGGCCGACAATGGCTCCACCATAGGTGCCGTAATTCACTCTTGCCGCCCGTGCGTCATAGTCACCCAACTCGCTGTTGTAGCGACGCCCGCCAGAGTATCCTTGTCCACCGACTGCGTTTGATCCCCGGTAAACGCTCGGGGCAGAAGAAGGTGTTCTGTACCCATTGGTGGAGTAGTAACCCATCGAAGGGTTGTTGTATTGCCTGTTGACGTAAGCGGCCCCTCCGGAACTTCCATAGCCACCGGAGCTACCATAGCCAGACTGTATGTATATCGGTTGTTGTTCTACGCAGCGATGGTGATGAGCGGCGTGACGGCCGCGACGATGATGGCAGGCTTCGCTTGTGGCGCTGATGCCGGCAAAACTTACGGCGGCTACAAGACCAATGCTTAAACATTTTCGGAACATGACGTTTCCCTTTCAAGGAATCTCGGATCTCAACGTGGAAAGATGTTCCACTCGCAATTCTAAACTTGCACCTATCGAAGTTCAGAGAGAAATTTCCAGTTCGCAAATGCTGTGCCGCTCAAAGTCTCCAGTATAGACCGTTGCTGCTTAGCTTTTCGCTTGATTGAGCCGCGGGCGCTAGCCGCGTTGAGTTTTAGTGCGCTAGATGCGGGGACGCGATGGGCTAACTTGGCAATCGTACAATGGGCGGTGAATGAGAGAGCGCGCTTTTAGGACCGCGATTTGCGTTTGAAGAATGGTAGGCCGTGCGACATCTTTGCTCGGCAAGAAATCTAGGAATCAAAAGGATCCCTACCATGACAATTCGATTGCGTACTCGGCGGAAACTCTATTTGGCCTTACTATCCCTGACCGTCATAGGATCAGCGGGCGTATCGCCATTCGCATACTCGCAGACGGAAGCTCCGCCGAAGCAATCGCCGAAGTCGGAACCTAGGGCAGAAAGTGCCAATGAGCGAACACGAGCTGGCTCGCAAAGAACCAGCATGATCGACGATCGCTCTAACGATGAAACTGCGGACCTAGGTATTTTAACTGCATCCTGTCCAAGCAATGCTGTGTGCGTGAAGCAAGTCCTTCAATATGGACCAGCAGATGAAGCGGGGGTTGAGCCCGGCGATTACATCCTATCGCTCGATGGAAAACCTGTTTCCTCTCCAGAGATGCTTAATAAATTGGTCGCAACCTCGGCTCGCGACAAGGAGATCACCCTGAAAATTTGGAGACAGGGTAAAGAGATTCAGTGCAAAGTCCAACTTGCTTCTCAAGCTGACTCGCTACCCAAAGGGCAAGACGCATGGCTAGGAGTGATGCTATCGAACGAGGAGGAAGGAGGGGTCAGAATCGAGCATATCGTGAACAACAGCCCTGCCTCTAGAAGCGAGCTCCATGAAGGCGATATACTCATGAAGGTCGATCAAACCGACATCCAAGATACAAATTCGTTCCTTGAGACGATCGAAGAAATGGGGCCGGAAGATAACTTGCAATTAACGGTCCGGCATGAAAATGAGGTTCGGCAAATCGCTGTGAAGCTGGGCAGCTTTTGCGACGCTCCTATCGCCTTTGTAAGGCACCTTCACTCACAACACCAGGATTCTCACCATGATGGACAACAAGGTCAATTGAGTTTCGATGCATCAACCGACCTGATGGACCGAGCATTGGATGATCTGCGAAATAGAATCCGCGAACTACGCGATGAGGTACGAGAGCTGAAGGCGTCCATGCCAGTGAAACCAGCGAATCCGGCCGCCGCAAAGCAAGATGGGATCTCGTTGTCGCAAGCCATTGAAGAGACCAAATACGTTTCGCAGATAAACGTGGATGCTCCCCAACGCGGCTACCGCCCACAGAATTTCAATCGAGGATACAACGCTTATCGAAACAATAATTACCGCAACCAGTACGGACAGCGCTATGCCCCATACTACGGCTATGGATACCAAACCCAGTACGGTGGAAACAATTTTTATTATCGAAACAACCGCCAACCCTATTACTACGGCGGCAACAACAACTGGTACGGGAATCGTCCTCGCTCGGGAGTCCAGATCGGCCCGAATCTCGGCATTTACTGGTAATGATCTTATTTAGGAATACGGCGCGATCAAGGTGAATGCAAGCCGATTCCGCCCAACAGGCTTGCATTCACTAGAAGAATCAAACTAGTTCACACAGTCACTGGTTCAGCATTTCGGCAGTATCTTGCGGAAAA